>Ga0316230_1002465_pt1 | contig 16035 bp, 12 predicted proteins | sample TBH18025metaG_FD_206004 | JGI IMG/M metagenome (GOLD analysis project Ga0316230, IMG submission 206004) | Freshwater microbial communities from Trout Bog Lake, Wisconsin, USA - TBH18025 | ecosystem: Environmental > Aquatic > Freshwater > Lake > Hypolimnion/Profundal zone | place: USA: Wisconsin...
GCGCTGGATTTGGTAGTCGTACTTGGCGCCGGTATGGGCAATTTCCGCGGTGGTCTTGGCGAGTTGGGACTGGCTGAGCTCGACGATGGAACTGCTGCCAACTTTATAGCGGGCTTGCGCCAGGTCGAACGCCTGGCTCGCGTTTTCAAAAAGCTTTTTGGTGAGGTCGAGCCGCTCGAACGCGTAGTTGGTGTTCAAGCTGGCCGTGCGCACATCGTTGATCGCAGTGTTTTCAGCATCCCGCACGGTGGCCGCGTTCGCTTGGGCGCGGTACTCGGCTTCGGAGCGCTTGGCGGAATTCAGGCCACCGTCGAATATCGGCAGGCTCAAGTTGACACCGGCGGCGGCATAGCGATCGCTGAAATGCGCGTCGTCACGCACGGGAATGAATCCGCCGCTGCCGAAAGCACTGACCGTCGGATAATTCAACGCCTGTTGCGCCTTGGCGTATTGCACGGATGCCTCGTGCTCCAGCCGGAACCGGGCCAAGTCGGGGCGTTTCGCCAGCGCTGCCATGATCATTTCTTCCGGGTCGGTAGCCAACGGGACCGGCGGTGGCTCCTCGCCCAACTGGTAGGTGCGCAGCTCGCGATCGCCGAGCAAGGTTGCGAGCCCGGTGAAGGCCTCTTTCAGATCCGTCGCCGCTTTGGCCACGAGCAGTTGGCCTTCTTCGTAGGCCACCTTGGCAAAACTCAGGTCGAGGTCGGACTTGAGCTTGTTTTCTGCCAACACGGTCACTTGGTCGAGGATCAACTTCCGCGTGTCCAGCGTCTGGCGCGCCACGGCGAGGACGGATTGGGCTTTCAGCGCCGCGAAGTACGCCACGTCCACCTGCAACAGGATGGCCACGCGTATGGCTTGGGAGTTTTCTTCCTGCGCGCGGGACTGGAGCCGGGAACTGTTCAAGAGATGCTGGGTGCGCCCGAAATCGGTGATCAACTGGGTGAGCGTCAGCCCTTCGGCGTTGCGCTCGTAAATCGCCGAGTTGCTCAATCCCCGACCGGCGGCGATCCGCGTATTATCGCTGCCGGTGCCGACCGCTGTCGAGTCGAATGTCAAAGTCGGCAGAAATCCGGCCCGCAGTTCCCGCACAACCTGCTTGGCCGCCAGGGCTTCGAGTTCGGCTTGGGAAATTCGCGGATGGTTGCGCAGCGCGATCGCGCGCGCGGCTGGCAACGTCAACGGTTGCGGTTCCGCGGCACACACGGCGACGCCGACGATGAATGCCAGGCAGAAATATTTCATGCGGCCTCCGTGGGCGTGGCGGCGGCAAGCTCAGGTTTGCGCCGATACACCAGCAAGTATGCAGCGGGCACGATAAACATCGTCAGCACAACCGACACGCCGAGGCCGCCAATGATGGACCGGGCCAACGGCGCATATGATTCCGAGCCGGTGCCGAGCTTCAGCGCCATCGGCAGCAAGCCGAATAGCGTCGCCAGCGAGGTCATCAGAATCGGGCGCAACCGGACCCGGCAAGCGAGCGCAACGGCCGCGAGTAGCGGTTTGCCGTCAGCCCGGAGCCGGTGGGTGAATTCGACGAGGAGAATACTGTTCGAAACGACAATCCCAACCATCATCACCACGCCCATCAATGACATCACGTTCAGCGTCGTGCCGGTCGCGTCCAAAACTATCAACACGCCGGTCAGGCCGGGCGGGACGGCAAGCAGAATCAACAGTGGATCGATCCAGGATTTGAATTGGGCAACCAGAATCAGATACACGAGGACCACGGATAGAATCAGGCCGAGGCCAAAGCTGCGGAATGATTGCCGCATGCCTTGCACCATGCCGCGGAGTGTGACGCGCGTGCCATCTGGCACTTTTGTTTCCGCGACAATCGTATCGATGGCGGTGACGATCCTGCCGAGGTCTTCGCCTTTGGGCGCAACGAACACGTCGATCACGCGGGCGAGTTGATAGTGGTCCACCTCGGTCGGCGAATGGATGTGTTTGATGCTGGCGACGGCGTCGAGGCGGGCCGTGTGCGGGTTGCCGGCGGAGCGGAGCGGGATCGATTGCAGGTCATCGAAGCTGGTGACGCGATTTTCGGGATACTGAACCGTCAGCAAATACTGGTTGCCGCTCTTGGGATCGACCCAGAAACTCGGCGCGATCATCTGGTCGGAGGTGAGCGCGGTGATGACGTTGCCAATCACTTCTTTCGACGAGACGCCGAGCTGGCTCGCGCGTTCGCGGTCCACGTCCAGCTTGATCGCGGGATAATCAATGTCCTGCGGAATCAACACGTCACTGACACCCGGCACCGCGCGAATCTTGCGCGCAATCTCAGCGGCCAGGTGATGGCTTGTCTCCAGGCGCGACCCGCTGACCTGTAAATCAATCGGCGCGGGCAGCCCCATGTTCAACACGGCGTCCACGAGACCGCCTGATTGGAAGTAGAAATTGACCTGGGGCAGTTCCGCCTGGAGGCGTTTGCGGACGCGGTCCATGTATTCGTAACTGCCGATGTGATGTTTTTCATCGAGGCTGACCTGCACAAATGCGGTGTGCATGCCGGAGTTACTGGTATAGACGGCAGACAAATCAGGCGTGATACCCAGGTTCGCGACGATGACACCGAGGTCATGCGGCGCGACAACTTGGCGGACGATGTCTTCGACTTGCTTCACAATCTTATTGGTCATTTCCAAGCGCGTGCCGGTTGGCGCTTTCAGATTGATGACGAACTGGCCGGGGTCGGTCCGCGGAAAGTACGACACACCCACGGACGGGAAAATCCCAAGGCTGATTACGAACAATCCGAGCAACCCGACCACTGTTGCCACCGGCCGCGCCAGCGACCACTGCAACGAACGCCCATATTGATCGAGCATCTGGTGGAACTTCCGGTTGAACCAGGCGGTGAAACCTTTGCCGCCCTCATGACTGTGGACTGACTTGATGTACCGGGCGCAAAACAACGGCACGACCGTCAGCGCCACAAAGTACGACGCGAATAACGCGAGGACAACCGCGACCGCCAGCGCCGTGAACAAGAATTTGCTGACGCCGTAAAGGAAGGTGACCGGGAAGAATACCACCGCTGTGGCCAGCGTCGCCGCCAACACCGGCAGGGCAACTTCGCTGCCGCCTTTTTCCGCGGCGACTTCCGGCGTCTCGCCGAGTTCAAGGTGGCGGAAAATATTTTCCAGTACGACCACCGAGTTGTCGATCAACCGGGAAAACACCAGTGCCAACCCACCCAAAATCATTGAGTTGACGGTTCCGCCGCCCATTTGCAACGCGATGAACGTCGCCAGCGCCGACAACGGAATCGAGAGGAACACGGCAGTTGTTGCCCGCAGACTGCCGAGGAAAATTAAAATCATCAGCCCGGTCAGGACCAGGCCGATACCGCCTTCGTGGAGCAGGTTTTCGATCGCTGTCTTCACGAAGAGCGATTGGTCAAACACCACTTTTGTGATCAGTTCCTTTGGCACATCGGTCAGTTTTGCAAGCGCGGCCTTGATGCCGTTGACGACGGCAATCGTGTTGGCGTCGCCGCCTTGTTTGAGGATCGGCAGATACACCGATTTCTGGCCGTCCACCCGGACGATGCTCGACTGGATTTGATGCCCGTCCTCGGCGTGACCAACATCCGCCACCAGTACCGATGAGTTGCCGACGGTCTTGAGCGGGAGCCGGTTAATGTCCTCAATGTCACGGAGTTGGCTGTTGGCATAGACATTGTAATCGAACGGGCCGATCTGCACGTCGCCGGCAGGCATGATCAGGTTGGCATCGTTCACCGTCCGCACCACGTCCATCACGCTGAGCTGGTGCGCCTCCAATTTCAGCGGATCGACATAGACCATGATCTGCCGGTATTTGCCGCCAAACGGCGGCGGCACTGCCGCACCGGGCACGGTGGCGATCTGGTTGCGAACGTTGTACTGGCCGAGGTCGCGGAGTTGCGTTTCGGTCAGGCCCTCCCCCTTCAACGTAATCAAACAAACCGGCAGACTGGATGCGTCAAACTTCAACACAACCGGTGGCAACGTCCCCGGCGGCAGCCGGCGCAGATTCGCCGCCGCAAGATTGGCGATGGTGCTGACGGCGGTGTCGGCGTTGAACCCGGGTTGGAAATACACTTTGATCAAGCTGACGCCCGGCAGCGACCGCGATTCGATATGGTCAATACCGCTGCCAAGGGTAAAGAACCGCTCGAACGTGCCGGTGATGTCGTTCTCGATGTCCTCGGGCGGCATGCCGGAGAAGAAGGTCGTGACGACCACCACCGGGATGTTAATCGGCGGAAACAAATCCACCGGCATCCGCAGTAAACTGGTCACCCCGACCACCGTTGTGACGAGGCACAGCACGATGATCAGAAACGGATACTTTAACGCAAACCGTGTCATAACTTCTTCGCTTCCGCAACGGCGGCCCGGAGTTTTTCAAGCGAAAACTCACCGGACCGACACAGTGCCACCAACCGCCGTTCCTTTTCGATGATCTGGCTGGCAACTGCGGGAACCTGGCCGGCAATCCCGGCGGGAATCGCCACCACGCCGTTCTGGTCCCCGTGCAACAAGTCGCCCGGGTTGATTTTCAGACCGGCAATCTCGACGGCGGTGCCGATGCTGACGATATGCGCGTAGGCGTGCGAGACCGCGACGTTGCCCGCGAAACACTGAAACCCGCTGGCCGCCAATGCCGCCACGTCCCGCACCGCACCGTTGGTCACGGCGCCGACGCAACCCAGCGCCAGCAGGATACTGCTGTGGACCTCGCCGAGAAACGAGCCCAGGCCCGGCTGCGGATCCGTGTCCTGCACGACCACAATGCGTGGCGCCGGGATCGTCAGGATGTAGTCCCACCAATCGGTCCGATCGAGATAATGCCGGCCATCCATGGCCGGGGCCGAGCAATGAACCGTGACTGGGACCGCGTAGCCCACCAGCGGTGGTAATTTCGGGAAGAGACAGCGGATGCTCGCGTCACAAAAACCTTCGTTAAACAAACGCGTGCCGAATGATTCAATCGCGTTGGCCACCGTGCAGGTATCGAGACGCCGCAATGCTTCGAGTTGTTCCGGGTTTAGTTTCGTTTGCATGGGAATGCCTCCGCGACCTAGTTGCCTTTGGGGTCCACCTTTTGGCCGGGCTGGACCTGGGTCCGACTACCGATCATGACGAGCTCACCTTCATTAAGGCCGGTCACCACTTCGATCAATGTTGGCGTTTCCAATCCGAGCGTCACTGTCCGTTCTTGAATTTCGTTCTGGGGCGTCACGACATACACCGTCGCCGTCTCCTTGCGCGACACGACCGCCAGCGGCACCGCGAGCGTTTTGTCACGCCGCGCCATTTCCACTGTCACCGACGCGTACATCCCCGGCACCAGCGATAAATCGGGATTCGGGACGTCCACCTCGACATCCATCGTCCGCGTCGCCGTGTCCACCTTGCGGGTAAAGCGCGCGACCGTTCCCGACAAATTCTGCCCCGTGGCTTGAATGTGAATCTGCACCGGCTGGCCAATCTTGATCCGTGCGACATATGACACCGACACCGGAAACGTCAACCGCAGCCGGTCGTTTTCCGACAATCGCAACAGCGGCATCGTCTGGCTGTTCGCTGTGCCACCGGGAATCAAGGCCCCCGGATCGGCCTGGCGCTTGGTGATCACGCCCGCAAACGGCGCAGTAATCTGGGTGTACGCCAACATTGCGTTGAGCTTGTCCAAGTCCGCCTTGGTCACCTGGTCTTTGGCGCGGGCATCATCGAGATCCTGTTGCGCAATCAAGTTCGGTTGGGCTTTGTCAGCGTTGACCAGCCGGGTGTAGGTGAGATGGGCCGCGTTGTAGGCGGCGGCGGCCCGCTGGATGTCATCTTGTAGTTCTGGCACTTCCAAGGTGGCCAACAATTGGCTGGTCTGGACGCGGTCGCCGATGTCCACCAGCATCTCCTTCACGAAGCCCGCGACTTTGGCATGCAGATCGATTTCCTGGTATGGCCGAAACTCCGCATCGAACTCCACCGCCTGCGCCAAATCCGTCCGCACAACCCTGGCCACCGCGACCGGCGTAATCACCGGCAAAGCTTGCGGATGGTTGGCCCGCGCCAACCGCGGAATGATCAACCACAACGCGGCGGCAACCGCCACCAAGGCCAAGCCGAAACTAACTTTTTTCATCATGATTGTTCCTCTTGCTACCAACCAACGGCAACGTGACGCAAAACCGGCTCCCGCTGCTCCCGTTGCTTTCGACAACCACTTCCGCACCGTGCGCGGCGCAGATCGATTTCACAATCGATAATCCCAATCCCGCGCCGCCCTCGTCGCGGCTGCGCGCTTGATCAACTCGGAAAAACCGCTCGAACACATGGAGCTGCGCTTCCGCGGGAATCCCGATACCGGTGTCGGCAACTTCCAATACGGCCGAATCCTTGACAGCTGCAACGCGCAGCCGCACTGCGCCTTTTGCCGGCGTGTATTTGATCGCGTTGTCGAGCAGGTTCACCACCACCTGTTTCAGCCGTGCCCGGTCGCCCGCGACCGTCACCGGCTGCGGCGCCTCACAGACGACTGAAATCCCTTTGTCTTCCGCGAGCAAACCCATCTGGTCCGCCGTCGTCGTCACCAATTCCGCCAAGTCAAACTGCGTCCATTCGGCCCGCGCCTCACCGGCATCCAGCCGCGACAGCGCGAAGAGTTGTTGGACGATTGTTGCGAGGCGCTCGACTTCCTCCAGCATGCTCCCAAGCGACTCGCGCAAATCCGCCGTGAGTGCCTTGTCTGCGGCAATGCTTTCCAGCTCCGCCCGCAAGACTGTCAACGGAGTCCGCAGTTCGTGCGAGGCATCGGCGACGAACCGTTTGGAGTTCAGAAACGCGTCCTCCAACCGCCCAATCATGTGGTTCAGCGCCAGCGCCAACTGCTCCAGTTCATCGGCAGTACACGCTACCGGTAAGCGCTCGCTGAGATTGTGCTGTGTGATCTGCTCGGCCTTGCGCGTGATCCGGCCCACCGGCGCCAACGCGCGCCCGACGAGGAGGTACCCGCCCCCCAGTCCCACCAACACCACGATCGGCAATCCAATCACCACCAACACCAGCGCCTGATGCACTAACATTTCAACCCCTGTTATGGTCGCCCCGACTTCAACAATGTAGCGTTCACTGGTCGGCACCGCCGTGATCAGCAGTTGCTGGTCTTTGCGAAACACGGGCGCTGCCGGAACCGGTTGCAACACTGGGACAAGGAGCGGGTCGAAACTCCCATCCTTCGGTGGCCCCGAAGCGTACAGGATGCTGCCGTCAGTCCGCGTGATGCGAATGAACCGGCCGTTGGTTTCCGGCGCATAGAGCACATTGATCTCGCGGACGACAAACTCCTCGCCTGTCCGCTTGATGTTGGCCAGCAAGGTGCCGGCGATTTGCCGGGCGCGCCGCGCCTGCGTCTCCCGCAAGTCCGTTTCGAGAAAATGTTTCAGTCCCCAGACCATCAGCCCGGCCAGCAGGACGAACACGCCGGCCAACAAGCCCGCATACCAGGCAATCAACCGGAATCGGATTGAGCGCGTGTTCATGGTTCGGCCTCGTCGGTCAGGCAATAGCCGGTCCCGCGCACGGTCCGCAGTAGTTTGTGCGGAAACGGCTCATCCACTTTTTCACGCAGATGCCGCACGTAAACATCGACAATATTGGTCAACCCCTCGAAGCTCTGGTCCCAGACGTGCTCGATGATCATCGTCCGTGACAACACCCGGCCCGCATGCGCGGCGAGATATTCCAACAGCGCGTATTCTTTCGCGGTCAGTTCAATCCGCTTGCCGCCGCGGAGGACCTGCTGCGTGAGCCGGTCGATTTCCAAATCAGCCACGCGCAGCACCGGCGTGCGGCTGGCCGGTGGGCGGCGCAGCAAGGCTTTCACGCGGACGAGCAATTCGGCGAAGGCGAACGGCTTTGTCAGATAATCATCCGCGCCGGCTTCGAAGTTTTCCACTTTGTCGTTGGTGGCATCGCGTGCCGTCAATACCAGGACGGCCGCGCTGCTGCCCTTGCGCTGCAACCGGCGCAGTAATTCCGTGCCATTCAGACCCGGCAACATCAAATCGAGAATGATGAGATCGTAGTCGGTGCTGGCCGCCAAGTCCCAACCACTCGGGCCGTCATAGGCGACATCCACGGCAAACCGTTCCGCCCGCAGCCCGCGCGCAACCACGTCGGCCACTTTTCGTTCATCTTCGATGATTAACAGGCGCATATTTCCCTTTTCTTAACAATACACCCTAACAGGCGCAGATTAACGGCGCCTGAATGCCAGATTAAATTTCGTTCATGTACTTTCAACCGGCTAAAGTTATGGCAAGTCCAGAATCTGAAAACTAGAATTAAACTATTGGTAATCCCACTGGCTGCCGCGCTGGTGGGGTGCGCTGGTTCGCAGCGTCCTCTCGTTCTCGATCCCGCGGGCCCGGCGCCATCTCAAGCGGCGGCGGTCACGCCTCAGGGAACGTTGATTGTTGATTCAGCCTGCGACAGTGGCGCGCCTGGTACGACTGATTTCAGCGATGTCAAACAACACACGGATTACAAAGTCTATTCCAAGGATGGGAAGTTCCTTCAAGTTGTCCACAATCATCTTAACTATGGAGTGTCGAGCCCCGCGCGTGTCGCATTGCCTTCTGGGACGTATCACGTCGTCGCCGAATCTAATGGTTCGGGAACCGTAACCATGTCGGTGACCATCGAGGTTAACCAAGTTACAGTCGTGCATCTCGAAGGTGGTGGCTGGCGTGGCGAGTCGAAGCTCGACAACGCCCACTCACCGTAACCACCAAGTCGGCCTGCGGATTGCTGGTGGATGGCCTTGACCGGTAAAACTGCGCTGCGGCGGTTCGGGCGGTTGCGTTCTGGCCGGCGGTAAATCACCGGAGCGAGTTGGTCACTCGCAAATCGCGTGGAATCTTCTGGGGTGTCCCCGCAAATGTCCTTGTTGCCAAGCCACCGGAAATCCGCTACACCTTGCGAACGAAGGAGAGGCATATGCTTAGACGATTTCTTCCACACGAATTTGATTTCTTTGAATGTTTCGACAAGGCCGCCCAGGAGGCCGTCGTGGCTGCGAAATTGCTATTGAAGATGACGGAAAACTACGGCGACGCCGACCCGATTGCACGCGAGATCGAGGCGGTGGAACACCGGTGCGACGACATCACCCACCAGGCGATGGACCGCTTGAACAAGGTGTTCATCACGCCGCTCGACCGGGAGGACATCCACGCGATCATCATTCGCCTCGATGATGTGGTGGACCTGATCCACGCGTCGTCCAGCCGGATGGCGTTCCTGCACATTGAGAAACCGACGCCCCATGCGATCAACATGGCCAAGCAGATTGTGCGCGGCTGCGAGAAGATGGCCGAGGCCGTGAAAGGCATCCGGGCCACCAAGACTTACGAGCAGGTCACCAAGGACTGCATCGCCATCCACGAGGTCGAGAACGCCGCCGACGATCTCCTGCATTACGCGCTGGCCGATCTGTTCACGACCGTCAAAGATCCGATCACCGTCATCAAGTGGAAGGATATCTACGAGAGCTTTGAAGAAGTCACCGACCGCTTGGAAGCTGTCGCCAACGCGCTGCACGGTGTGATCGTCAAGATGAGCTGACATGGACGCCTTTCTCCGCGATATTGGCGAGATTGGCCGTTATCCGTACATCGCCTTGATCATCGTCGTGGCGCTGGCGTTCGACTTTATCAACGGGTTTCATGATGCGGCCAACTCCATCGCGACGATTGTCGGCACGCGCGTCTTGCGACCGGTCCAGGCCGTTATCTGGGCGGCATTTTGGAATTTCGCGGCGATGTGGTTTTTCGGCTTCCACGTCGCGAACACGGTCGCCAAATGGGTGCATGTGGAATACGTCAATCCCGACGTGATCTTGGCCGCCCTTGTCGGCGCAATCGTGTGGAACCTGATCACGTGGTACTATGGGATTCCCAGCAGCTCCTCCCATGCGCTGCTCGGCGGTTTGATCGGCTCATCGATCACCTACGCCATGCACTATCAGGGAGTGCTGTACGACGACAAAGTCTGGCAAACCGTCCTCTTCATCGTGTTGGCGCCCCTGATCGGTCTGGTGCTCGGGCTGTTTTTTGTGGCGGTGGTGATGTGGGTGTTCCGCAAGACGACGATGATGAAGGTGGACCGCTGGTTTCGGGTCGCCCAACTTGGCAGCGCCGCCGCCTACTCACTCGGCCACGGCACCAACGACGCCCAGAAAACAATGGGCGTCATTGCCGTGTTGCTCTACGCCGGTGTCTGGAACAAAGAACAACAAGCCTCGTTCAATGCCGGTCACTTCCCGTTCTGGATCGCGTTGGCCTGTTTCCTCACCATCGCGGTCGGCACCATGTCCGGTGGTTGGCGCATCGTAAAAACCATGGGCATGCGCATCACCAAGCTGCGCCCCTACGATGGCGCCTGCGCGGAAGTCGCCGCCGCCACTTCACTATTTTTATCCACCTCCCTCGGCGTGCCCGTCAGCACCACGCACACCATTACCGGCGCGATTGTTGGCGTTGGCTCCGTCCACCGGCTGTCGGCTGTGCGCTGGGGCGTGGCCCGGCAAGTCGTCTGGGCGTGGGTGCTGACGATTCCGTGTTCGGCCGTCGTGGCCGCGGTCGTCCAGTGGGGCTTGCGGACTGCAAAACAGTAGTGTCGTCAGGCCGGCAGCGATAAATCCCAGTTTTTCTTTTTCCACACCGGTGCCGGTTTTGGCGAGCGCGGATGTGCTCGTGGTTGGCGGCGGGCCGGCGGGCATCGCATCGCTGCACAAACTGCTGGCGACCTAAGGCGTCCGGTTCGCGCCCTGAGCGACGGATACCTCTGGCAACCCGCAGCCGTTGTAGGCCGACTCTGTGGAGCCGAGTCGCGCGACGCCGCTGTCGTGTTGCGGCAATCGGCGAATTCTTGAAGGATTGCGCCGCTTCGCAGAAGCGGCCTACACAAAAAAAGAGGTGCCGGATTGATCCCGCCGTTACTTCGCGACGACGTCTTCCGGTAACGCCAAGACCGCGCCTTTGCTCGCGCTCGTCACCAGCCGGCAATAGCGGCCGAGCCAGCCGGTATTGATCTTCGGCGCGGGCTTTTTCCACGCGGTGCGCCGTTGTGCCAGCGTGGCGGCGTCCACTTGTAATGTCAGCGTCCGTTTCGGAATATCAATGATGATGGTGTCACCGGTTTGCACGAGGCAAATCGGCCCGCCCTCGGCCGCTTCGGGGCTGATGTGGCCGATGCACAAACCGGCCGTGCCACCGGAGAACCGCCCGTCAGTGATGAGCGCCACCTGCTTGCCGAGGCCCTGGCCGCGGATCATCGACGTCGGCGACAACATCTCCGGCATGCCGGGGCCACCTTTCGGCCCTTCGTAGCGGATAACGACGACGTGCCCGGGTTTGATCGCGCGCTGTTCCAACGCCGCGAGACATTCGTCCTGCGATTCAAACACGATGGCCGAGCCCATGAAATAAAAACAATCGGGATCTACGCCGGCCGTCTTGATGACCCCGCCTTCGGGCGCGATGTTGCCGAACAACACTGCCAGGCCGCCGTCGGCCGTGAACGGTGTTTCGAGCCGGTGAATGATTTTTTCGTCCTGAATCTCGGCCTTGGCGATGACTTTGCCCAAGGTCTTGCCGGTGACCGTTTGCGTTTTCAGGTGCAACGCGCCGGGCTTCCGGCTGAGTTCCTTCAGAATCGCGCTGATGCCGCCAGCGCGGTGGACGTCTTCGATGTGGACGTCGGGCTTCGACGGCGAAACTTTGCACAGACACGGTGTCCGCGCCGAAACTTCGTTCAGGCGCGCCAGCGGGTACTCCACGCCGGCTTCATGGGCGAGCGCGATCGTGTGCAACACGGTATTGGTCGAGCCGCCCATCGCCATGTCGAGCGCGAACGCGTTGTCAATCGCATCGGCGGTGACAATGTCGCGCGGGCAGATATTTTTCTCGACGAGCTTGACGATTTGCCGGCCGGCGGCGCGGGCGAGTTTCTTGCGCCCGGCGTCCACAGCCAGCACCGTGCCGTTGCCCGGCAACGCGAACCCGATCGCTTCGAGCAGACAGTTCATCGAGTTGGCGGTAAACATGCCGGAGCACGAGCCGCAGGTCGGACAGGCAATTTCTTCGAGTTGTTTCAGCCGGGCTTCATCGATCTCGCCGGCCTGAAACTTCCCAACGCCTTCGAAAATCGTGATCAGATCGGCGGACGTGCCGTCAGGGAGCTTGCCGGCTTGCATTGGGCCGCCGGTGACGAAGATGGTCGGGATGTTGACGCGCACGGCGGCCAGCAACATGCCGGGCGTGATCTTGTCGCAATTGGAAATGCAGACCATTCCATCGAACCGGTGCGCCTCGACCATCGTCTCGACGGCGTCGGCAATGAGTTCCCGGCTCGGCAGCGAGTACCGCATGCCGATGTGCCCCATCGCGATGCCGTCGTCCACGGCGATGGTGTTGAACTCGAACGGCACGCCGCCCGCCTGGCGCACGGCGCGCTTGACGACCTCGGCAAACTTTTTCAGGTGGACGTGGCCCGGCACCACGTCGGTGTAGGAGTTGGCGATGGCGATGAACGGCTTGTCGAAATCCGCGTCGGACTGGATGACGCCGGTGGAACGCAAGAGGCCGCGATGCGGCGCGCGTTCCGCGCCGCGTTTGATAATATCTGATCTCATGGCCGCGACTGTAGCGCAACAGGCTTGTACCGGCAAGTCACCGGGCGTAGTATTGGGGCCCATGAATCTGCCCAACCGCTTGACCTTGGCGCGCATCGGCTTGACGGCGGTGTTCGTGGCGGCGTTGCTGCTCCCAAACAACGGCTGGATTCTCTCGCATTTTCCGTACGGCAAAACCATCGCGCTCAGTGTGTTTGTCGTCGCCGCGCTGACGGACTGGTTCGATGGCTGGCTCGCGCGCCGGCACAAAATGGAAACCACGTTCGGCGCGTTGCTCGACCCGGTCGCCGACAAAATCCTCACCACGGCGGCATTTATTTGCTTCATCGAGCAACCGAGTTACCGCGAAGACACGCCCCTGGTCCAGGCATGGATGGTGTTGATCATCGTGGCCCGGGAGTTTCTGGTGACCGGCTTGCGGCTGATTGCCAGCCAACGCGGCGTGGTGCTCAAGGCGGAACAACTCGGCAAGAACAAAGCGTTTTCGCAAATGGTCACGATCATCGTAACACTAGTCGGCCTGGCCATCCGCGATGACTGGTACCGGTTCAGTCCGTACGGGGACCGGCGGTTTTCGCGGCTGGTGTTTGGACTGATGCTGGTGACCGTGGCGCTGACACTGTGGTCCGGCATCGCCTACCTTTGGAAAAACCGGCAAGTCTTCCTCAACGATGCGTGACCGGCCCAGATATGGAGTGCGCCGACTTGTCGGCGCTTTGCTGTCTGTTCCACGTCCGCCTGTCACGGCGACGCCACAGCGGCAACAAGTTGCCGCACTCCAAAGCCCGAAATGAAAAACTGGGTTGTGAAATTTATTGCGACCGGATTCGGCGCCGGCTACACGCCTAAACTACCCGGCACCGCCGGCGCGGTGCTGGGCGTCGGCGTGTGGCTCTTAATTCAACACGCCGGTAACTCGTGGGCGTGGGGCGTGTTTGGCGTGGCCATCCTGCTCGCGATCTGGATTGCCGGCGCCGCAGAGCGGGTATTCGATCAGCATGACCCGCAATGCGTGGTCATCGATGAAATCGTCGGGATGCCGCTGGCGTTGGCCGGGATTGCGCCGGTCTGGTGGCTGGTGCTGACCGGCTTTGCGGCGTTCCGGTTGTTCGACATCTGGAAACCGTTCCCGATCCGACAATCCCAGAAACTCCCCGGCGGTTGGGGCATCGTGATGGACGATTTACTGGCCGGCGGACTGGCGTGCGCCGTGACGCACGCGGTCGCCTGGGCTGTGAGATAGTTGGACAGGCGAGACGCCTGTCCAACTATTTTTCAAACTGCACGAGAAACTTTTCCAGTTGTGCCACATCGAAATCGGCCAGCACTTTCCCGTCCACGACCATCGTCGGCACGTACGTCTGCCCGGACAGTTGCTGCATTTCGGTGTAGGCGGCTGGATCCGCGCCGACATCAATATCCGCAAACGGGAGATTGTGTTGCTTGAGATAAGCCTTGGCGTCCTGGCACCAGCCGCAGAGCGGCCGGGAGTAAAGTTTGATCGATTTCATGGTTTTTGCTTGTGAATTACGGGTCAACATCGCAAATTACTGGTGAAAATCAACCGGCGAGTTATTTATGAAAATTCTTGTTGCTGATGCGATCTCTCAAAAAGGCGTGGACGCGCTCCGCGCCAACCCGAAATTCCAGGTGGACGTGCAGACCGGCCTGAAGGAGGATCAACTCCTCACGATCATTGGCGATTACGACGCGCTCATCGTCCGCAGCCAGACGAAGGTCAATGCCAAGGTCATCGCCGCCGCAAAAAAACTGCGCGTGATCGGCCGCGCCGGCGTCGGCGTGGACAACGTGGACGTGGACGCGGCAACCCGCCGCGGCATCATCGTCATGAACACGCCGGGCGGGAACACGATCTCGACCTGCGAACACACATTTTCAATGATGCTGTCGTTGGCGCGGAAGATCCCGGCGGCGCACGCGTCGATGAAAGCCGGCAAGTGGGACCGCAAATCCTTTGAAGGCGTTGAGCTTTACAACAAAACCCTCGGCATCATCGGCCTCGGCCGCATCGGCGGCGAAGTCGCCAAGCGCGCGATCGCCTTCGGGATGCGCGTGCTGGTGTTCGACCCGTTCCTCAGCCTGAGCCGGGCGAAAACGTTGCAGGTCGAAGTCTGCGAGCTCGACGAGATTTACCGGCAGGCGGATTTCATCACCGTCCACGTGCCGATCACCGACCAGACCCGCGGCATGATCAACACAACCACCATCGCCAAAATGAAAAAAGGCGTGCGCCTCATCAACTGCGCCCGCGGCGGCATCATCGTTGAGGCCGACGTGCTCGCCGCGATCCAGACCGGGCACGTGGCCGGGGTGGCGATTGACGTGTACGATCCCGAGCCGCCGAAGGACTTGCCGTTACGCGATGTGGACCAGGCGGTGCTCACGCCGCACCTCGGCGCCTCAACGCACGAAGCGCAGGAAAGCTGCGGCATCGAAATCGCCGAGCAAATTGCCGAGGTGTTGGCCGGCGGCACCGTCCGCAACGCCGTCAACATGCCGAGCGTTGACGCCAAAGTGCTGGCGCTGCTCCAGCCGTATCTGGCGTTTGGCGAAAAAATGGGGCGCTTACTTGCGCAACTCGCCCCGCGCCGGATCGAACGGCTCAGCATTGAATTTTGCGGCAAGGCCGCCGAACTCGAAACCGGCTCGATCACCCGCTCGATCCTGAAAGGCTTTCTCGAAAGCGCCGAAGGCGGCGAAGTCAACTACGTCAATGCGCCGGTCATTGCCGAGCAATTGGGCGTGCGCATTGAGGAAATCAAGAGTACCGACCCGATTGACTACGCCGAACTCATCAATCTCCGCGCCATCGTGGACGGCCAGGCCGCGAGCGTGTCCGGCACATTCTACGGCTCGCCCAACAATCCGCGCATTGTCCGGATCAACGACATGCCAGTCGAGGCAGTGCCGACCGGCGTCCTGTTCATCATGCACAACCAGGACCGGCCCGGGGTGGTCGGCTGGATCGGCACGATCATGGGCAAACACGGCGTCAATATCGCCAGCATGTCCCTGGGTCGTGACAAACAAGGCGGCAAGGCGCTGACCGTGTTGAATCTCGACAGCGCCCCGACCGAGGCCGTCATCGCCGAAATCCGCAAAGACAAAGACATCCTCGACGTCAAAATCGCGCAGCTCTAGCCCCGGCATTGCTTGCCCGCGGCCAGTACGCTGGCTAGACTCCGCCATGAGCACGAATCCGTTAATGCCACTGACTGCCTTGGGCAAGCCGCTCGATATGCAGCCGGCCAGCTTTGGCGAGTTGCGACCGGCCAATGAACTGTTGCCCGACCCGGTTGCGTTGCGGGCGCGTCTGGC
>Ga0316230_1002471_pt1 | contig 16020 bp, 16 predicted proteins | sample TBH18025metaG_FD_206004 | JGI IMG/M metagenome (GOLD analysis project Ga0316230, IMG submission 206004) | Freshwater microbial communities from Trout Bog Lake, Wisconsin, USA - TBH18025 | ecosystem: Environmental > Aquatic > Freshwater > Lake > Hypolimnion/Profundal zone | place: USA: Wisconsin...
TTTTCGGCCGCGAGACCCGAAGCATGACGGCAAGCATGAATAGCTGTCTGGCCACTGTAGAAAAGTTGATCAGCGACTTTGCCATGAAGGCCCAGGGCCTGTGGTCCAAGTGGGAATCCGCTAAAGTGCTGGACAGCGTGATGGACTACTCGACGTACAAGGCAGTGCAGGATCTCAGGGCCATGATTCAGTCTATGGCTCCCCCACAGGCCTTTGAAGCGGTGAGCCGGCAGAACACAGGATGGTTCCAGCGACTGTTCAACACGGCATCCGGCCGCAATATGGCACGCACAGCTATCCTTGGCGGTCTTCGCGCCCAGTTGCAGCCGATGATGGACCAAAAGGCGGACGAAGTTACGGCTGGCATGCGGAAGGAACTCCGCAAGCACCTTGACTCCGTGGCCCGCAAGCTCACTGAAGTCCAAGACGGTCGCACCAAGCACAAGGAGCACCTGCTCAAGGGCAAGGCGGACCGGGATCAGGAGAAGTTGGCGATCCTTGCCGAACTCGACGTCCTCGAAGTGCGCCAGGGAGTTGTGAACAGGCTGGCAGTCACCATCGCCGACGCCGGCAAGGCTATGGATTAACAGCATGGTCTGGCCCCTTGGCATCCTCCTCCTGCTCGCCATTGGATGGCTCCTTCTGACTCGAAGACGGATGGTGCCATCCGCACCTGCACTTGCCGCACAGCCCGAGCCCCTTGATGGATTCGCGGCTGAACTGGCCCGCGCCGTAGCCACCTACGAGAAGGACCAGCTCGCCTGCACCCTCCGGCGGATAGTCATCATCGAGGGCCATCCCGACGCCCTCATGAAGCTCCTCGAAGCAAAGTACGGTCGTTGCGAAGGCTCACCATTCTTGGACCTGCAGAGCAAATGGAACGCCCGCATGCGTGAGGGCATCCGGCTTTGGATGACGCAGAACGAACTGCCTTTTATCGAAAGTGCCCCACCGATTCAGCAATTGGAACAGGCGCTGGAGGCGCGCATCGAAACAAAGGCCAGGGCAATTCTAGAGGCTGAAGCGATGGGCAAATACTGAACACCCAAGAGCCATGAATATCTGTAGTCGGTCATGAAAACACCTTCTCGCCGCCAGAGGTGGTGGAGGGGGGCGGCAGGACGCAAGCTGACTCCAATGGGAGCCGAGGGCCTCAACCGCAGCCCGCCGTTTCAAGTTTGGTGTTTCTCGACCCCAAGAACTTGCAAGCGGAGCCGTTGATGTGCACTTGGCAGATCTGGGGGGCAACACGTGGGCCATTTAACCCCCCCTTTTCCGCGAGGACAATTACCCTGTCCCTTCGCCACTCACCAGAAGTGGCCCACCTCTGCTCTCCCGAACTGATCCGGGCATGAGTGCCGGATTCGAGGCACCGATGGGCATTCCCTCCTTCTCTCCCCACGGGGGCGCGTGGAGGTGGCCCTTCTCCGTGGACACTTCGTTCAGTAAAGGCGCCGCCTGACCTTCTCCGTGGCCCTCTCGACAGTCCTTCGGGCGTAACGCTCGGCATCCGGTCCTCTTCTGCCAGAGGCTTTGCCCAGGAGCGCCTCGTAGACCCGCTCGGGATCCCAGCCTCCCTCGAGCATCCGGCATGCCCAGCCCCACTCCTTCGCCGAGGGGCTATTATCCCGGCCCATGGTAGGGACTTCGTCCCTAGCCGACAGTTGCCTTGGTTTGGTTGCTGCCACGTGGGATCGGTCAGAACCGACCTCGCGGTGGAGTGCCTGCCCAGCCCCGGTGGCGTCCAGGACGTTCACCCAGCACCCCCCACGCTTCCAGTTCCTGAACCCGGCGAGCCTGCCCAGGTGTTCCCCCGAGGTGGATGCTGGATCAGCCCCGAGCTGCTGGGCCAACCAGCGCTGCCGGTCGCGGCGGCCCTCCTCGTCCAGGGCCTCGCCTGTAGGCAACCAGAGATGGCAGCCCCCCTCGGGCGAGGTCCGGACGGCCAAGCCTCCGCTGCTTCCCGCCACCTCCAGGGCGAGTGACTGGGCAACGTCGTCGAGGAACACCAGAGGCCAGGCGTGGCTCCTGGCGGGGCGGATATAGATGTCCGCCCCGTGGGCGTTTTCGGCCCGGACCCAGGCCAGTGGAAGGCTTGTCAGAGGCCGGTCTCGCTGCCAGACCATCGCCCCATCCTGACGCCGGACGGCCAGGTCCGCCTGGTCCACCTCCAGGTTTCGCCAGGCCGACAGCATTGCCTCGGTGTGCTCCATGGCCCTCACGGGTTCACCCCTGCTGAGCCCTCATCGAGGGCCCGTCGATGCGGATCGTGTGGCAGTGGTGGCGCAGGCGGCTCAGAAGGGCATCCACCAGAGCGGGGTTCCCCAGCAAACCGCCCCATTCCACAAAGTCCAGGTTGGTCGTGATGATCGTGGGAAAGCGCCGGTACCGCTCCTCCATGAGCTTGAAAAAAATGTTGGTCTGCTCGGGCTTCAGGTTCAGGTAGCCCAGCTCGTCAACGCAGATGAGCGGAATTTTGGCGAGGCGATTGATGAATTTCCGCGTCGAGTGATCGGCCACGGAGGCATACATGTCGTCGAAAAGGTCCTGGGCCCGGACGAACAGGGCCCGGTGCCCCTCCCGCAGAGCCTTGAGGAGCAGGCCGCAGGCCAGACCGGTTTTGCCCACCCCCGTGGGGCCCATGAACACGATGTTCTCGGCCCGGCTGATGAAGTCCAACTCCTCGAGTTCGTGGATCCGGCGCGGATCCAGGCCCGGCTGGAGCTCATAGGGAAAGGTATCCAGGGACCACTGCTCTGGCAGCCTGGCCTTGTGGATCCGCCATGCAAGTGCGGTTTCCTGCCGGTGGTTGAACTGGGCCGTTAGCAGGCGCCCCAGGAAGTCCTCGTAGGAGACGCTCCGCTCCCGGGCCCGTGCCAGCTCATCGGGGAGGAGTTCGGCCATTCGGCCCAGCGTCAGCTTTTTCAGCATCTGTTCGAGGTTCGGGCGCATGGTTGTTCTCCAGGGTCACCGGTCGCTATCGACCGCGTCGGCCAGCACAAAGTAGTCATGGGCCGTGTTCCGCAGGACCATCCCGTCCAGGCGGTCCAGGTCGAACAGACCGTAGTCCAGTGCGGTCGCCACGGCCCTGAGCAAGGGTTCCCGCGGATAGTCGCGCAGCATGCCCAGCAGGCGCTTCATGGAGCGGATGGCCTGACTCGGGCGCTTGGCCTTGAGGGCGGCGAGGTAGGGTCCCAGTTCGGGTTCCACCCGGAGCAGTTCCGTCTCCTCCGGCCCCGGGCCCGCCTTGCGCCGCTCCCGCCGCTGCGGGTGATGGGTGGGATCGGTCAGGCGCAGATCCTTGGCGTCACAGGGGCGGAAGTGCGTGGCCACGCGGGTCCGCCCCTCGAACACCTCGACCCGATCCTCGTGTTCCCGGACCACCAGCATCCGTCCGATGAGGCCGCTGGGCACTGAGAATCTGTTCCCGCCCACGTGGACGTAGCCCTCCACGTCCACCGTCCGATCATGGAGGCGGTAGACCTGGGGGACATAGTCCGGCAGGGGCTTCAGGCTCAGTCTTTCCCCTGCGAACAGTTCAATGGGCTTCGCGTGGATTGAGCGTTTGAAGCCGGCGTTGGCCGCCTCGCTCCAGGCCCTGGCCTCCAGGTTCAGCTCGTCCCAGTCCCTGAACGTACGCCCGGGCAGGAAGTTGTTTTCGATATAGTGGAAGGCCCTTTCCACGCGGGCTTTGCGGTTGGGGCGGCCCACGGCGTGGGCCCTGAACTCGAACCCGAACCGCAGGGCGAAGGCCCCCATCTCCGGTGCCGGGATCATCTCCCAGCCGGTCCCCGCGCCCACCACCACGTTCGTGTTGTCGATGACGCAGCGCCGGCAGGTCCCTCCGAAATACTCCAGGGCAGCCGTGAGGAACACCTTGCACCAGAACCGATCGAAGGTCGGGTAGTACTGCACGAACACCATGCGGCTGTGGGCCAGCACGAGGCTGGCGCACTGGGCCACCCGCTCATGGGCACCGATCTTCACCCGATGGGGCGAGGTGTCGTGCTGCATCTCCTCGCCCGGCTCGAACGAGTAGCTGCCCGAGGGGACCTTGGCTTTGACGCCAATCCCGTGGCGCCGGCAATAGGCGGTGAGGGCCTGGTAGCTGAGCGTGGCGCCTTTGGCCAGCAGCGCCCGGTGGACCAGCACCAGTCGGCCTTTCACCCGGGTATGCTCCCTGAGGATGTCCTCGTGCCAGGGGTCGCCCTGGGAGGGCCGGGCCAGGTCTGGAGTCTCCGTGCGGCCGGAGGCCACCACCTTCCGGGCCGTGGTCCGGGAGACATGGAGGTCCCGGGCGATGGCGTGCAGGGATGCTCCGCGCACGTGCAGTTGCAGGATGGCGGTTCGGGTCTCCTCATTGAGCATGGTTGATCTCCTTTTCCAGATGGACGAACAGGGCCTCGCAGGCCGACTGGGCCTGGTGGAGGCAGCCGGGGGGAACGCCGGGAGGCTCTCCGTGTTCGATCCGGCCCAGGCCGCGGCGGGCCACGTCCCGGAGGGCTTCGAGGTCGCCCCGCAGGCCGCCGGGACGACCGGGAACCGTGGACCGGCAGCGCAGGAACAGCGAGGGATCGGCGAGGATCCGCTCCCGGGTCTCGGTGTTGCCCCTCGTCCATCCGGCGTAGACGGCCTGGGCCTCCCGGGAACTGAGCCGGGCCCGAATGATGGACTCCGTGAACCGGAGCGCGTCCGGCGCTTTGCCGCGCGACAAAGGGACCAGGACCTTCATGGCCACATCGGGCGCCAGCCGGCCAGCGCGCACGTGGTCCTGGATCCATCCGGGCAGTTCCCGGACCAGGGCCAACCGCCGGGAGACCCAGGCCGCGGTCCGGTCGAAACGGCGTCCGAGTTCCTCCAGACTCATGCCGAACCGGTCCCTCAATTCACCGAGAAGCCAGCCCTGTTCCAGGGCGCTCTCAGCGTGCGAGCCTCGCATGAGGCCTTCCAGCAGCAGAGCCTCCGCCTCCTCCAGGTCCCAGGCGACGGCCCGAACCAGATCCCGGCGCAGGCTCCGCAGGGCCCTCAGGCGCTTGTAGCCGTCCACCAGGATGAAGCGGCCATCCCGGGGCAGGACCACGACTGGGCTGGCCTGGCCGTGCTCCTCCAGGGAGGCGCGCAGTTGCCGTTCCCGGCGAGGATCACGCCGGCGCAGGGCCTCATAGGGCAGGTCGAGCTGGTGGAATTCCAGGTCCAAGGCGCCTCCTCCGGGATGGGATGAGGCTAAGGGCGGGGCTTACGGATGGCCATCTCCTCTCGCGGCGGTGTGGTGAGCACTTTTGATCCAACCTTATGATTTAAAAGAGGTTGCTTGGAACTCGTTTCTCGCGGCCCGCGAGGGAGCACTTTGGTTGCAGCTATTTGATTTGAAACGGCTTGTACGTAACTCGTTTCTCGCACCGCCCGGTGGACCACTTTGGCCAGTTCGCGCATGACGATCATGGAGGGCAGGCCCACAACCTTCCGGACCCCCTTCCAGTTGATGGTCAACAAGGGATCGAGCATGGGCCTATCCGAGGGTGCTGCCTTCAGCACCTGCTTGGTGAGCCTCGCGGACCGGGCCTCATCCGGGTGGGACTTTCGCCACTTGGCACAAGCCCGCCGGTGCCACTCCTTCTGGCACTCGGGCTTGCCGCAGACATGCTGCCGGTTGCCCACCTTTCCGCTGGGGCGAAACCAACAGGCACAGACCCGGCAAGGTCGGGAGGTCGCCATAGCCATCTCCTGGATCAGGCTTCCAGCCTCGCTGGTGTCTGCCAGGGTGCCAATGGGAGAAGGCGCAGCGGGTCCCCTGGGGAGGGGTAATTGTCGTCGGCGCGGTTTCTGCCTACGCGGCCGTGGTCAAGCAGAGGGTTGGAGGTGGTCCAGTTTTGGTGAGCAACCCAGGGTCAGTTCTGACGAGCGGCGAAGCCCTGTCCAACCCCCCCTTGTCCGCCTGAGCCCCATTGGGCATCGCCATATGCCTGACTGGTGCGTGGAAACATCCAGGCTCCCCATTTCGAAGCCGTCAATTCTCCACCGCCCGCTTCACCCCGTTTTGGAGCATTTTGTGGAGCACGCCCCTTATTGCAAACCCATGCTGCCGCTTAAATACAAGAACACCCTTGATTTCTCAAGGGTGTCATCTGGTAGCCCCAAGGGGAATCGAACCCCTGTTAACGCCGTGAGAGTGTGACCTTATAACTGAGATACGCGGCCTGTGGCGCCCTGAGGCGGCCATGGAAGGGTTGCATTATTTCTGCTTGCTTAGGAGACTCAGTGTCCATACGGCTTTCTTCTTTTTTGCTTTACCGATGCATTTCTGAGGAAGTTCTGAGGAAATAGTTAAAGTCATTTAGCTCTCTTCTGAACATAGACCACGGCGTTGATCTGGAGAAAACATTTCAGTTCACGATAAGAAGCACCTGATATTTTTGGATTTCACCCCTAGACACCGCATATATAAAAGGTAAGATCTTCGAAGTCGCTCGCCACCCGATCTTCCACAAACAAGGGAGATCAGAAATGGCATATTTTTCCTAAGAAGAAAGGAGTATTTGGTGAACACGAAAGTCCGGAGTCTGCCACTTACTATTTTTTCTTCCATATTGCCAATTTCCATTGTTACCAAGCATGAGATGACTGGGACGAGACGACTCAACGACGCTGCCCGGAAGTCCGAGATTGTCTCTAGTAGCATACTCAATGGCATGGTTTGCATTGGATGCCCCCAAGTCAGGCCCCAGCCATACCGCCAACGGAATAGCAAACCAATATGCCTGAGAAACCGATCAAAGCAGGTCCATTACTGGTGCGCAAGATTTGACCTTTGCCCAATCAATTCTGCTTATAACCCACCCCATGGAAGCGGCATCCACCGCCCCTTATGTTCAGGCCACACCCTAGCGCTGATATCAATCACCCAGGCCTGAACATGGACACCATCACCGGAGGTTCCCCCACCCCATGGTCCATCGGAACCGGACGAGACAACGGGGGACCGGATCGAAGCAGCCACAAAAGCGCTCCGCCCCCCAGCTGCGCAAAAACCGGCGGTTCGAGATCAACCCACCTCACCGGAATGCCATACCCAGGGGTCCCGCCGGATGCCCCCACCCCGAGGGGAGGCCTGGGCCACGGCTGGACCCTGCCCTCTCTGGCCAGCTCAGGCTCCACCCTGCCTCCCTCGCCTCAAAAGGATCCCCCATGACGAAACGTAAGCCGCGAACCCGAAAGACGGATCTGGTCCAGCTCGCAACAGCCGAGGACCGGCTTCGATTGCCCCCGCGGAAGGCGCCCTACTTCATCGCCGTGCGGAAAGGGCTGTCTCTGGGGCTCTATGTGGGCACTACAGGTTCTGTATGGAAATGGCGCCTGGAGAAGCCTCGGCGCGAAGAAATACTCGGCGCCCCCGAGGAGGAAGAGCAACGCACCGAATTGCCTGTTCTCTCCTACGAGGAGGCTGTGTCCCAAGCCAAGCAGAGGGCCAAGGACTACTTGGACCGGGCCCGCAAGGAGGGCCTGGGTGGCCTCCTCCCCACTTCCTCGGCCACCATCCCACTCCAGCCGACTGTTGCGGACGCTCTGCGTGATTACCTCACCAATCTCGAGACCCGCCAAGTGGAGGCGAAGGGCACAGCCCGCAGCCGGATCGAAAAAATCATTCGCGAAATTGGTCGCATCAAGCTTCGAGACTTGGTGCCCAAGGACCTGAACGACTGGATGGCCGTGCTGGTCACCACACCGCCTCAACGGAGAGCCAAAAAGGGATGCGGCCCCAATTTCGCCAAGAATTTTGACGTCAACGAGCCCATTAACAAACTGCGCCGGCAGTGCACCGCGAACCGTTCCCTGGGTGACCTTAAAGCGGCTCTGAACCGTGCTTATGAAAACAGATGGGTCACTTCGGATCAAGGCTGGCGCGGGGTGAAGGCCTTCCCTGACTGCACGGGCAGCCGCGAGCAGGTGCTTGACGCAAGCCAGCAGAGCGATTTTTTGAATGGTTGCACTCCCGAGTTCAGGCCCCTGGCCTACAGCACCCTCCTCACCGCATCCCGGTACGGGCCCATGACCAAGTGGCGGGTCAAGGACTTCCACCCCTTGGACCGCGCCATCCGCGTCGGCTGGGATAAACGTCACCAGCGCGACCGGCTGGCCCCGTTGACGAACGAAGCCATTGCCGTGTTCCACCACATCTGCCGCGACCGGGATCCCGAAGAATTCATGTTCGTGAAAGCCAACGGCCTGCCCTGGGGGCGAAACCACCAAGCCCGGCCCATGGGAGAGTCCGCGGACCTCATGAATATCGATGTCTGTTTCTATAATCTCCGCCATACGGCGATCACCATGTGGCTGCTCAACGGTGTCGATATCGCCACAGTCGCAACGGCCGTGGGCACGAGCAGCCAGATGATCGAAAAACATTACAAGAACCCGCGAGTGACCAGCCTTGCCGCCAACCTCCAGGAGAAGGTTCCCCAGGTCGGCTCGTTTGATGACGAGATCGAGGAAATCACCAGGGGCTATGATGCCAAGCGCCTGGAGCGGCTCCAGGCCCGCAAACAGTTGAATTTTGCGCTGAGGGACCTTCATCCCTCTTCGTATGCCGGAAAAATTCTCGGTGGAACCCAAGCCCCCCTTCCCCCCAAGCCGAAGCCAACCACGGAAGAACTGGCAGAGTTGCTCCAGACCACCCCACTTTTCAAAATCGGTGCGCGCTATGGCGTGAGCGGCCATACGGTCAAGACCTGGGCCCTAAAAGCAGACCTCCCCGTACCTGGACGAGGGGCATGGGCGAAACTGCGCCATGAGGCTCGACTGGAAGGAGCGGAGGAGCCCGGCGAAGCCCTTGAACGACTGCCAAAGCCCACCCCCGAAGAGCTGGCGAAGCTCCTGGGCACCATGCCGGCGACGGATATCGCGAAGCGCTACGGCGTCGTGGGGCCTACGGTCCTCCGCTGGGCAGCAGAATGGGAACTGCCGCGCCCCGGCCGCGGGGCCTGGGCGAAACGCGGCGGCGAGGCTTATCGCCAAGAGAAGATCGCCAAGAAACGAACGGGCTTGAAAGGCGAGCTGACGTAACCACGCAAAAATGGTTAGCCCTGAGTCTCATCCTTTTGGCCCGGATAGGAAAAGTCCAATGACCACGCTTTCGCTTAGCGAAAAATGACCTTTCAAAAGTCGATGCACCTGAAACATTTCTTCTTCATCGATGCCGTCCGATTCCTCAGCCCCCTGCCCTGCGCAGCACAACATCCACACGGCATGCCCCGGCCCCAAGCAACGAATGCCACCGCCCACTCGAAGGTCAGCTTAGGAGGAATGTATGGACCATGACCAGCTATCGATTCCGCCCCTTATCCGAAGGCAGCGCCAGGTTCTGCCCAGCGCCTCACCCCTTCGGGACCTCAAGAGGCGCTGGCCTGACCAGGGTCAAGGCCCCGAGCAAGATCAGCGTTCGTGTTCGGATGGCCCCGAGGTGCAAGCCACGCCGCCTGAAACGGGAATGGTGTGACAATCAGCGAAAACCGTGGCTTGAGGGCATCACGGTGGCAAAGGTGAAAACAGGTTCTCCTGAAACATTTCTTCATTTTGCCCGGTCGAAACAAGACTGGATTACCCTTTCCAGATCATGATTCCGGCGGTCAAGCACATGAGCCCGGCGAACGCCTTGCGCAGGTTGGCGCCCGACAACTTCGTCGCCATGAGCGCACCCATATAGGTTCCCGACACGAAGCCGACTGCGAGTCCTGACAACACCAACCAGGGGAAGGCTGACTGGTGGCGAGCATAGACCAGAAGGCCAGGCAAGCCGATCGGAGGCAAAAGAACGGCCAGAGAGGTCAGTTGGGCCTCATGCTGCCGTAGTTTCAGCCAGAGTGCCAACAAGGGAATCATGACAACGCCGCCGCCGATCCCCAGAAGCCCGGAGAGGAGACCACCCACAAAACCGATGAAGAGGCCGGGCCACCAGACCTGGGCTTGGGCCTCCTGCAGAGAGCTGGCGATAGGGCCCGCAGGCTTTTGCATGAAGGTCCGAAGGGCGAGGACGACCAGGAAAATGGCAAAACCCACTTTCAAAGGGCCTTCCGGAACGAGGTTCGCGAGCGTGGCCCCTCCCCAGACGCCCGGCAGGAAGGAGAGGATCAAGGCCCAGACCAGAGGCCAGTGGATGGGGATGCCCTGTCTGCGGTAATGAATCATCGCCGGGAGACTGCTGGGGAGCAGCAGGGCCGCAAGGGTCACCCCCTGGGCCTGGTGTTGATCCATCCCCAGGACGAGCCGGAGAAGCGGGACGAGGATGACCCCGCCCCCCACGCCGAACAGCCCCGAAAGGACACCTCCTCCCATCCCTGAGGCGAACCCGGCGATGACTTGAAGGGTTGGGGAAAGGGACATTACGCTCCAGGGTGCACAGCTCATGTTGCTTTCAGAAGCTTATCATTGACCTTCCCCAGCGCATCCTCCCCACCAAGGCCAGGACGGTCATCACCAGGACGGTCATCCCCCTCTGGTCGGCCAGGCCAGTCACGCCCCAACCAGAACGCAAATAATTCCCTGGGGTGAATCCTTTTCATGAAGCCCAGACTCTTACCATATGAGGCGGATGAAGCCTCCCCTTGCTGGAGTCCCCATGGCGAAGCTGCTACCGACCAATGAACATCCTCTGGAACGCACGTTGCGCACACTTCTTGGGCTGGCCGTGCTTTCCCTGGCTTTCGTCGGGCCCAAGACGCCGTGGGCTTACCTTGGGATCGTGCCGTTGGCCACCGGTCTGCTGGGTTCATGCCCGCTCTACACCCTGTTCGGGTTGAGTACCTGTTCTGTGAAGGCCCATTGACCACAGATCGTAACCTGCTGGCCCAGGCGGCGGCTGGGGACGCGAAGGCCTTTGAGGCCTTCGTGGTTCGCCACAGCAAGACCGTCTGGAGCTTCACCCGTTCTCTCACCCGGAATCCTGCCACAGCGGAGGATGCCTTGCAGGAGACCTTTCTCTCAGCGTGGAAGGATGCTGCCGGTTTTCATGGCGATGGGTCGGCCCTCGGCTGGCTCCTCGCCATCGCACGGCACGCGGTCTATCGGCAGCATCGAGGAAGGGCTGGAGAGCCCGAACGCATGGAGTCCCTGGCAGAGTTGGGAGAGGCTGCCGGATGGGGTGCCCAAGAGGATCCCCTTGCTGCCCTGGTCGCTCAGGACGAGGTTGCGAGGGCCATGGCAGCACTCACCCTTGAGGATCGGGAGATCTTGATCCTCAAGGAGATCGATGGCCTGTCCATAGAGGAATGCGGCACGCTTCTCGGCCTTGGCCGTCCTGCCGTGAAAAGCCGCTTGCACCGGGCGCGCCTGCGTTTCATCGCCCACCTTCGGGGAGAACGCCATGGAGCATGAAAGGAAGATCGCTGGAATGCAATGTGGCGAAGTACTGGCGGAACTATCCGACTACCTGGACGGAGACCTGGCCCCGGAACGGCAGGACCAAGTCCTGGCGCACCTTCAGGGGTGTGATGTTTGCGAAAGGTTTGGCGGCGTGTTCACGGCAGCCATCCGTGCGCTCAGACAAAGCGCCCCCAAGGACTCCCTGGGAGGAGCCGATGCCTTTGAACGCCTTCGCGCACGCCTTGAACAGGAGTTCCGTCGGGATCAGCCGTGACCGGTCTCCTTTGAACACACGGCCGCCTTGGAAGCGCCTCTCGGCCGGTCAGGGCTCCGCTGGCTTATCCCCCGCCAAGGCGCGTTCCGTATCGATCTCGGCCAGGACCAATTCGTACGGTTCGTTTTCCACGGAGCTGTCGGCCTCCACAACGCATGCCACATGGGGGTAATGCCGGTGGAGACGATTGATCAGAAACACCTTCCCGCCGACCCTGGTGATATGGGCGCCAGGGAGGCCTTCGGCGCCCAAGTCCCTGAGCAGGACCTGGAAATGGCCGGCGTTGACGCTGCGGATCTCCGCCATGAGGCTCTGCTGCGGCAAAAGGTCGATATCGCAGCCGACCTGGCTGTGGCCTGCCGCCCATCTGCCGGGGATGACTATTCCCATCGTGTTGGAGATGACGTTTGTGCTTTTGAGGGAGGCCGCGGGATAGGGAGCGATGAGGTTAACCGCAGGGACTGGGATTGGGGCGAGGGCAAGGGCACTGGCGAGTAGGAACGGCAACATCGGACCTTCTCCTGATGAACAAGCTGTGGCGTTTGACCCCGGGTGGACAGAAATGGTTTAAATTTGCTGATTATCACTGCCATCCGGTTTGGATCCCAAGGCATGTAACCCCACAGGATGTTATGCCATGGGTTGTGTCGCTTTCGGTAGCAACCGTAGCCGGAATAGCCCTAGCCAGGAGGCCGCCAGGAGATCGATGGCCTGTCCGTAGCTGCAGCCGCTTGAGCAAAGCGCCCTCCCTTGGAATCTGTGCGCAAGATCACGTTGACCAATTAAGAGCATATGCGCACTATTGTTGCAAAGGCGGCCCCAGTTTCTCACAGCCGGAACCGGTCGCCAACGACCTGCTTAGCATGGGAGCCGCCAATGAAAGTCGCCATCCTCGCAAGTCGGCATCGCCCGCTGGCAGCCTTCAGGGCCAGCCTCGAAGGCCGAAGTGCCCGCATCGAAACCTTCTTCGATCCATGGGCCCTGCTTGAAGCGGCGCGCACCAGCACCTGGAATCTGGTGGTCGTGGACAGCTTGAGCGCTCCGTTCCCAGGTTTCCTGGAAGACCTCCTTGCGGTAAATGCCAGGTTGAACACCGCCGTCCTTACGGACCTGGCACCTGAGGCCTTCCACGAGGCGGCAGAGGGCATGGGGATTCTCTGTGCGCTGCCCTCCAACCCGGCAGCAGCGGATGTCGCCCTGCTGATGGACCAACTCCAGGCAGCGGGTGGCCTGGATCTGGCTGTGGAGGCGGCTCAAATCCGCCTGGACCTCACGCGCATGCAACGCCACCCCCATTGTGTGGTCTGCTGGGACCGCCATCCCTTCGGGCTCCAGGTGGACTACCGGGTCACAGGCCGGCACGCCGTGGCAGGGGTGTTCGCGTGTGGCAAATCCTACGAAGGCACTGAAAATATCATTCATGGCGGTATCGTCTCCAGCCTACTGGAAGGGGCCATGACGAGTTGCCTCCTGGCCATGGGCATTGACGCCTGCACGGCGGATCTCAGGGTTCAATTCCGGTGCGCCGTACGAACGGGAACGACTGCCACCATTCGCGGCGAGTGGCTTCGAGGCATGGGCCCCACCCACCAACTGAGCGCCAGCCTGACCCAGGACGGCCAGATCTGCGCCACGGCGTGGGCCAAATGCCAGGAAGGTGAACCACCCAAAACGGACTGCCCATTACTTGCTGAGCCCGGCGTTTCCGGCCGGCAGCGTCAACCACACACCTAGGAAGGTAAAACACCATGGATACACGCTCAAAAGGCTTCAACACCAAACTGGTCCATGCCGGCATCCAGGAGGATGCCCACGGCAGTGTGGTCACACCCATCTACCAGACTTCAACCTTTGCCTTCCGCAATGCGGAACAGGGGGCACGACGCTTTGCCGGCACCGAAGACGGCTACATCTATACCCGCATTGGCAATCCGACCACGGCTGCCCTTGAGGAGAACGTCGCCCAGCTTGAGAACGGCTTCGGCGCAACGGCCACGGCGAGCGGCATGGGGGCCGTGAGCATCGTTTACCTCGCCCTGCTCAGCGCTGGGGATCATGTGGTCAGCACGGATTCCGTCTATGGCCCGAGTCGCGGCCTGATGGAAAAGCACATGAGTCGCTTCAACGTTGATGCCACCTATGTCGACACCTCGAACCTGGCCAACCTGCGCCGAGCCTTGAGGCCGAATACCCGCATGGTCTATGTGGAGACCCCCTCCAACCCGGCGATGACCGTAACGGATATCCGGGGCGCCGCGGATCTGGCCCATGCGGGAGGCGCACTCCTCGTGGTGGACAACACCTTTGCCAGCCCCCGGCTCCAGAAGCCCCTGGATCATGGCGCGGACATCGTGCTCCATTCGGTGACCAAGTTCATCAATGGCCACGCCGATGTCGTCGGGGGCATCGTGGTCGCAAAGACGGAAGCCCTGCACAAGCAACTGCGAGCCATGCTCGTGAACCTGGGCGCCAACATGGATCCTCACCAGGCCTATCTGGTCAGCCGCGGGTTGAAGACCCTGTCCCTGCGCGTGGAGCGGGCCCAGGAGAATGCCCAGGCGGTGGCTGTCTGGCTTGATCAGCTCCCATCCGTGGCCTGGGTGCGCTATGTGGGCCTGACCTCCCACCCACAGCATGAACTGGCCAAGCGTCAGATGTCAGGCCCAGGCTCCATGATTGCCTTCGAGCTCAAAGGGGGTATCGAAGCAGGCCGACTCCTGATGAACAATGTCCATCTGGCGGGTCTCGCCGTGTCCCTGGGCGGCGTAGAGACCCTCATCAGCCACCCCGCATCCATGACCCATGCGGGAATGGGCCGGGAAGACCGCCTGGCTGCGGGCATCACCGACGGTTTGGTACGCATCTCGATCGGGATCGAAGACCTCGATGACATCATCCAGGATCTCCAGCAGGCGCTGACCAAGGTCGAATTCCATCACGAAGGGGAAGTGCCCGAAACCGCTGGCTGCGATCACTCGAAGTGAAAGAGGGTTGGTCATGAAGGACCGGCGGTACGAAATTCTGGGAGCGATCGGACAAACGCCATTGGTGGAGATCCGCACGCTTTCCCGTGAGGCGGAATGCCATGCCTTCGCCAAGCTTGAGTTCATGAACCCCATGGGTAGCATCAAGGACCGTGTCGCCAAATACATGATCGAAACGGCAGAGCGCCATGGGCGAATTCACCCTGGGGACCTGATCATTGAGAACTCCTCTGGCAACACAGCCATGGGACTCGCCCTGGTTGCAATCCAGAAGGGCTACCGCTTGAAGGTTGTGGTCCGCGACCGGATCAGCCAAGAAAAACTCAACCAACTTCGAGTCCTGGGGGTGGAGGTTCATCTGGTTGACAGCACCCTGCCACCCGACCACCCCGATAGCTACAACCACATCACGCCGCGCATGGCCAGGGAGACGCCCAACGCCTATTTCCCAGACCAGCACGGCAACCGTGAGAATAATGCCGCCCACTTCGAAGGGACTGGACCAGAAATTTGGCAACAGATGGAAGGGCGTATTGATGCCTTTGTGGCAGGAGCCGGGACCGGAGGTACGATCAGTGGCGTCGGGCGTTTCCTCAAGCAAATGGACCCCAGGATCCAGGTCATTGCCGTAGATCCTGTGGGCTCGGTCTTCGCCGATCATTTTCGGGGCAACCGCCCTTTGACCCCGCAGCCATACCTGGTTGAAGGCCTGGGTGACGAATTCCCCATTCCCACCATGGACTTTGAAATCCTGGATGACATCCTCCAGGTCGAGGACCAGGATGCTTTCCTGGAAGCCCGCGCTCTGGCCAGGAGCGAAGGATTGCTGGTGGGAGGCTCTAGTGGCGCCGCCGTTTGGGGTATCCGTCAAGTCGCCAAGAGGCTCGGCCCAGGTGCCCGCATCGTAACCGTTTTCCCGGATGGGGCCTCCCGCTACCTCAGCACCGTCTTCAACGATGACTGGATGCGCACTCACGGTTTTATCCCGGCCGAAGTCCGATGATGGCCGTGGCCGCACCACGCCCCTGGTCACTGGGGGTTGCTCCAGGCGGGGTATAGGCCCCGCGATGACGCATCAGAAGTTTCCGGGAGAATACGGCGAGGCTGGCGTAGAGGTCCACGGTCTCGACAATGATCTCCGCCGGAACCTCAAGGGCGATGGGCGCGAAATTCCAAATGGCCTTCACCCCGCAGCGCAGCATGAGGTTGGCGACCGGCTGGGCTCGGTCGGCAGGCACCGTGATAACACCCATGATGACGTTCATCCTGCCGGCCATTTCCTCGAATCGGTTCAGGGGAAACACCATCACCCCGTGAATCTTCCGGCCCACCTTGATTGGGTCCACATCGAAGGCTGCCACGATGCGGATGCCTGCCTTCTCAAAGCCTGGATAGCCCAGCAGGGCC
>Ga0316230_1002472_pt1 | contig 16016 bp, 6 predicted proteins | sample TBH18025metaG_FD_206004 | JGI IMG/M metagenome (GOLD analysis project Ga0316230, IMG submission 206004) | Freshwater microbial communities from Trout Bog Lake, Wisconsin, USA - TBH18025 | ecosystem: Environmental > Aquatic > Freshwater > Lake > Hypolimnion/Profundal zone | place: USA: Wisconsin...
TACTCGTAGGATTTGCCATTCACCTTCACCGGCTCCCATTCTCTCGGTATTCGCGGATGTTGCTGCGGATGATATGAGTCAACTCCGCTACTTTCATACCAGGAATTCGCCACCTCCATCTTGCCTGACTGAATTCGGAAGCTTGACATGGGGCCAAGACCTAGACCACGCCCGCCTGCCTCTCCGCTCAATTGTTTCCGGTCAACTTGCTTTCTTGAATATGAGCCCGATGTCATGATGTCATAGGCTTGTTTGATCGTTTCTTCTCTTTCACTCTTATATTCCAGCTTGTTGATAAGGGTTTTTACCGCTTCTGCCTCGTTAGAGTTTGGAGCGACCATCAGGAATTGCCTGAGACTTGATATCGCATCACTGTATTTCTCTGCTTTCTCTTGCGCCTTTCCGAGGTCGTAGTACGCATCCGGCCAGTTCGGCGCAAGACTTACAGCTTGCTTGAACTCCTTGATTGCCGGGGCATAATCATCCGGTGAATTTGCCAATTCAATAGCAGCGATACCGCGATCGAGATGCCGTTTTGCTTCATCTGAAACAGCTTGGCCAAAAGTCCCGGTTGAGAAGCTCACGAGGAGGAGGGCAAGGGCGATAAAGAACGCTTTCATTCCTCGAATGTTGTTCACACGCTACTCCGTTTCTTATTCTGCAAGACAGTGTACTCCTGATGCCTTCCGTTGTGTTCTCTTCGCGGCGATTTCGTCAAGGTGAGCACGGTAAGTAGGCTTTCAAGTACTATCGTGACAAGCGTGTGAAAGGCAGAGCAGACCGCGATACATTCTGGTTCCATATATCCGTTCCAATTGCGCGTTCGCACAAGCAAGGAACAGACTTCAATATGGCATATCTGGGAATTATGCAGGCCTATTGGCATTATGGTTGAAGACCTGGAGATTGCCAATTGAATGAACTTCCTTCGATCTCCTTCGCAAAGCTGAGATGATGTGGCTGAATCATCGCCTCTCAGTGCTCTCATAGCGTTTCGAAACATTCGATAACGGCGCTCAGGGACGAATTTGACTCGAATAAATCTGCCGCCAAAAAGGATGAATGGCGCTATCAAAACTGCCGGGGGAGCCCGGCTCGGCTGCCGCTGGAGATGGTCTGAATACGCCTACAACTTCAGGTGCATTTGCCATGCTATACCGTGCTAGTATTCTCACTTCAGCTGATTTGTCTAGATACCTGTGAGGAGTGGCAATGAGCGGTCTGGTCTTTGGTTGGAGCCGTGATGAGACGATCTTTGCGATTGCGGCCATCCTAATCATGGCATCGGGCACGCTGGGAATAGACAAGATATTGTTTCGGCCGAAGCGGAAGCCGCGAGCGCCTCAAAAAGAGAGAAAACACCGCGTGAGCTTTGTGGTGGAAGAGGTTGTGGATCAGGACGCAAAGGACTCGGCAAGGAAGCGATGATCCCGTCTGGTCTGAGCGTCCGTTATGGGGCGGTTGGATCGGTTCGTTATGCGATTGACCATAAGGGGCTTGCTGATATTTTCTATCTATAATTTGCTCGGGGTTTTTAATTGGAGCGGACATGGAACAGGCGGGGCGAGCGGGGGCAAAATCAGGGGCCGGGCGATGGGTGTTCTTGGCGGTGATCTCACTGCTTGCCGTTGTTCTTCTGAGCGGCTGGTGGACTTATCACCGCTTTGCAACGGCGATTCGGGCACAGACCCTGCAGAACCTGGATGACACAGCCAGTCAGAAGGCCGCCGCAATCGAGCACTTTCTCTGGGAGAGAAAAGGGGACAGCGCGCTGCTTACATCTCTGCCTCTCATTCTTGAAGCAGTTGAGTTCGAGAGCAGGAGCCACCACTTTACCGCAGAGCAAAAGCAACACGTCGTAACCATTTTCAGCCTGTTTTCCCAGTCCTATGACTATCGCCGCGCCCTTCTGTTTGACAGCCAGGGCGCGTACCTGGCTGGAGAGCACTGGAGCGGCCTTGCGCCGCTTGAGCAACAAGGCATCGCGGCCGCGCTCAAGAGCGATTTCCCCGTGGTTGTGGACATTCATCTGGCTGACGATGGGGTTCCGGTCTTCGGAATCGCCAGGGCGATCCACGAGCACGGAAAAGCCACGGGGCCTGTGATAGGAGCCGTATATCTGGAAGACGCGGTGCGGGAGCACCTGGCGCCGATCGTGGTGGAGGAGACGTCGCGCTCGACCAGCACCGACTCTTTCCTGGTACGCATTGAAAGCGGTGGCAGGGATGTGCTGTTTCTGACTGCGCCCCGTTTCCGGGCCGACGCACCCGCGCTGAGCCTGCGCATTCCAAATTATGCCCGGCTGAACACCGAGATCAGCGACGTTAACCAGCATGGCACACGCTTCATCGATGGACCCGACTACCGGGGAGTTGCCGCCATGGGAGCGATTCGCCCGGTGGCGGGTGTTCCCTGGCTGCTGGTTCTCAAGGAAGACATGCGCGAGGTGAACTATCCTATCCGGCAGTTCGCCATTGTTGTGCTGGTGCTGGTCGGAGTAGTAGCGCTGCTCTTTACTGCGTGCGGGTTGGTTGTCTGGCGCATGGCAACGAGGCACTGGAAGGCACGCGTCGAGATTGAAAATGCCGACCGGCTGCGAGTGGAGCAACTCGCTGCTCTGCTTGAGTCATCACCTGACTCAATGCTCATCGTCAACGAGCAGGGAGTGATTGAGCGCATCAACGCCGAGGCGGAGCGGTTCTTTGGCTACGCCCATGACGAACTTATCGGCAAGCCGGTGGAGATGCTGGTGCCGGGGAGATGGAGAGAGGGTCATCCCGCTAAACGGGATGCTTTTGTCCAGCAGGCTAAGAGCACACGCATGGGCACGGAGGGCCGGGTTCTGGCGCTCAGCCGTAACGGGCACGAGGTGCAGGTGGAAGCCACGCTCAGCCCTCTGCGCGGGCAGGCCGGGATGCTGGTCGCCGTCTCTATCCGGGACATCTCCGACCGCATCGCCTATGAGGAGCAACTTCAGGAGAAAGAACGAAAGCTGCTGGATATTCTGAATACCAGCCCGATTGCAGTGCGCATCGCGACCCACGGTGGCCGCAAGGTGGTCTTCCACAACCGGACCTACGTTGAAATCACGCGTACCGAGGTGCGCGACGAGACCGATCCCCAAGGCTACTATGCCCATCCAAAGGACTATGAGGAGATACGTAATGATCTGGCCCGCGGGAATGCAGTCCTCAACCGCCAGATTGAGTTGACGATCCATGGCGACCAGGTCTGGGTGCTTGCTTCGTATCTCCCCATCGAATTTCAGGGTGAACAGGCAGTCCTTGGCTGGTTCGTGGACCTGACTGAGCGGGTGCGCACTCAGGAGGCCCTGGGGCGCGCAAAGGAAGAAATCCAGACCTTGTTTGACTCCGTCTCCTGCGGGATTGCGTTCGTGAGGAACAGCACGATCATGCGCTGTAACAGGGGCATGGAATGGATTACCGGCTTTCCAATCACAGAGCAGGTGGGAAGCAGCACGCGCATCTGGTGTGTAGACGATGCCTCCTGGCAGAAGATCGGCAGGCAGATTGCGTCAGCTATTGCGGAAGAAGGAACCAGTGTGCAAGAAGTGCAATTGGCGCGCAAAGATGGCACCACTTATTGGGCTCGCTGCTCGACGCGCGTGCTCGATCCAGAGCATCCGGAACTCGGCGTGGTTGCCGTCATTGAGGACATTACCGAAGTACGCGCTTCCGCCGATGCCCTGCGGCTGGCCACTGAAGAACTTGAATCACTCTTCAACACGGTTAGCTGCGGCATTGTTTACGTAAAGGATCGCATAATTCAGCGCCTGAACCGGCGCATGGAGCAGATGACCGGCTACCTTATGGGGGAGCAGGTCGGCAAGAGTACGCGCATCTGGTACGGCGACGACGCCACGTTTGCCGAGGTAGGCAAGTTTTTGCATACTGAGCTTTCTCGCGGCGAGGTTGGCGTTATCGAGTTCCAGATAGTGCGCAAGGACGGCAGCCCCTTCTGGGCGCGTGTTTCCAGTCGGGCACTGAAAACACGAAACCCCGAATTCGGCGAAGTCAGCGTGATTGAAGACATCACGCTGGAGCGCGAGGCCAGGCAGGCGTTACTCCAGGCCAAGGAACTGGCCGAGGGTGCGGCGCGCCTGAAGGCAGACTTCCTGGCCAATATGAGCCACGAGATTCGCACACCGATGAATGCCATCATCGGTCTGAGCCACCTGCTTCGCATGTCGACGCTAAATGACCGGCAGCGGGACTACGCCAACAAGATCCAAACATCGAGCCAGCACTTGCTGGGCATCATCAACGACATCCTCGACTTCTCAAAGATCGAGGCGGGCAAGCTGAATCTGGAAAACATTGAATTCGACCTGGACAAGGTGCTGGACAACGTCGCGATTCTCATCCAGGAGCGCGCCAGCGAAAAGGGGCTGGAGCTTGTATTCAATTTGTCCTCGGAGATTCCGCGGCTGCTAATCGGCGATCCGCTGCGCCTGGGGCAGATTCTTACCAATCTCGGCACCAATGGGATCAAGTTCACCGAGCGCGGCGAGATTCAGATCAAGGCGGGAATCGTTGAGCAGTCCGAAGACAACGTGACGCTTCGCTTTACCGTGAAGGACACCGGCATTGGGTTGAGTGAGGAACAGCAATCCAGACTCTTCCTCTCATTCCAGCAGTCAGACACCTCAACGACCCGCCGCTACGGGGGCACGGGGCTCGGCCTCTCGATCAGCAAGCGCCTGGTGGAGATGATGGGCGGGGAGATCGGAGTGATATCAGAGCCCGGCAAGGGAGCGGAGTTCTGGTTCACAGCTCGGCTGGGCAAGAGCCATGCGATCCGTCGCGGCCCGTTGCTGCACCCCAATCTGCAGGGAGCCAGGGTGCTGGTGGTGGATGACAACGAACATGCCTGCGCAGTGCTGCGCGAGAGCCTGTCGGCAACAGGTTTTGTGGTGGATACCGCGCGCAGTGGCCCGGCCGCGATCGATATAGTGCGGGGCAGAGCCAGTCGCGGCGAACAGCCCTACGCGCTGATGCTGATTGACTGGCAGATGCCGATGATCGACGGCATTGAAACAGCGCGCCGCATCAAGGGGCTGGGCCTTAGCGAGATGCCGAAGATTGTGCTGGTTACCGCATACGGCCGCGAAGATGTCTTCAGTGGCGCAGAGGCCGCCGGTATCGACGGCATACTTGTAAAGCCCATCAATCCTTCAACCCTGTTTGATTCCATCGCAAATGTTCTTCGCGCGGGAACGGGAGAAAAGCAGGGGGTTTTTGCCCCCGTCCGGGCACGCCAGTCGCGAGTGGATTTTGCCGGGGCTCGCATTCTGGTGGCCGAGGACAACGAGATCAACCAGCAGGTGGCCGTGGAACTGCTGACGAGTACAGGCTGCAAGGTGGATGTGGCAAGCAATGGCGAGGAGGCGGTGCGTATGGCTGAGAGTGAGCCGTATGACCTTGTCCTGATGGATATGCAGATGCCCGTGATGGATGGGCTAGCTGCCACGCGGGCGCTTCGCGGCAAATATTCGCCAACGAGTCTTTCCATTGTGGCGATGACCGCCAATGCCACCCAGCAGGACAGGGAACGCTGCCTGGCAGCGGGCATGAACGACCACCTGGCCAAGCCGATTGAACCCGATCAACTGTTTGCGGTGCTCAAGCACTGGATCAAGCGCGATGGAAGTGCGCAAGCCGCAAAGGTTGCGCAGGCTACAAAATCTGCTGGGGAAGCAAACATGGAACTTCCCGAGCAGGTTGAAGGCCTTGATTGCACACTTGGCCTACGGCGAGTGCTGGGAAAGCGGTCGACATACCGCTCGCTTCTGGAACGGTTCGTCAGCAGTCAGCCAGCGGCGATCACGCAACTCCGTGAGGCGCTCGGCTCCGGCGATATGGAAGGCGCCGAGCGGGTAGCGCACACACTGAAGGGGGTTGCCGGCAACATTGGCGCAACTGCGCTGCAAAAGGCCGCAGAGGATACTGAGGGGCGCATTCGCGCTCGCGAGACCGGTCCTGCGGTTGAGGCGTCTATTGTGCAGATGGGGGAGTTGCTTTCATCTCTGGTTACCGCTCTTACCGGGTGGTTCGCGGAGCACGCTGCTGCTCAGGATGCGGCCCGGCCTGGACAGGAGAAGATTGACGAGGTAGTTACCCGTCTCACTTCTCTGCTTGTGGAGGACAGCGCGGAATCGGCGCGTGTTTTTGCCGATAATGCAGACCTGTTGCAGGCTGCGTTTCCCGCAATCTTTAAACCCCTGGAAAGGGCGATTCGCAACTTTGACATCGAGTCCAGCCTTGAGATGCTGCGTGGGGCAGCATCCCAGGACAGCAACGAGCATCCTTAGGAGGTGCCAGTTATGGAACCCATCGTAGAACTGCGCCGACCTACCGTGCTCGTCGTCGACGATACCCCGGACAACCTTACGCTGATCGCAGACCTGCTCCAGGATATTTATCAGGTGAAGGTTGCCAACAGCGGCCAGCGGGCGCTGAAGATTATTGCCTCCGGAGTACCTGACCTGATCCTGCTCGACATCATGATGCCGGATATGGACGGCTACGAGGTGTGCCGCAGGCTCAAGGACGACCCCGCGGCGCGGAGCGTCCCCATCATCTTTCTGACCGCGAGGTCCACGACCGAGGATGAGCAGATTGGCCTGGAGATGGGCGCGGTGGACTACATCGTCAAGCCCATCAGCCCGCCGATTCTTCTGGCCAGGGTGAAGACTCACCTGGCGCTGAAGGCAGCGGCAGACTTTCTACGCGACAAGAATGAATTTCTCGAACATGAGGTGGTTGCTCGCACTGCCGAAATCTCAGCCATTCAGGACGCGACTATCCAGGTGGTGACTTCGCTTGCAGAGACACGGGATCAGGAGACGGGCAACCACATTCGCCGGACACAGTTTTATCTGAAGGCGGTAGCCGAGAAGCTGAGCCGGGATGAGCGATTTGGCGCCGTGCTTACTCCTCAAGCCATCTCCACCATGTACAAGTCGGCTCCGCTGCACGACATTGGAAAGGTTGGCATTCCAGACTACATTCTGCTGAAGCCAGGCAAGCTTACCCCGGAAGAGTTCGAGATCATGAAGACGCACACCACAGCCGGTTGCCTGGCCATCATGCGGGCGGAAGCTCAGCTCGGAATGGAAGTCGACTTTTTGAAAACGGCCAAGCAGATTGCTCTCTCGCACCACGAGAAGTGGAACGGGGGCGGCTATCCGCAGGGACTGCGTGGCGCGGACATCCCGCTGGCCGCGCGCCTAATGGCGGTGGCGGACGTGTTTGACGCGGTGGTTTCGCGCCGTGTCTATAAAGAGCCAATTCCCCATGCCGACGCGATGAAAATCATGGTTGACGGGCGGGGCTCGCATTTCGATCCCGATGTTCTCGATGCCTTTTTGGCTGTGGAAGAAGAGATTCGTTCGATTGCGCAGCGTTACCAGGACGAAGAAGCTGATATCGCACTCAAGAAGAGCCAGCTTGCCCAGATGATGGCGGAGGCGAGCCATCCTGATCTTTAGTCCGCTAGATTTTAGAGCTGCGCAGCGCGTTCTCTGCCAGCCAGCGAGCCGTCACGTCCTGACAATGAAGAAAGGCGAGCTTTTTGCCAGCGCCTGTCTCAACAATCGAGCTGGAGTAGCTGAGTATCCGATCTTCTTTGAGGTATTTTGACCGGGTGCGATACTCCTGATTCTTGATGCGGTCACCGCTCAGGGCTCTGGACACCGGCCATTGCTCCGGTGGCAACACGGAGCCATCCGGCGTAAGGACTGTGATGAACTCAGGATACTCGGCCAGCGTGGCGTGATTGAATACCTCATCCGGGACGCCGAAGAGGCGTTGTGCCGCGGGGTTTGCTGAAAGCAGCTCCCCCTCCATATTGATGATGAACAGGCCTTCGTCTAGGCTGTCTATTACCTGGCGCAACTGCAGTTCGGCCTCGCGGCGCGCTGCTTCAGCCTGCTTGCGTGCTGTAATGTCTCGCACCACGTTATAGATCAGCTTGCGGCCGCTCCATTCGGTTGGCGTCGTGCTCACTTCAACTTCGTGCACCGAACCATCAACACTTTGAAGTCGCGCTTCAAACATCATTGGCAGTGTCGGCACCTGAGTCGCGAGATTCGCGAGGGAACCACTCGTCGGCCGGTCGGCATCCCAATCCCAGGGATGCAAGCCGTAGACCTCATCGAGCGGCTTGCCAAGCAGCGCAGCAAAATGCTCGTTCGCCTGCACTACCTTGAATTCCTCGTCGAGCAGGAACATCGAATCGAAGGCATTGTCGAAGAGCAGTTGGGTGCGCGCCGTCTCATCGGCCAGAGCCAACTCCGCTTGCTTGCGTTCAGTTATATCTTGGAAGCGAAGGAAAGCCAGTCGTTTGCCGTTGCCGATCTCGACTATCTGTCCCGAACAGCGAAGAGCAACTTGCCTGCCGGCTTGTGGCTCGATACTGAGGATCTCCACATCGCTCAGCACCTCGCCTCCTAGAATTCTGACCAGGGGCCACTGCTCAAAAGGTATAGGCGCACCATCGAAACCATAGAGCTTGAGATAAGGCGCTATTTGTTTGAGCGTGTTGAAGCTAGTGGCATCGGGTGGCAGATGTAGTAGCGACACGGCTAACGGGTTGAGCTTGATCAGATTGCCTTCGAGATCGGTGACGACCAACCCTTCGTCGAGATGGGTGACCACTTGCTCGAACTGGTTCTGTGACTCCCGCAATGCAATCTCCGCCTGCTTGCGTGCGGTAATGTTTTCTGAAAACACAATGATGCCGCCGACCTCGCCGTTGGCATCGTGCCAGGGGCGAACTTCCCAGCGCAGCCAAATGTGGGCACCATCTGGCCGCGTATACTCCTCTTCTTCCAGCGAGATCATCTCGCCTTCCAGCGCCTGCCGGTCTGCCTGCTTCCAGTGTTCAGGAATTCTGGGGTTGACTTCGTAACGGCTGCGTCCAATCAGGGGCTCATCGCCCAGATTGCCATCCTCCCGCCAGCACCGGTTGGCGCCGAGGTAGCGCAGTTCCCGGTCAAACATCGCCAGGGCCACCGGCGCATCCTGGATAAAGATATGTAGAAACTCCTCGCTGCGCCGGCGCGCATCCTCAGCCTGCTTTCTGTCAGTGATGTCTTCGGAAAGGATGACGATACCGCCAATCTCGCCGCTTCCGGTCATCCAGGGTCGGAGTGTGCGGCTCAGCCAGCGGACCTGGCCATCGTGACGTTTATAGGAGTCCTGGGGCGAGACGATGGTTTCGCCGGCCAGGGCGCGGCGCTCCTCCTGCTTCCATCGCTCGGGAATCGATGGGTCCAGTTCAGTGTGCCTCCATCCGATCACTTCAATGTCGCTGAGGTTGTGGTCGGACTTCCACCGTTTACTGCAAGCCAGCATTCGCATCTCGCGGTCGAACATGGCCAGGCCTGCCGGAGTCTCCTGAATGAGAACCTGCAGCAGGCCGGTGCTTTCTCGCACGGCGGCTACAGAGGCCTTCTGCTCTGAGATATCGTGGGAGATCTTGGAAACTCCCACGATGTTACCCCCCGAGTCGCGCACCGGAGAAAGCGTGATGGATACCGGGAAGCGGAGTCCGCACTTATGGATGCGATCAGTCTCAACCCCGCTGAACGAGCGACCTGAACGCACCTGCACGAGAAGATCGTCGGTCTCCTTTTGCTTGTCGGCCGGAATCAGCATGGATATGTGCTTCCCGATGGCATCTTCAGCTCGGTATCCGTACATTTGCTCGGCACCCGTATTCCAAGTAAGGATGGCGCCTCCCATATCTTCGCTGATGATTGCATCGAGCGAGGATTCGACGATGGCGGCCAGCCGCCGGCCCCCCTCTTCGGCTCGCACGCGCTGCTCTTCGCGCTGCAAGTTATCAAGGGCAAAGGAGAGGTCGTTGGCTGCCTGCTCGAGCATATTGATCTCGCGGTTGCGGAAGAAGCCGACTTCACCGGCATAGAGGACGAAGACGCCAGAGACCCTGCCTCCCAGCTTGATAGGAAACGTGCCCGAAGCGCGAAAACCATGCTGGGCCGCGGCGGCATGCCACGGCTCGGTGGCCGGGTCATTGAAGTAGTCGTTGCAGATGTAGGTCTTTTTTGAGCGGATGGACTGCCCGGTGGGCCCTTGACCCAGTGTTCGGCCGTCGGCAAACATGGGGGCGAAGTCGAGGAACGCCGTGTGATTGCCATACTTTGCAGCCGGGACAACCTGCCGCGTCCGGTCGTCGATCCAGCCCACAAAGGCCAGGCGGAAACCGCCGAGTTCAACCGCGACCTCACAGACTTTATCGAAGAGTTCCTGGCGGGTTGTCTGGTGCATGATCGCCTGGTGGATTTGGCTCAGGGCATCGTAGAGCCGGTTCATGCGTTCCAGCTCCAACCTCAACTCATCGAACTCATTTGTAGTGCTGACGGAATCCATGTCTTCTTTGCATCCAACACCGTAGAGCGTACCACAGGGGCAGGTTTGACAGCGGCCTCACGGGGCTCCAGCCTTATTGAGACGAGTTGGGTGGCTTCCTACATGGATGATTGTCTGATTAGAAAGGATGCACGGCTCAGATTCACAGAAGAACAGCAGGAAAGACCTCTGCCTGCTGGAGGTTCAACCGCGATTTCTCACACGGGTCATTTTTTATTGTGAGGGGTGGAGCTAGTCAGGCTTCGAGATCGTGATTTCGGCGTGAAGTTGCTTTTGAGCTTTTCGTGCATTTGTGCGGAAGTACTCCTTCAGGATTGAATCGGGATTTCGAGCATAGCTCCGCCGGGCCTGTTGTGCGGTCGATGTGGACAAGGCTGTTTGGGCGTGGCAGATACCTTTCCATCTGTGAAACTGGCCTCTACCCTTTTAATTAATTCCGCTCTTCAAAAGCCGTGTCATTCGCGAGTGTAGTTGCTCTGCAACACATGTCTCTTCAAGTGGCTCTGGGCCATGATGGCTGAGTTTCCCCGGCTTGGCTTTGGTGTCGTCGGAACGGCCGGAATCGCTGCAGGCCGTTCCGTATTCAACGCCTTTTCAATGGCCCTTCTGGTAATACTGGTTGGGCGTACCGGGTGTGGGAAGATTGTCGCTGACCTGAGCTTCGCTGGAATGCGTCTTCATCAATGCAGCGGTCAGAGTAATACCGGATCCAGAGAGCTGAGCCCCGGCGCTGTGCGCGTGACTGATCGGTCCGGCAACAGTGATTGTGGCGCCACCCCACCTGCTGACGGAGTGGATAACCGCAGTTTCCAGATTTGCGCCAGCGTCAATTGTGATGGTCTGGCCTTCGCTGAAGCCGTTCACATCCGCCACGGGGATGATCGTTGCGCCCACTTTAGTAGCGCAACTCAGAGTGGTGGCGCCTGCCGTGCCCACCGTTGCGATAACCGCTGTTTCCTGGTTTGCCTCCGTGTCGATGAGGATCGTCCGGCCTGCCGCAAAGCGTTCCACGCTGGCGACTTTAATGTTGGTTGCGCCGACAGCCGAGGTGGATCGCAGAGTGGTTGCGGCCTGCTGCACGAAGTCAGTGCAGTTGCTGTCAGTGTCCGTGCCGTCTGGGAAGCGTCCCGCGCTGGAATTGGTGGACCCGGGCACGGAAACGAGGCAGCCGCTCTGGTCTAGTCCTGCTTTGGCCTGATCGCCTTTTGCCGCCCATGGATCGACGAGGCCGCCGTAGTTGAGGCTGTCGACGACCACTCCCGACGCATCCCGCAACACCAAGCTGCCCTCATTGATAGTGATGGTGTGTCCGAAGAGGGGAGCGCTGGCGGACAGTTCCGGCCCGCCAAACCAGAGGTCAGGCGTCGGCGTTCCCTGGTAGCCTGCGGTGGTAACCGCAGCATCGCGCACGACGCTGTTGATGGCGTGACTGCCGGCCAGCGGACCGGAGAGTGTGATGCCGGTGCCGAGCGCCTCGACCGGCTCATTACTCGAATGGGTGAAGGCAGTTGGCGGCTCAAAACTGATCCCCGTTCCACGATCGCTAAAGGGAAGGTTGGCCGCATGATTGAACTTGAGCGGGGCTGCCAAATCAAGCCCCGTGCCCGGTGACACCACCCACTCATCGCCGATGTGATCCTTTGCGAGGGCTGGCGTAAAGTCGATGCTGACGCCGCTCGGGCCATGGACGCTAACGGCCGTAATGGTCACGGCCTCCTTGTTAGCCGGGGTGCCGACCGTGATCTTGTCTCCAATTGCAAAGCCGCTTGCATTGCGGACTTTGATATGGGTAGCCCCGGCATTGGCATTGGCCGAGAGGTTGGTCTGGCTTGCTTTCGTGCCGACGCGTGTGACCGTCACGGTTTCGATTCCATGGCCAACACTCTCGATGTCCAGCCTGATCCTGTCTCCCATCGAGATGGCTGAAAGGTCCGTCACTTGAATGTTGGCCGCTCCGGCGGGCGCGTCCAATGCGAGGTAGGCCTGTGTGCCGGGTTTGCCGACCGCGGTGACAGTGGCTACCTCGTACTGCTCCTGATCTCTTGCGACAGAGGGATAGGTAGCGCCATGGCCGAGAGCAATTTTCTGGCCCACCACGAAACCTTCAACGCTGGCCACAGGCACGTTTGTCGAGTTGGCTGGAATCGTTATTACCGGCCCATCCGGGAGAGGTTGCCAAAGCGTCGTATGCTGGGTAGCCACCGTTCCCAGGCTTGCTATCTTGCGGGTTTCAGTGGCAGAGCCGGTGTCTATGCTGATGCTATCGCCTGGCTTCATTCCAACCGTGCTGCGGACGTGAATGATGCTATCGCCGGAATGCGCCGCGACGGCCAGTCCGGAGTTAGACAGGCCGAGCAGATAGAAACCATGAGACGCGAGTTTGGTCGCGACTGGGATCTTTACTGAAGAGAAGATTGCTTGCTGGGCCGTGCGCCCGGTCAGGGTCCAGTTGGAGATATCCGCGCTCTTACTGCCCGCGTTGTAAAGCTCGATAAAGGAGTCTGTCGCATTGGCAGCGCCGGAACCGATGCGGAATTCGTTGATCCGGATCGGGATTGCGCTGCGCACCTTCTCAACGGCTGTCTCGGATAGTTTGCTGCCATGGGCCGCGTTCGTCCACGTGGCGCTGCCGATCAAGTCGCCGTTGTAGGCTGCGGGGCCCGCTGTGACGTCGAAGGTCCCACTCACGCTTGCTCCCGGCGCCACCGGTTCCGTGAAGATCTTCGACGTATCGCTGGTGCCCGCAACAACAGACATCCATTGCTGTCCAGCCACCTTGAGGTTCAACTTGAGGCTAACAGCGGGTGCGTCAGTGGTATTTGTGAAGGTCACCGTGGTCTGCCGCGAAGAGCCAGGGGTAAAAGTCTGCAGTCCAGGCGGAGTGGCAACTGCCGAGGCCGGGGCCACGCTCAGTCGGGGCACGTCATACCCGGCAGCAACCACATTGGCTTGCACCAGCCGGTCAGTGGCGTCGGATGGGAAGGTTCCTGCGGCGGTCATCGCGCCCTCATAGAAGGTGCCCTGCGAACTATTGCTGTTGTCGCCGCCGTTGCCCAGCAGGATGGCTCCCTGCTTGCGCATCGGGTCGTACGTGGCATTGACGCGCTTGCCATCGAACATGACTGAGAGCGCCCCTCGCTGCGCATCGCCGCCCATCGAGGTCCAGTGGTGCGGCTCACCCTTGGCCATTGCGGTAACGAATCGCCAGGGGATGCTCGGCAGGTTGCAGACCTTGGAATCGTCCGGGTTGACGCAGCCAACCAGGTTATTCTCCTGGTCGGTCATGATCCAGGGGCCGCTGGTGGTGGAGTGGAACCAAAAGGGCGCGTTGCCAAAGTAGGCGGTCTCCATCGTTCCGTTGTCGTCGTCGCGGCTGTCAATCTCGGCGTTGCCGTAGTCGAAGCAGCATCCGGAGTTGAAGTGCTTGCCGTTGATGACCCAATACTGACCTTCTGCCTGGTCGTCCACGGCTGTGCCCCTGGCGTCGTCATGGCGCAGGCCCATGCCTGGCTCAATGAAAACGCCGTAGGCTTTGTGTCCCATGATCGTAATCGGCGCCATGTCGGCAATCGGAAGGTTGTTGAATCCGCCGAGGGCCGCGCCGCTGAAGCCGCCGCGGGGCGCCTGTGTCAGATCGTTGTGTCTGGGAGACTGGTCGTAGATTATGCTGATCCAGCAGTACGTGTTGGCGCAGAAGGCGTCCTGCGCGGCCGCATCGGCATATCCGCCCGCATCCGGAAACGGCAAGGCGACAGGCTGGACAATGCCAATATCCAGAGTCTTACCGTCGGACTGGCGCAGCACTTGGTAGAGCGGGCCGTTGTAAGAGGCGTAAAGCGCACGCGTGGTGCTATGGGCTGCGACGCAGGCATCGCCGGCAGCGGCATAGATGTCACAGGAGCCTTGTGGCCTGGGCAGAGCCGCACCGGACAACAAGGCAGCCTGTTGCGCCATGGTAAACGTGCCGCCAATCAGAGTGAGAGCGAGTGCGAATATCCGTGCAAGAGCAACTCTGGTCTTCATATGTGTCCTGTCCACCTTTGCCGGAACCTTCCGGCTTCGAGTTGGATCAGGTCCACTGTCTACCTCAGGCTGCCGATTTCTTTAAACCTTCTGTCGGGGATACGTATATCACAAGATGCAGACCCCTGGATGTCGATCCACCAAGCACCGCAGAACTAAACCAATTGATGCTTCTTTGCACCCGCAGATGAACATCAGGTGCCGCTACTGCAAGAAACTCAGGCACGAGGCGGGTTGAGCGAGAAGACATGAACAGGAACCCGAGCAACTGACCCAGCAACGCAGGAGCAACGAGACTGGCAGCGGCATGGCTGAGGTAGCATGAGGCGGCCCTAGGAATCAGGATTCAAAAGGCTTCAGCTCTCCCAAGTGCCTTCAGTACACCGCAAAGGGCGCATCGAGTGTGCGTGGTCAAATGAAGTTCCTCTCTCGAAGGCAAAAGGGCGGTACAAGACGTGCCAAGCCGCACGTGGCGCACATGTGCGTAGTGCAGGCAATCTGTTTATCTTGTGCGTATTAGATTTAGAATCAATAAGTTACGATGCGGTATGGCGGAGAGACAGGGATTCGAACCAGATTGAAAATACGCAATTTAGACACTGCGGAAAATGGGAATACCCCCGCTCCGGTTAGACTATACATTTTTCTGTTGAAAACCAAGAAAAATGCTACCGAGGTGGCTGTACAGCCATATTTTACATGGATCGACGCAGATTCGTGAAAGTTCGTGTCACCGAACACGTTCCAGATCGACCCATACCTCCCCTACGATTCAGGTATGGCCACCCGCGCACCCATCTCCGATTCCGCACCTGCACCAACAGTGCTGATCGACATTTATGAGGTCGTGCGTCGAACCGGTTATGAACGCTCAACCATCTATTCCTACATCAAGCAGGGGACGTTCCCGCGTCCTGTGAAAAACCGCAGAAGCTCCAGATGGGATGAAGCAGAGGTCCAGCAATGGATCGATCAATTGAAGGTTCAGCGCACGGAGGACCCCGCCGGATGGGAGAAGCATCGGCCCAAGAACGCGCCAACCAGCCCGGTGCAGGCTGTTCCCCAGCCTCCAATCGAGACGGCAGCAGTTCCGTTCATCGCGAATGATTCCATTGGCCAGTTCGCGCAGATGGCCAAGCTCCTGTCCGGTAACCAGCTCTTGCGTCTCAGACCCGTGATGCCGGAAGTATGCATTGATCCGGTCAGCGGGGCAGTCTATCTGCATATCTTTGATTTCGGGGTTTGACCTCTGTGAATCACCACAAGTGACCGGCGTGGAAGTCATTTATAGTCTATATGACTGCGATATCATCCATAGCGCCGTTACCGACGACTCAGAATGGCTGTATGATCGTTGTGTCGGTCACGAACAGGATTTGTGAATGAAATGACCGGCATGGAGGAGATCATGGGCACACATCCCCGAACCTATTCTCCTGGCACACAGGAGGTGCTGGCTTTGTTGGGAGACCGGATTCAGCTCGCTCGAAAGCAGCGCAGGATGACGGAGACCGATCTGGCAACCAGGATCGGTATCGCCCGCAGCACCTTGCAGCTCATCGAAAAGGGAAGTCCAAA
>Ga0316230_1002474_pt1 | contig 16000 bp, 14 predicted proteins | sample TBH18025metaG_FD_206004 | JGI IMG/M metagenome (GOLD analysis project Ga0316230, IMG submission 206004) | Freshwater microbial communities from Trout Bog Lake, Wisconsin, USA - TBH18025 | ecosystem: Environmental > Aquatic > Freshwater > Lake > Hypolimnion/Profundal zone | place: USA: Wisconsin...
GGCGGCATGGCCACCGAAAACGTGGTGGCCTTGTGCGATGTCAATGAGCAGCACCTCGCTGGCGCCGCCAAGCGCTGGCCCGAGGCCAAAACCTACGTGGATTGGCGGAAGATGCTCGAGCAGAAGGACATCGAAGCGGTCATCTGTGCCACTACCGACCACACGCACGCCTTCGTTGCCAACTGGACCATGAACCGGGGCAAGCACATCTATTGCGAAAAGCCGCTCGGCAATAGCGTCGAGGAGGCCCGGGTCTGCCGTGCGAAGTATCTGGCCAACAAGGACAAACTGGCCACACAGGTCGGCACCCAGCGTCATGAAATCGCCAATTTCAACCGAACCCGGGAGTTGGTCATGGACGGTGCCGTTGGTAAACTCGAAGAAGTTTGCGCTTGGGGCAATCGCCAGATCCCGCGGCCGGGCTACCTCCCCGCCCAAGGCGAACCGCCCTCGTACCTGCATTACGACCTCTGGCTCGGACCGGTGGCCTGCGATCATCCTTACAATCCCGGGTATTTCTCCGGCGGATCCGGCGCGAATTGCTTGCAGTGGAACATGTTCTGGGATTTCGGTAGCGGCCAGATCGGCGACATGGGCAGTCACACCATGGACCTCGCCTGGAATGCGCTCGATGCCGACCTGCCCACCTCCGCTGAAGGCAAGGGTGACCCCTTCAACCCGGATGTCTCTCCGGTCCGGCTCGAAACCCATTTCGAGATTCCCGCCAACGATTGGCGCTCCTCCATCCGCCTCTCCTGGTTCCAGGGCGGTGCCATGCCTGATTCCCCGATCGGCTGGGTCGATCTGAAAAGGATTGACCACGGAGCCATGTGGGAAGGCAGCCAGGGCGCCTTGGTAGCCGGTTTCGACAACCGCTTGCTCGTCCCCAGAAAACAGGGAGACATGACTTACTACAAGCCGCGCACCAAGGAAAACCTCATCCCGCCCCTGGGCAATTTCCAGCGCCAATGGATCAACGCCTGCAAGGGGGGCCTCAAGACTTCCTGCAATTTTGATTACTCCGGCAAGATGACCGAAACCATGCTGCTCGGGTTGGTCGCCTACCGCGTGGGCAAGAAGATCAAATACGATGGCGCCAAGGGCGTCACCGATGACACCGAGGCTAACGCCTTGCTGAGCCGCACTTACCGCAAGGGCTGGGAACTAAACGGCTGAGTCAACCGAACGCCCCTCGGCGCACCCAAAGCCCCCCGTCGGGGTTTTGGGTTTGCTCCATTAAAATAAATAGCTGTAATACACACTGTCAGCCCAACTTCAAACTGGTTGCATTTTCGCGAGTCAAGTGCGATTATGCTCCGTCCTATCTTTTAGTCCGGAAAATGAACTTATGAACAAGACGACGATATGCTTAACCGTGGCGACCCTGGTAGTTGCCGCTCAACTCGCCACGGCCGGCGACATCACCGGGGTGGTGAAACTCAAGGGCACGCCGCCCGCTGAAAAAGTCATCACGCCTTTTAAAGAAAATGCCGATTGCAGTAAACTTCAGGCCGAGACGCCGACCACTCGCTTTTATGTCGTGGGCAGCGGCGGAGAACTGGGCGATGTGGTCATCTCCGTCGAGGGCGTGAGCGGCAAGTCAACCGGATCGTCCGCCGCGCCGGTGGTGCTGGACCAAAAGAACTGCACCTATGTGCCGCAAATTATGGCGGTGCAGACGGAACAGAAAATATTGGTCAAGAACTCCGACCCGGTGCTGCATAACGTGCATGACCAGCCGGGGGCCACCTCCGGCAATGCGGAGAAGAACGAGGCTCAGATGCCCGGCAGCGCCGACTTGACGCTGAGTTTTCCGAAACCCGAAATGTTCCTCAAGTTCAAATGCGATGTTCATCCCTGGATGTTCGCTTGGGTGAGCGTTTTTGATCACCCCTATTTCGCCCTTTCGGCCAAGGACGGGACCTTTAAGATCGCCAACGTGCCAGCCGGCAAGTACACCATCAAGGCCAGCCACCGCAAAGCGGGGAGTGTCACCCAGCAAGTGGAGGTCAAGGACGGCGAACCTGCCAAGGTTACTTTTGAATTGGAGCCCAAATAGAGCTCGCTTTGGCAATCGAGTCGATCGTGATCATCGCATTAAAATCCGTTGTTTGGACCGTCACAGCCGATTTCGGCTGTGACGGTCAATGGTGCGGCTGGGCTCGCTCAGGAGGGTCGGAAGCCGTTCCTGCGTCGGGGGCCAACGCCGCTGCGAGGTTGGGTGGGTCGGTTTTTTTGATCAAGTCTTGAGACTGCGTCTCAATCTCAATATTCCTCGATGACCAACCCTCTGAACCCCAGCACCAATACTCCTCTCCATCGCTTCGCTCTCCTTGCGGCGGCGATGACCTTTGGCCTCTTGGCTATCGGTGGGTTGGTGACTAGTCATGGGGTTGGGATGGCGGTTCCCGATTGGCCGAACACCTATGGCTACAACCTGTTTTTCTTCCCGGTATCGAAATGGGTCGGGGGGATCTTTTACGAGCATACCCATCGTTTGGCCGCCTCGGCCGTCGGTTTGCTGACCTGCATCCTGGCCCTCTGGTTGCACGGCAGGCCGGCGCGCGGGTTCATGCGGTCGATTGGTTTGGCGCTTATGGTCTTGGGTGTGATCGCTTGGCTGCGATGGCCGGCCCGCTGGGCCGACGGTTTCGTGTTGGAATTGAGCGGATGGGTGCTTCTCGGAAGCAGCCTGGTATGGCCACGTTGCGAACCCAGTTCGAGGCGGCTTCGTTGGTTGGGCCTGCTGGCGGTGGCGGCGGTTGTGCTGCAAGGGGTTCTCGGGGGCCTGCGCGTGGTCCTGTTCAAGGACCAGATTGGCATTTTTCACGCCGTGCTGGCGCAGTTGTTTTTTGTCCTGTTGTGCCTGATCGCGGGGTTGACCGATTGGCGGTGGACGACCGGACGCGGTTGGGATACCGCAGGGACCGGGTTGGTGACGACCTGGCTCCGGGGCCTGTTCGTAGCGGGCACCACCTTGATCCTGGCCCAGCTGGTGTTGGGAGCGACGATGCGCCACGAGCATGCGGGCCTGGCGATTCCGGATTTTCCGCTGGCCTACGGCAAGTGGTGGCCGCCCATGGATGCCGGGTCCGTGGCGCTTTACAATCAGCGGCGGTTGGAGATCGTCGCGATGAACCCCATCACCGCGTTTCAGATCGGCCTGCAAATGGCCCACCGGTTGACGGCGGGCGCGATTCTCGGACTGGTTGTGCTGGCTACCGGGACGACGATTCGCCGGTTCGGGATTCGGCATCACCTAAGCCGGATCACTCTGGTTTGGCTGACTCTGATCCTGGGTCAAGGGCTGTTGGGCGCGGCAACCATTTGGTCGAACAAAGCAGCGGATGTGGCAACCGCGCATGTGCTGGTCGGGGCGCTTGGCCTAGCCACGGGTAGTTGGTTATGCTGGGTTGCCTCCGCCCAACCGGCCAGGGCAGGGGTCCTTCTCGCTCCCCAGTGGCAATGGGATCTCACAACCACCACCGACCTGCCGCCCGTTTTGGGGGAACTGAACCGCCGGCCCACTGCGGCCGACCCACTCTCGGTCGCCGGCCGGGAATCCGCCTCCTGGCCTCGGCCAGTGCCAGCACCGATGCCAACCATTCCATCATGAAAGCAACCATCCAATCCCTAGCCCCACCCATTTCCATCGAGCGAAACTTGCTTGCCGTGTATGCCGATCTGTTCAAGGCGCGGCTGACGTTGCTGGTGTTGCTCACAGCGATGGTCGGCTTTTATGTCGGCCTGCGGGGCAGGGTGGATTGGCCGCTGTTAATGCACACGCTCTTGGGCACCACCTTGGTGGCCTGTGGGGGGTCCGCGTTGAACCAGCTCCTGGAGCGAGATTACGATGCGCGCATGCGCCGCACCCGCGAGCGGCCCCTGCCATCGGGCCGGCTTCAGCCCCAAACCGTGCTCGTGCTGGGGGTTTCCTGCGCGGTGGTCGGGGTCTCCTACTTGGCGCTGGCCGTCAATTTCCTCACCTGCCTGGTGGGGACCGCGACCTTCTTGTTATACGTTTTTGTTTATACCCCCCTCAAGCGGGTCACCTGGCTTAACACTGCGGTCGGGGCCATTCCGGGTGCCCTCCCGCCGGTGATGGGTTGGACTGCCGCCCGCGGCGAACTCGGATGGGAGGCGTTGGCACTTTTTGGGATGCAGGCTCTGTGGCAACTGCCGCATTTCCTGGCCATCGCCTGGATTTACCGGGACGAATATGCCAAGGCCGGTTTCAAAATGTTGCCGGTGGTGGATCCGGCCGGTCATCGAACCAGCCGCCAGGCACTCGGCCACGCCTTGGCCCTTTGGCTGGTCAGTCTTTGTCCGTTTTGGCTTCACCTGGCCGGCAGCGTGTATTTTGTTGGCGCTCTGACTCTCGGTGGGGCGTTCGTTTGGTTCTCCATTCAGTTTGCGCGCCAACTCGACATTCCCTCCGCCCGGCGGCTGTTTTATGCCTCCATTCTCTATTTGCCCCTGATCCTGGCGGTTATGGTGTTGGACAAGCGGAGTTAATAATTGATGCGACCATTCCTTGACCTTTTAGCTTGATGTAATTCGATGCAAACCGCGACCCAACCCACAGCCCACCACCCTGAGTCCTCCCACCACCCGGCCCACCACACCGAGGAGGACGCCGGGGGATTTTGGAGCCGATATTTCTTTTCCACGGATCATAAGATCATCGGCATGCAGTATGGGCTGACGGCGCTGACCTTCCTGCTGTTTGGCTTCTTTTTGATGGTGATCATGCGTTGGCAGATCGCCCACCCCAACGAGCCGGTGCCCGTGATCGGGCCGTTGCTGGCGTCGCTCCTGGGAAGCGGCGCAGCCCACGGCTCCATCTCGGCCGACCTCTACAATTCATTCGGCGCGATGCATGGCACAATCATGGTCTTTCTGGCGATTGTCCCGCTCGCCTTCGGTGCATTCGGGAACTACCTGGTGCCCCTGCAGATCGGCGCCCCGGACATGGCCTTTCCCCGCATCAACATGGCGAGTTACCAGGTCTATCTGCTGGGCGGAGTTATCATGTTTGTCAGCTTCTTCATCCCCGGCGGCGCCGCCCAGGCAGGGTGGACCTCTTACCCGCCTCTCTCGCTGACCATCCCCACCGACGGCCAGACCTTTTGGCTCATCGCCATGGTGTTTCTGATCACCTCGTCGCTCCTTGGGGCGGTTAACTTCATTGCCACGGTGATCCAATTGCGCGCCCCGGGTATGACCTGGGGGCGGCTGCCCTTTTTTGTCTGGGCACAATTTGTCACTGGTTTTCTCCTGTTGCTGGCCTTTCCTCCGCTCGAGGCCGCCGGCGTCATGCAATTGATGGATAAGGTGGCGCACACCAGTTTCTTCCTCCCGACCGGTCTAGCCGTCGAGGGCCGCCTGGCCCAGGTCAGTGGCGGCGGCAGCCCGCTCCTCTGGCAGCACCTCTTCTGGTTTCTCGCCCATCCCGAGGTTTATGTTTTGATTCTCCCCGCGATGGGTATCGTCGCCGAGATCATCGCCAACAACACCCGTAAACCGCTCTGGGGTTATCGTTCCCTGGTGGGCGCCACCCTCAGCATCGGCTTCCTCTCCTTCATCGTCTGGGCGCATCACATGTATATGACGGGCATGGGCACCAAGATCTCCAGCTTTTTCCAGATCACCACCATGATCATCTCGATCCCATCGGTGATCATCCTTACCTGTCTCCTGGTTTCGTTGTGGGGCGGCTCCATTCGCTTCAACACCCCCATGCTGTTTGCCATGGCCTTCCTCCCCATGTTTGGCATCGGCGGCCTAACCGGTCTCCCACTCGGGCTGAGCTACGCCGACCTCCATTTGCACGATACTTACTATGTGATCGCCCACTTCCATTACGTGGTCGCCCCGGGAACGATCTTCGCCCTCTTCGCCGGCCTTTATTATTGGTACCCCAAGTACACCGGCCGGATAATGAATGAATTCTGGGGAAAAATTCACTTTTGGGGGTCTTTAATCTTCATGAACCTGATCTTCCAGCCGATGTTCGCGCAGGGGATGGCCGGGATGTTGCGGCGTATGGCCGACGGCGGGGCCAATTACTCCCAGGCCCGCGTGCCCGAGGCCATCGGCGGTCTCTCGCACTCGATGATGGGGCTGCATACTTACATCCTCTGGGCCGCCTTCAGCCTGGGATTGGTCCAAATCCCGTTCATCATCAATTTCTTCTGGAGTATCTGCCACGGACGACCGGCGGGCTCGGATAACCCCTGGGCGGCGACCACCCTCGAATGGCAGACCCCGACTCCTCCCCCTCACGGCAATTTCACTTCTGCTCCGAGGGTTTTCCGCGGACCGTATGAATACAGCGTGCCCGGTCACGCCGCGGATTTCACCCCTCAAAATCAACCCGACTGACCCCGCGATCCGCACCTCCCCCCCAACTTTATCTATGGACATTCCTTACACAGTCGAAGCCCGGCCGGATACTGGCCTCTACAACGCCAAGGTGGGCATTTGGCTCTTCCTGGCGTCGGAGGTGATGTTGTTCGGAGCCCTTTTCTCGGCCTACATTCTGTTGCGCGTTGGGGCAACCGGTGACCTCTGGCCCCACGGCTGGCTTAACATCCCCATCGGCACTTTCAACACCCTGGTGCTCATTACCTCCAGCATTACCACCGTGATGGCCTGGGCTTCCCTCAAAATGAACCAGTTCGGCCGGTTCAAATTCTTCCATGCCTGTACCATCCTCCTCTCGCTGGCCTTCGTCTGCATCAAGAGCTATGAGTACCACGATAAATTCACCCATTACGAGATCCACCTCACCGACGGGCGGATAGCCGACGGCCACTTGGTCAAGAGCACTCCGGAGCAGGTGATTATCCATGGGCGATTTGTGGAAGATCGCAAGGAACTGTTCGACCTGCGCGCCCAGGGCGCCTCCCACACCCATGAGGAGATCACCCTACCACGCGCCCAGATCAAGACCATGGAAAACTACGGTCCCTGGCATCACACCTACTTGGCCGTCTATTTCACGCTGACGGGCTTGCATGCCTTGCACGTCATCGGCGGAGCACTGGTTATCGGCTTCCTCTGGGGGCCGGGCAGCAAGCTCTGGCGGCAAGATCCCGACCGGTTTACCAATCGCGTCGAAATCTCGGGTCTCTTCTGGCATTTCGTAGACCTCGTTTGGATTTTCCTGTTCCCTGTATTATACTTGTTATGAGTCATCAACCATCAAAATCGCCGTCGACCATGAACCACGAAGAAGCGGAGCATTTCGCACAGCACGTGCGGCGTTATCTGTATGTGTTCTACGCGCTGTTGTTTGGCACGCTCATCACCGTGGGCGCGTCCTATATTCCCTTTGGCAATCGCGAGTTGAACATCGGGGTGGCCCTGCTCATCGCCCTGGGTAAGGCCTCCCTGGTGGGCTGCTATTTTATGCATCTCGTCTCCGAGCGGAAGATGATCTACGGCATCCTGGGGGTGACCGCGTTCTTCTTCCTCGGGTTGATGTTTCTCACCATTGCCTCGTTCTCTGACCTCCCTCGAAATTCCGTAACCCACTGATTCCGTTTATGTCACTCAAAGCGTTTCACCTGATATTTGTTACCGCGGCCATCGCCTTGGCGGTCGGTTGCGCTATTTGGGGCCTGAAAGCTTATTGGTCACCCGGCGGCGCTACCTCCGACCTGATGTTTGGCCTGGGATCTATCGTCGCCGCGGCTGGCCTGGTCGCCTACGAGCGTTTTTTCGTGAGGAAACTCAAAGGAGTCAAGGGCCTGTGAGACGTTTGACCAAAGCCGGTTCGATCTTGGCCCTGGCAGTCTCCCTGCATCCTGCGCCGCTCCTTGCCTGTGCCGCTTGCTACGGTCAGTCCGATTCGCCGATGGCGTCCGGTATGAATTGGGGGATTTTGAGTCTATTGGGCGTGGTGGTCATGGTGTTGGGCGGTGTCGTGTTCAGTTTTATCTCCCTCGCCCGCCGCGCCGCCGCCGTCGCGGCCGCAACCCCTGCCGCCCCGGATTCAGTTTCGCCCGGCCAGGGTCCGGATCGTGATTTACTTTCGCCGACCGCGGCGGTTCCGCTGCGCGCTTAATCCCGAATTTACCAAAGAAAAAAAGATGGAATCATTTCTAATCGCCGTGGGAAAACTCATGGGCCTGCCGGTGCTCGCCTCGGAGCAAGGCCACATGGTCGACCGGTTGCTCATCTACATTCATCTGCTGATGATGGCTTTGTTTGTGGGCTGGCTGACCTACTTCGTCTTCGTGCTCATCCGCTTTCGCCGTGGGAGGCATCCCAATGCCGACTACACCGGCGTCAAGGGCCATACCTCAAGCTACCTTGAGGTGGCGGTAGCAGTGATTGAGGCTGTGCTCCTGTTCGGGCTGGCGATACCGCTTTGGGCCAAAGCCGTGGACAAGTTCCCCGCCAAGACCGACTCCACCGAGGTCCAGATTGTTGCCCAGCAGTTTGCCTGGAACATTCGCTACCCCGGCCCGGACGGCGTGTTTGGCAAGCAAGACATGCGCTGGGTGAGCACCGATAACGTCTTCGGGGTTGACCCCAAGGACCCTCAGGGCAAGGACGATGTTCAGACGTTGAATGAGCTCCATGTGCCACTGGTCAAGATGGCCAACGGTGAGTTCAAGCCCGTCATCCTCTATATCTCCTCCAAGGACGTGGTGCATTCTTTTAAAGTCATCGCCCTCCGGTTGACCCAGGACGCGATCCCGGGCATGCGCATTCCCATCTGGTTCCGGCCCACCCGAGAAGGTCGGTTTCAGATCAATTGCGCCCAACTCTGCGGCAACAGCCATTCAGCCATGTCTCAGGGCTTCGTCGTGGTCGAGAGCAAAGCCGCATTTGACAAGTGGATCGCCTCGAAAGTGGGGGCGGCGACGAGTTTTGAGTGAACCGGATCGGCCAGTCACGTCACGCCGACCAGGATGGCTACCGCTCCTGGAAGATTCTGCGGCTACGGGTGGGCCTCTCCGGGTCCCACGAGGTGCGGCGTTTCACTGCCTGTTCAGACATTGCCTGATGGTCCTCCCTAACAACTCGATCGCGTAGGGCTTTGGCAAATACTGAATGTCCCCTACGGCAAGTTGCCCATCGGTCATCTCATCACCGTAGCCGCTTGAACAGTTCCTGAGCTGCCCGCTGGTGGCGGGCGCAGGTTTAACCCCTTATCGCGTCAATTCGCTCCCCTCCGGTTCGAGTAATCACTCTCCGTCGTCTCATACCCCGGCCTTTGCCCCCACCGGGGCGACCTTCCCGCCTTCCACCCGTGTCCGGGGGGGTATTTCACGGGGCTGTCGCGCGCAAGATCCTCTCGCCTTGCGAGGCCGGATCCCATAAGGTGTCGCTCCTTGTCCGGAGGCGGGTTCAGGGTCGGCGCGCGGGTGCGCCGCTGGATCCCTTTGGGCAAGTGGACAGTGCAAAATATACCCCGGCCCAGCGGCCGGGGGCAGCCGTTTGAGCTTATGACCAGTGCGGAAATACGACAGTCGTTTTTGGACTTCTTCCAATCGAAGGGCCACACCTTGGTGCCGTCTTCGAGCTTGATGCCGGATTCGCCGAACCTCCTGTTCACGAATGCCGGCATGAACCAGTTCGTCCCGATCTTCCTGGCGCAGCGGGCACCCGAGGTCTCGAAATGGGCCGCCGCCGTGCCCGGCCTGGACACCCGCGCTGCCGACACCCAGAAGTGTATCCGCGCGGGTGGCAAGCACAACGATCTCGAAGATGTCGGCCTCGATACTTACCATCACACTTTCTTCGAGATGCTGGGCAACTGGTCCTTCGGTGATTATTTCAAGAAAGAGGCCATTGACTGGGCTTGGGAACTGATCACCGGCGTTTGGAAATTCCCCAAGAACCGCCTCTATGCCACCGTCTACTGCCCCGATCCGGCCAAAGGCGACCCGAGCGAGTTCGACCACGAGGCTTACGCTTTTTGGGCGGAGAAATTTGTCGCCGCCGGCCTCGATCCCAAGGTCCATATTGTCAATGGAGGCAAGAAGGACAATTTCTGGATGATGGGCGATACCGGACCCTGCGGCCCGTGCAGCGAGTTGCATGTGGACCTGACCCCGCAGGGGGATACCAAGGGCCGCCTCGTCAACCAGGGCACCGCCGAGTGCATCGAGATTTGGAACCTGGTGTTCATCCAGTTTAACGCCAACCCCGACGGGACTTTCTCACCCTTGCCCGCCCGGCACGTGGATACCGGCATGGGTTTCGAGCGCGTCACCGGCATCATCCAGAACACCCGGGGCTTCAGCGATTTTAACCGGATGATTTCGAACTACGAGACGGACATTTTCCGGCCCTTGTTCGACAAGCTCGAGAAACTCAGCGGTAAACGCTACGGTTCAACCCTCCCCGCCGCCGGCACGCCCGCGAAGACCGACCAGGAGAAGATCGATGTGGCCTTCCGGGTGATCGGCGACCATGTCCGAACGCTCAGCTTTGCCATCGCCGACGGCATCCAACCCGGCAACACGGATCGCAACTACGTCCTGCGCCGCATCCTGCGCCGCGCCGTGCGCTACGGCCGCGCGCTCGGCTTCCACGAGCCCTTCTTCTACAAACTCGTGGATGTGCTCGCCGAGACTATGGGACAGGTCTTCCCCGACATCCGCGCCAAGAAAGACCACGTCGAGGAGGTTATCCAGCGCGAAGAAGAGGCGTTCAATAAGACCTTGGATCGAGGCATCGGGCTCTTCGAAGAGGCGGTGGCGGCGCACCGGGAGCAGCAGGCGGTGGAGCAAATCGCCGGAACCTCCGTAACCGGCGCCTTTGCCTTCCGGCTCTACGACACCTACGGTTTCCCGCTCGACCTCACCGAACTCATGGCTCGCGAACGCGGCCTGACCGTGGAGGTCGCCGGCTTCAACACGCTCATGGAGGAGCAGAAGTCCCGTGCCCGCTCGGCTCAGAAGAAACAGGTCATCGAGGTCTCCCAAATCGAGACCACCGCCCCGACGCGCTTTGTCGGATACGACACGATCCAGGCTTCAGGCAAAGTCTTGGAGGTGATCAGCATTAAGGGCAAGACCGCCGTTATCCTTGATACCTCGCCGCTCTACGCCGAGATGGGCGGCCAGGTCGGGGACACGGGCGAGATGACCGGCGCCGGCGCCTTATGGCGGATCGCCAATACTCAAAAGGTGGGGGATGCGTGGCTCCATCTCCTGGCCGGGAATGACGCTTCCGGGGCGGACGCGCCCCCCGTTGGGGCTGAAGTGACCCTGAATGTCGACTTGGCCCGCCGCCGGGCCATCGAGCGCCACCATACCGCCACGCACCTCCTGCATTGGGCGCTCCACGAGGTTGTCAGTCAAGATGCCACCCAAAAAGGCTCCTTTGTGGGTCCGGAAAAACTGACGTTTGATTTTGCCAGCGCCGCCCTTAGCCCACAGCAGGTCGCGGATGTCGAGCGCCTGGTCAACGAAAGGATCCTTGAAAACGTTCCCGTGAGCTGGAAGGAATTCAAGTTCGACGAGATCAAGGACCGTCCCCAGGTCATGCAGTTCTTCGGGGAAAAATATGGCGATTGGGTGCGGGTGGTGCAGGTTGGCGGAACCCCACCCCAACTCGATGGTTACTCGATGGAACTCTGTGGCGGCACCCACGTCCGCGCCACGGGTGAGATGGGCTTGTTCCGCATCGTCGCCGAATCCGCCATCGCCGCGGGCATCCGCCGCATCGAAGCGGTCTGCGGTCTGGAGGCCTATAAGCGGGCGAATGACGACCTGCATCTCCTCAAGGCGCTGTCCACCAAGGTCAATTCGCCCATCGGGGAGCTGGAAAAGAAGGTCGAAGCCCTGCTGACTCAGCAAAAGGACCTGGAGAAACAGATCAAGGCTGGACAGCAGAAACAGGCCGCCGACCTGGCCAAAGCGCTGGTCGCCAAGGCCCAGTTGATTGGCGCCATGCGAGTGATCGCCGAAAACCTCGGCCCGGCCGAGGGGGATTTCTTGCAGGCGGTGGCCGACGAACTGCGCGGGCAGTTCCAGGGGGTGGTGGTCCTGGGCGGCTCCGTGAACGCCGCCGTCGCTCTCGTGGCGACCGTCTCGCCGGACCTCACCAAACAAGTGCAGGCGGGCAAACTCATTCAAACCATCGCACCGCTGGTCGGAGGGAAGGGCGGGGGGCGTCCCGATAACGCCCGCGGTGGGGGCAAGGACGTGGCCAAGCTGGACGAGGCCCTGGCCAAGGCAATCGAGTTCCTCAAACGATAACGATGTACCGAGACAAAAAGGTCGTGGTCGTCATGCCCGCGTACAACGCGGCCAAGACCGTGGTCCAGACCTATGAGGAGGTCCGCGACCAGTTGTTCGTGGACCAGGTGATCCTGGTGGATGATGGCAGCCGTGATGAAACCGTCTCGGTGGCGCGGGGGTTGCAGGGTGTCCAAGTCCACGTCCACGCGGTGAACAAGGGCTACGGTGGCAATCAGAAGACGTGTTATCGCCTAGCCCTGGAGGCTGGGGCCGACATCGTGATCATGATCCATCCCGATTACCAGTATACTCCCAAACTCATTCCGGCGATGGTCGCCCTGATCGGCAACGGGTTGCACCCGTGCGTTCTGGGAAGCCGGATTCTCGGCGGTTACGCACTCAAGGGTGGCATGCCGCTCTGGAGGTATGTCTCCAACCGGTTTCTGACCTTGGCCGGAAACCTTCTGATGGGCGCTAAACTCTCGGAATACCACACCGGCTATCGCGCCTTCTCCAAGGAAATCCTCCAGACGCTCGACTTATCCCACAACTCAGACGATTTTGTCTTCGACAACCAGATGCTGGCGCAAATCCTCTGGCATGGCTTCACCATCGGCGAAGTCAGTTGCCCAACCAAGTACTTTGCCGAGGCGTCTTCGATCAACCTCATGCGCAGCATCCGCTACGGAATTGGTTGCCTGGCTACCGCGGCGAGCTTTCGACTGGCGAAATGGGGTCTGCCGGCCTCGAAACTGTTTGCTCCCTCCCACCCGTCGGCCGACAAAATCACCCCCGGTCCCTAGGGAGCGGGGGTGGGTGAAGGCGGGAACCGAGCTTACTTGGCGGGAGTCTCGGCGGCGGGCTTGGCAGCCGCGGCCGCATTGGCCTTGTTCAGCCGGATCGCTAGGCGGGATTTCTTGCGGCTCGCGGTGGCCCGGTGAACCACTCCCCCTTTGGCGGCCTTGTCAAAGGCGGAGGTGATGGTCTTGAGCGCCTTGGCGGCCTCGTCTTTCTTTCCGCCCTCGACCAGCTCAAGGTAAGTTTTCTCGAGCGTGTGGAGGCGCGACTTGGTGCTGCGGTTGCGCAGGTTCTTGGTGGCGCTGTTCCGCATGCGGCGTTCCGCTGACTTCGTATTCGGCATAAATCAATGACGTCAATAATATTCCAGAGCGCCAGAAAGTATCTTAAACCCGGACGTTGTCAACGCCTAAGTAGGCTGCTAAGTAGGCTGCCAAACCAGCGTTGCCACGGCCCCGCTCTTCAACTCCACCGCCGCCGACCGGCCATGCTCGCGAATATTGAAAGCCTGGGTTGCTCCGCCGGCGTTGAGTACCACCAAAACATGCCGTCCCGAGGGCGTCCTGAAGGCCACATTGGGGAGTTGCTCCAGGAAGTTCGAGGCAATCCTCACCGAGCCGGGCCGCACGAACTTGGACGCATGAGCGATGATATAATAGGCCGGGTTTCGCGTCACCTTGTCTCCGTCCACGGTAATGGCGCCCAGACAACGGTCGCACCCGCCTCGATCCGTATGCGGTTGGTAGGCCGGATCCGATGACAAGTTCCACTCGATGACCGTGCGGCACCAATTCCGCGTCGCGCCAATAATGAGCTGTTTCACATGCCAGTTCAAATTACCCCGTAAGCCGCCTGGCGCCCCAACCCATTGCTCGGTGAAATACAGGTTCTTCTCCGGGTGCGCTTGGTGAACGGAGCTCAGCGCATCGATCGTTCCGCGGTACAGGTGGAAAGCCGAACCGTCAACATATTGGGCCACTTGCGGGTTATCGAGGATGGTTAACGGGTAATCCGGGTGGTCGGCATTATGGTCGTAACAGATTATCTTCGTGCTTAATCCGGCCTCGCGGAAGGCGGGCCCGAGGTGGTGCTGGATGAACTCCGCCTGTTCCCGGGCTTCCATCTTGAGGCTGGGGTTGTTCCCCGGGTTGAGGGGTTCGTTTTGGACCGTAATCGCATCGATCCTCACTCCCTCCTGCTTCATCGCCTGGATATATTTGACAAAATACCGCGCGTAGGCCGGATAGAATTCGGGCTTGAGCGCGCCTCCCCGGGTGTCCGCGTTGTCCTTCATCCAGGGTGGCGGCGACCAAGGAGAACCGAGGATCTTGAGTTCCGGGGCAAGGGCCAGAATCTCCTTCAACACCGGAATGACCTCGGCCCGGTCAGGCCCAAGACTGAATTTTACCAGGCCGGGATCGGTTTCGCCCCGAGGCAGGTCATCATAGGAGAAGACTCGTTCGTTGAGATCCGACGCCCCAATGCTCACCCGCAGGTAGCTTACGCCGATATTGGTGCTGTCCACCGCAAACAGCTCTCTCAACAAGGCAGCCCGGGCCGGTGGGCTCATCCGCAACAGGTGCTGGGCGCTTCCCCCGGTGAGGCAATAACCGAACCCATCGATGGGCTGAAAGCGACTCGAGTCCTCGACCTCGATGGTGGGATGGTCGTTGGTTTGGACGGCGAAGCGCAATTCGGGCTGTTTTTCAAACAAACTCGATTTATCGGGGGAGGTCAGCCAGGTTTCGATTTGGCCCCAGGCGGCTAGCCGGCAGCCGAAAGAGGAAAGAACGACCGTCAATAGCAGCACTCGTGGACGTAACAGCATGGCGCATCGGATATCAGATCGCGGTTCGGCCTGCAAGCGCAAGAGATCGGTGCGTCTGCCCACTTGACCGGGGTTCCAGATTTAATTATACAGAACGTCAACAACTAAGAGTATCGCGGATATGACAATTACAAAGCAACACCTGTCCGATCATCTCTGGAAGGACTACAACCTGACGGAGGTGGAAATGCTAGCGCTGGTGCAGAAGACCCTGGATTTCATTACGGCAGCGCTGGTGAACGGAGACCGATTGGAATTGCGCAACTTTGGCAACTTTGAGGTCAAGGTCGCCAAGGCACGATGGGGACGCAATCCCAAGAAGGCAAAAGTCCCGATACGCATACCAGCCAAGTGCGTAGTGAGGTTCACGCCTGGCAAGGTCATGCGCGAAGGGGTTCTTAAACTCAAACCTGAGGCGTTCAAACGTTCGAAGAAGAAATGAATCGGCGGTCCTGGGCGCCACCACCGATGGGTCCCTGCCTCCCTCGCAGTGGGAAAGCCCCCAGCGGTCAACTCAGTCATGGACCAACGTTTGGGTTGGCCGCTTCGTGGGCGTGGGCTTGGAGTTCGGCATTGGCCGCAAGGGACCCGGGGGTGGGCCAAGCTCGGATCCATCCCGCAGGGGGGGGCACAACGGGAGGCTGGGAGACGACCGAAGGGCAGGCGGAAAATATTTTTCATGAATAAGCGAGTTTAGGCGAGTTTAGGCGGTTTTACAGGGTGTTTTGGCCGGATCAGAGGTGAGTAATGGTGAACCTGGGTGATGGGAGAACGGTTGGAGGCGATGGTTTGTCAAGGTGCTTTATGGGTGTTTTTTTATTATTTGATCTTTATTAGGCTTTATTAGGCTTGATCGCCCGGGGTGAGCCAGGCAACCGGGGGCGGATGAGCCGCAAGCAGGGCCGCGACAAAGGGGACGACAAAGGCGTGGTGGAGTCGGGGGAGGGCAGGGAACAGTTCCCGGCCACCCGGCTGGGGCCGGTTTCGGCGGGCTGGTATCGCACACGGTCAGAGGCATAGCCACTAAGACAAGTATATATCATAGCTACACAGTTCGCGACCGGAAAATGCGGAATTCAGGTTCGCGGGCATGGGTCTGGATTCTTGTTTTCTGGCGGTCGAGTTCACGGTCACGCTGGCCATTTTCGCGGAGGGGGTTGGACAAATA
>Ga0316230_1002480_pt1 | contig 15967 bp, 10 predicted proteins | sample TBH18025metaG_FD_206004 | JGI IMG/M metagenome (GOLD analysis project Ga0316230, IMG submission 206004) | Freshwater microbial communities from Trout Bog Lake, Wisconsin, USA - TBH18025 | ecosystem: Environmental > Aquatic > Freshwater > Lake > Hypolimnion/Profundal zone | place: USA: Wisconsin...
TCTAATAACCCAGCTACACGATCAGCGTCGCGAATGGCAGTAATTTCTGGTGTTGTTACAATAACAGCTTCAGTAGCTGGCGAAATTGCATTAATAAAACCTACGTCAATACCAGCAGGACAATCAATTAAAATAAATTGAAATCCTAATTCTTTTACAGAATCAACTAAATTCTGCATATTTTTTCTAGTAACATTATATTTTTGTCGGTTTTTTGAAATTGCTAAAAGTGCAAGGTTTTTCCATTTTTTATCACGTATTAAAGCTTGGTCAAGTCTACATTGTCCTTCAACGATATCCATTGCAGTATATAAAACTCGATTTTCTAAACCTAACAATAAATCAAGATTCCTTAAACCAATATCGGCATCAATTAGAGCAACTTTATATCCAAGCCTAGCAATTGACATACCTAAATTGGCTGTTGTAGTTGTTTTACCAACCCCACCTTTTCCAGATGTCACAACTACAACACGACTCTCAGTTTCTGAATTTTTTGATGCTGTTGTTTCCATAAAAAATAAAAGTAAAAATTTTTAAGTTTACTTAGAGTCGGACAATGAATATAAAAAAGTCCCAAAAGCAATTATCTCATTTAACATATTTAATAAGATATTATAACGGTATTATGCTTTCAAAAAAATTTTACCTGAGGAGATTTCTTCATCGTGCCTTGTACTATACGTATCTATCATAGTATAATTGACAAATTTCAAACACTCGACTAGTGTACACAGCACAAATTTATCTTATATAAAACTATATCGCGATAGCATATATGCACAGCATAAATTGGATCTTCAATCACATGTCTGCTTCGTAAAATTTAGTTTGGCTACCATTTGGCTGTCGCCCCATTCTTCTTCGAAGACATTTGTTTTTCGAATAAATGTATTTCGGAACGAAATAGCCTAAATCTAAATATTTTAGTTTAAAAAAAGTTAAATAGCATAGAGTTATTTAGTATTATACTGCGCCAATGGATCTTATGCTAGTCTCTCTATTTATATTCGGGCAAGGAGGGATTCGAACCCCCGACACCGTGGTTCGTAGCCACGTGCTCTAGTCCACTGAGCTACAAGCCCTCTGAAAAAATTATAATATATTTTTGCTCGAAAATCAATCATTTTGGCGACCGTCCCAATTTCTGCGACGTAGACATTTTATTTTTGGTAGCAAAAAGTCAAACTAGATCCTTTGGACACTTGTGTGCCAGAGGCACACAAGTTATCAAGGTAGCTCCGCTCCACTTGTCTGCTTCGCAGACCAAGGGCTTTATGGCACTTGAGTCTTCGACTCCAAGGTATCAAAGATACTTGTCTGTGAAATAGACCAAGGGCTTTACGCCACTTGATGCGGAGCAGAAAAGGAGTTTTTAATATCAAAATTTATTATTTAAAGTTTTACTAATTCTTCAAAGCCAAGTTTATTTAAAGCTATATTTCTTCGTAATGGACGAGTCACTAATTCTAAAATATCACGAGCATTTGAAAAACCATGAATTTGTGCAAAAGTAAACTCTACTGACCATTTTGTATTAATACCCCGAGCTTCTAACGGATTAGCATGTGCCATTCCTGTTATAGCTAAATCTGGTTTTAGCTCTCGAATACGTTGAATTTGATTATAATTATCTGGTTTTTCGACAATTCGAGGCATTGGAATATTCATATCTTGACATGTTGTCTGCAAAAGTTGCAACTCATTTTTTTGAAATCTTTTATCCATGTACGGAATTCCAATTTCATAAATTGTCATCCCACAACGAGCTAAAAACCTTGCCAGTGAAATTTCAAGCAAATTATCACCCATAAAGAATACTGATTTTCCTTGCACAAGTTTTAAATAATCGCTTAAACTCTCCCAAATTTTTTGTTCGCGATCTGCTAGTCCTATTGGTTGAATTGAAAATGTTGAGCATATTGTTTCAATCCATGCGCGTGTTCCATCAGGTCCTATTGGGAACGGTGCATTTATTAATTTACATTTTCTTCTTCGCATTAAAGTTGTAGCTGTTCTACTTAAAAAAGGATTAATACCGCAAACGTAAACATCTTCATTTAAAACCGGCAATTCTGTATATCGTTGTGCGGGTAACCATCCCGTGACTTTGATTCCTTGTTTTTCTAATTCTAATGTTAATTGATTTGCTACTGTATTTGGAACTGAGCCAAATAAAACTAATGGTGGATGTTTGCTGAAAGAATCAATGTTAACTCCGCTAAGCTTTTCTGCTCCGAAGACAATGTTTTTATTATCACTAATAAAATTCCTTGTTTTAATTAATGAATTTGAATCTTTTGAATGAGGATCAGATGAGTGTAATACAGGTGTCCCTGAGGCTGTTATTTCACAATCAGGTATTGAAGAAGATACGGTCATGTTACGACCAGGACATCTATGAACCATTGCAGCTAAAACTGTATCTTCACCCTGAGTAAAAGCATAATCAAGTCCATTTGCTCGAGCTACTACAATTGGTATTCCTATTTCATATTCAAGTCTTGGTGCCATACCTTCTAAATCCATTTTAATAATTTCAGTAGTGCAAGTACCAATCCAAACAATTACACTTGGATTTCGATCCTGTTTAATTTGTAAACATAATCTTTTCAATTCTTTATAATCATTTAGTTGAGCTGAAATATCACCTTCTTCTAATTCCGCCATCGCATATCGCGGTTCCGCAAAAATCATAACTCCAAGCGCGTTTTGTAAAAAATAGCCACATGTTTTTGTTCCAATAACTAGAAAAAAACTATCTTCAATTTTTTGATATAACCACGCTACACAACTAATTGGGCAAAATGTATGATAATTTCCTGTTTCACATTCAAATAATAATTCATTTGTAATTGAAGCGTTCTTCATAAAATATTTTTTTATTCTAATTATTATAGTATCGACAGAAAATTTGTATCCTGGTTGTGAAACAACAGTCTTTTCGATACCTGGCGTATTACGAATGTTTTAACGCGAGTTTCGTGCCATTGGCACGAAAATGTCTGTTTCCAATTACTAAGTTTTTAAATCATTAAAAAATCTAATTCAGAGCTTTTTACTGAATTTAAAGATGGATTTAAATAAAAATCTGAAAGCAGGGTAAAAAGCTCTCGATCAGCAAGTTCATTTGCAACAACACCTTCTGGATGAGAAAGTAATTGATCTGCAATGTTAAGATAATAATCACAAATATATTGTAAACTAGCATTTGATTCCGCTAATTCAAAAAGAGTTTTCCCTTTAACTCGTGAAACCCGAATATCTTCAATTAATGGAAGAACTTCTAAAACCGGCATCGGGCAGGATTCAACATATTTATCAATTAAATCCCGTTTTGCAGTTCTATTCCCAATCAGACCAGCTAAACGTAATGGATGTGTTCTAGATTTTTCTCGTACCGAAGCAACAATTCGATTTGCTGCAAATAAAGCATCAAATCCATTATCAGTAACAATTAAACAATAATCAGAATAGTTTAGAGGTGCTGCAAACCCGCCACATACAACATCTCCTAATACATCAAATAAAATAATATCGTATTCATAAAAGGCATTTAATTCTTTTAGCAATTTAACTGTTTCACCAACTACATAACCGCCGCAACCCGCACCCGCTGGTGGTCCTCCTGCTTCAACACAATCAACTCCGCCATAACCTTGGTAGATAATATCTTCAGGCCAAATATCTTCATAGTGGTAATCTTTTGCTTGTAACGTATCAATAATTGTCGGGATTAAAAAACCAGTTAAAGTAAAAGTACTATCATGTTTTGGATCACACCCAATTTGCAAAACTTTCTTTCCACGACGCGCTAAAGCAATTGAAATATTACAACTTGTAGTTGATTTTCCAATTCCGCCTTTGCCATAAACTGCTAATTTCATAATTTAATCCTTATCTGTCATCAACTATCTTTGATTGTTTAAATGTTTGCTTGCTAGCAAAATTTGTACAAAGTACAACGTTTAGCTATCGCCCCACTCTTCTTCGAAGACGTTTCTTTTCGAGCAAAATTTATGCTTTGCACAATATTTGCTTCTTAACAAAAATTGTACGGAGTACGCTGTCTGCAAAACAGAACTTGTAGAGAGTACACTGTAATTTTTAATATATATTTTAAACAAACAAGGATATTGTATTTTTAATAAGTTTTAGTTTTTATATTAAAAATTTCGCATAAAATTAAAATTTTTTTTGTAAAAACAGCTAAAATAACCTATAATAACTAAAAACGAACAAAATTATCTAATAATTTAAAATGGATATAAATATATTTAAATTTGAAGCTTTGTCTGGTAATACTTATTTCATATTAAGTTTTTTAATTACCATTTATTATTGGATAAAAGCAATTTTTTTTTCACAAAAAAATTATCAATCATATGGTTTTTGGGGATTTGTTTTTATTAATATATTATTAACTTGCCAACTTCTTATTAGATGGGGTGTTTCTGGACATTTCCCGTTAAGTAGTTTGTATGAGTCATTACTTTTTTTAGCTTGGGCCTTAATTACCATATATATAGCAATTGAAAATTTTATAAAAACAGAATTTATTGGGGTTATTATTGCACCAATTCTATTATGTATTCTTACATTTAGTGGATTTAGTTTACCAAGTGATTTACAAACTATTAAACCATTAGTTCCTGCTTTACAGTCGAACTGGTTATTTATGCACGTTAGTGTAATGATGTTAAGTTATGCTGCATTATTAATCGGTTCAATTTTAGCAATCACTTATCTAGTTATTTTTAATTTTGTTCAAATAAAAACGAATTCGTTAGAAAAATCTACTTTTGCTAATAAATTAACAAAAGGTATCGAAGATACTTTTTCTGCTCCGCAGATAAAAGGTATCCCAGATACTTTCGTGTCAGATTTAAATAATCAACTATCGACAGCGCCTTTCCTTACTTTTTCATCAGGTAAAAACACAGTTATTGATAGTAATTTTTCCAAGTCAGAGTCTATACAATTACAACGTCAAACTATACTAGAAAATTTTAATAATTTTTTAAATGTTTTTGATAATTTAAGTTATCGAACAATTGGTATTGGATTTTGTTTCTTAACTTTAGGTATCCTTTCAGGAGCTGTCTGGGCTAATGAAACTTGGGGTACTTATTGGAGTTGGGATCCAAAAGAAACTTGGGCGTTAATTACTTGGTTAACCTTTGCTGCTTATTTACACACAAGATTATTATATGGCTGGCAAGGCGTAAAACCCGCTACAATTGCAAGTTTAGGCTTTTTGTTTATTTGGATTTGTTATTTAGGTGTTAATTTATTAGGAAAAGGACTGCATAGTTATGGTTTTTTTAATTAAAATAAATACAAATAGAGTGCGTTTTATACTTTACGTGGTATCTTGTTTGACGTATAATAACAATTATTAAACCTTTTATAAAATAATATTTATATACTTTTAAATTTACTAATATTATTTTATTAAATTTAAATAGTGTTAAGATAATGAATTCACCTCTGTTTCCCAGAAGTGTATTGAAAATACCACAGTACCGAAGATACGTATTTTTTCAAAACCACGAAAGTAAATACTTGGGTACTACAAGTGTGCAGTATAAACCTATCTAGTTTAAAAATGACATGTCTGCATTGTCTGCGGAGCAGAAAAGCGTCCAACGGATCTTTGCGTCTCGCAGAGACGAAAGTGCCCTAAAGGCCTTTGGAACTCCATCTGCTTGATATGAATATGTCTATTTTCAACAGCATCTCAATAAATTTATAATATTATATTAAATAAAAACATTAAGGAGAATAATACATATGGCAGCACCAAAGAAAAGAACATCAAAAACAAGAAAAAATTTACGCAAAGCACAATGGAAAGCGCAAGCAGGAGTTGAAGCAAAAAAAGCTCTTGCAACAGCAAAAATGGTTTTAAAATCTCTTTCAACAAAAATTCTTGAAAATGAGACTAATTAACCTTTGCGTATCTCTGACACGAAAGCGTCGGTTCGACCTTTGCACACGCTGAATTTGAGCGAAGCTCGTATGCGTGCAGAACACAAATTTAGCTTCGCTAACTTCCGAGCAGGGCTCTATTTGAGCGGACCTCACATGTCTGCTCTGCAGAATTGATTGGAAATCACATGTATGATGAAAAATTTTAATTTTTTTTTTCAAAAAAAAGCCGATTCTAATATTATTCAAACAATTGCTCGCATAAGCAAAAAGTTCCAAAATTCACCCTTTATTCTTGGAATTTTTTTAAGTAGTTATGTCTTTTTTTTATTATTTCTTCCTCTAAGTTCGTTACTAATTATTTTAATTAAAAATGATTGGGAAGAAATTATGAATCGTGCATTCGATCCAATCGCAATAGCTGCTTATAGCTTAACATTAAAACTGGCTTTTTTTGCGGGTATTATAAATACTTTTTTTGGTTTTATCATTACTTGGGTTTTAATAAGATATGATTTTTCGGGAAAAAAATATTTAGACGCAGCTGTGGATCTTCCCTTTGCATTACCCACTTCCGTTGCTGGGCTTACTTTAACAAGTGTGTATGGTGAGCATGGTTGGGTTGGGAAATGTTTACATTTTTTCAATATTCAAATTGTTTTTACTCAATTTGGAGTATTGTTAGCAATGATTTTTGTATCCTTTCCTTTTGTAATTCGAACACTTCAACCTGTTTTACAAGAGCTAGAGATTAGTTTAGAAGAAGCTGCATGGTCTTTAGGCGCAAATTCTTGGCAAACTTTTTCTCGAATAATATTGCCAACTTTGTGGCCGGCAATTTTAACTGGCTTTACATTAACATTTTCTAGAGCATTAGGGGAATTTGGATCTATTGTTATGATTTCATCCAACCTCCCGCTTAAAGATTTAGTTGCGTCTGTTTTAATTTATCAATCATTAGAACAATATGACTATTTAGGAGCTTCGGTTATCGGGATTGTAGTTTTAATTATTGCTCTTTTAAGTCTTTTATTAATTAATGGACTTCAGGCATTAAAATTACGTGAATAATTTAAATTAATAATTCGAATACAAAAAATAATCTACTACGTCTGCGAAGCAGAAATTGTACGCAGTACGCTGTGACTGGCTTAGCAGGCTTTGCTTGAAGTATGTTCGGATACCAGCGTAAATCCACTTCTAGTTCCCAGACGTGTATCTTCGATACCAGCTCTTTTCGAAATCGAATTAGCATAACGGATTGATGCTAAAACCATTAAATTTAATTTTTTTAATGAATTTTAATAAAATTATTCTTCAATATTAAAAATCAAATGTCTGCGAAGCAGGCATGGGGCGACAGCCAAATGTATATAAAACGTATACTATTATGTCTTTTGTAACTCTAATTCGAGATTATGTTGAATTTTTAAATAATTTAAGTGAATTATTTACAGGTGGAATTCCAATCACTGAATTTGTAAAAGAAACGATTATTTTTATAATAAAGACTTTTCAGTATATCTTTACTTATCTTCTAACGTTTCAATGGATTTGGGATTTTACTTTATTACCAATTAATATTCCTCAAATATCGAACGCATTATTACGAGAAAAATTCTTTTTAGAAAACCCAGCAAATACTTTTTTTACTTTTTTGGAAATACCAAATTTTTATCAAAATAGTTTTATTTTAGGGGTTTTTAATAGTCTTTTTTTAACGTTTCCAATTTCAATTGTCCATATTATTACAATTCGACGATTATATATTAAAGGAATACCTTCGGCCGTTTATTCAATTAGTGGATACCTGCTTGGACAAGTATTCTTTATAACTTGTGTAATTTTTGGTTTACGTAATATTATAAACCCGTGGTTTAGTATTGAACCATTAAATTATGTTATTGGCATTATACTAATCTTTCGATTAGTCTACAATATGACAAATGAAAATTTACGTGAATTAACTGGTTGGCGACAACCTCAATATCTAAATTTTTTTTGTACAAGTTTTCTTTTGTCCTGGTGTGAACAAACTTCTATTTTTCAGTATTTAGGAAATTTAAATTTTAGCCCAACATCTAGTGCTTTAGAAATTATTACTCCTTTAACAACTTTTAGTACTTTCTTTCAACATAGTTGTTATGTTATTGGTTTAATATTTGGTTGTATCTCATTTTCATTATTATGGGGAGTAATTTTCTTTCAAATTAAAAATATTTTTATTAAGTATACGCCATTATTTTTAAGCAGTTTTATTCAAACTATAAATACTGGGAGTTTTGTTCTAGCAATCGGATTATGTTTAAGTTCGATTCCGTTTTATGGCTTTGATTATTTAACTACAGGTCCTTTAGGTTTTGTTTCTCAAGATCGAGTATTTAAAAATACAGTTTTTGACCAATATAATGTTAAAGATTCTGTTTTGGGTTTAGGTATCTCTAGCCAGTTTGCAAGTGTTGATATTGATGTTAGTCCGTTCGATCGAGGACGATATCTTCTTTTTCCGCAGCGAACTTTACCTTATGATTTTGAGGATTTAAATTATCGGGGTGAATCGGAGTGGACAACGAGATACGATAAAGTTTCGACTGTGACGGATTCACGAGCAGGGTTTTTAAGTTTAGCTAAATTATTTAAAAAGCAAAAGTCCGATGAGTTGGGCAGTGCTGTTAATAAAATCGATGAAAATAGAAATATCTTGCCAATACAATCAAACTTTTCTAATGAAATATCGGGAATTAATTTAGCGTCGGGATTAGACACTAAAGAATCACGTTTTCAAGATTGGTACAGTCTTGATCCTAGTATTTCTACGGATGATGACCGTCCTTTAGAGAGTATTTTTGCAGAAACCCAAGATACAAGTTTTCCACTTGATTTTTTACGAATAATCTCTGTTGAACCTGGTAATATTGATTTAAAATTAAAACAAAAATATTACTCAAACCCAATATATAAAAATTTATTAGCTCTCGATGTCGATTTATTTTTAAATCGACAACCTAGTAATTTTCGGCTAACGCCTCAACAAGAATTAGATTTATATACTAAACGTCGTATTTTGACATCCTATTATGATTCATTACGGGACTATTCAAAATTACCTTATAGCGTAGATTTTGATAATTTTTTTGATGGATCAAAAAGTTTTTCAAGTAAAGTTTATAATCAGCAATTTAAAGGCACACTAAGATCTCTTTCTAGGCTATTTTCTTTAACCACTGATTCTGAAGCTAATAATGAGTCGGATAAGCTTGTTTTAAAATATGATCAACCTTTATATTTATTTGAAAATAATTTAAAATTTTCTCCTTATCATGAAGAACTAAGGTTTGAAAGTAAAATAAATTCTTCTTTCTTAAATGAAATTATAAGCGGGCCCTTATATGCTGGATGGGATGAAAAAATTAGAAAATTTGTTATTACAAATAAATTTCTACCCCGTACATTGGCAGGATATAAAGTTAATTTAAACGAAACTTTAAAAAATAAATTTAAAAAATCAACTAAAGGCAACTTTAAATCGCAAGACCCTTATAAAATTAAATTTACTGTTTGGCCACTTACCAAATCAATGATTGAGCAGGGAAAAACTAATTCTATAATATCTTTTACAAGTTTATATACTCCACAATCAGAATTTGGTACCTCAGGTGATCCGGCGTTTGATACTTTATCTACATTACCATCAAATTGGGAAACACGAAATCGTCGGACTAATCTTGGCTTAGGTAAAACCTATGAAAATATATTTGATTATTTAGCTCCTCAACGTGGGGGTTTTATTTGGCCGGGAAATTCAAATTTAAATATTAAATTAAATAAATAAATTACTGTTTTTTGGGCAGAAAACAGACAATCTTTTCTTTTCAAAAAAAATATTGATGCCTTCTATACATAAAAGGATTTTAAACTTTTTATAAGCAAGACTTAAAATCACAAAGTGAGCGTCAATGTTTGAATGCTGCATACAATATTCAGTGCATTCTAATTTATTACAAAATTTAAATCTCATTAAGAGAAGGGTTAAATCTCTTCTCTTAGTAAAAATTGTTGTTTAACAGTTTATTTGCTTTTAATTTAAACTATCGAAGAGCCATTGCGAATTAGCTGTGTAAACAAGGAGTTAGGATGATTATTTTTATATTTCGAAACACAGCCAAATATTTAGTCATTTTAAATTTTATTAAATACGAACGCTAAATTTTAGATTAAATGCCCTCAAGATTTAAAATCTAGCAACTTTTTAGTTCATCAAAACTTTCTGTGCATTAAGCACAATTATACTTTTCAGATTTATACATCTTCGAGACACTATCTTGTTTTGAGGATCATCTGCAGAAAATTTAATTTTCGGAACAAGCTCATTCTTCTTCTAGTAGCCAAATAACTTTTTAACTTTTTTATTTTTACTTAATTTTTCTAGAAAGTCTGTTATACTAAAAATAACAAATTGAAAATAATCAATTTTGAGAAAAATTCCATATTTGGAAAAAATTTTAAAAGGTTTAAATTATGACTGCAATTTTAGAAAGACGTGAAAGCACTAGCCTTTGGGCTCGTTTTTGTGAGTGGGTAACTAGCACTGAAAACCGTTTATACATCGGTTGGTTTGGTGTATTAATGATCCCTACTCTTTTAACTGCAACTACAGTATTCATCATCGCATTTATCGCTGCTCCTCCAGTTGATATTGATGGTATTCGTGAACCTGTATCTGGTTCATTATTATACGGAAACAACATCATCTCTGGTGCTGTAATTCCAACTTCAAATGCGATTGGTTTACACTTCTACCCAATTTGGGAAGCTGCATCTCTTGATGAGTGGTTATACAACGGTGGTCCTTACCAACTTATCGTATGTCACTTCTTCCTTGGTGTATGTTCTTACATGGGTCGTGAGTGGGAACTTTCTTTCCGTTTAGGTATGCGTCCTTGGATCGCTGTTGCTTACTCTGCACCAGTTGCTGCTGCTACAGCTGTATTCATCATCTACCCAATCGGTCAAGGTTCTTTCTCTGATGGTATGCCATTAGGTATTTCTGGTACTTTCAACTTCATGATCGTATTCCAAGCTGAGCACAACATCTTAATGCACCCATTCCATATGCTTGGTGTTGCTGGTGTATTTGGTGGTTCATTATTCTCAGCAATGCACGGTTCACTTGTAACTTCTTCATTAATTCGTGAAACAACTGAAAACGAATCTGCTAACGCAGGTTACAAGTTTGGTCAAGAAGAAGAAACTTACAACATCGTTGCTGCACACGGTTACTTTGGTCGTTTAATCTTCCAATATGCTTCTTTCAACAACTCTCGTTCATTACACTTCTTCTTAGCTGCTTGGCCAGTAGTTGGTATTTGGTTCACTGCTTTAGGTATTTCTACTATGGCATTCAACTTAAATGGTTTCAACTTCAACCAATCAGTTGTAGATTCACAAGGTCGTGTAATCAACACTTGGGCTGATATCATCAACCGTGCTAACCTTGGTATGGAAGTTATGCACGAGCGTAACGCTCACAACTTCCCATTAGATTTAGCTGTAGTTGAAGCTCCGGCTATCAACGGTTAGTCTGATTTCTTAGTTAGTCATTTCGAACGAGTTAATTACTCGTTCGGAATTTACATAGTTTATGATATGCAACAATGATATTTGAGTATTTGAGCTAAGATCTAAACCAGATTTTAACTCATTATAATTATGAATAACCCCGACTTTAAACAGTGCTAATAGTTTCAAAAGTTTCTTCATACGGTTATAGGAAACCAAAACACCATGTGTCTTTGAGTACAAGCTATTTTCATTTTTCCAGCAGATATAATATTGGACATCTTTTCGTTCAGTTGACGTTGGAGTCAATTGCATTATATTCTAGTGTCGTCGAGCCAATATCCTGTGGGGTTCATATCATGACATCTAATAGCAAATAAGCTGAGTTATAAGAGAAAAAGTTCTATTTTTAGACTATGTTGATTTTGCTTGAAATCTTCCGGAGAGACTAGCTGCTTTCAAATGCTATGTCGATGATATTATCGTTCTCTGTTTAAATACCTTTTAAACAATCAGCCAGTAATATACTATATTCAATGCTAGCATGTATACAAAACCCAAATTTTTTACTGTTGGTAAGAACATGAAATATCTTGAATTTTGAAAGATATTAAATTCAAATATGTGGTCTAATTGTAGTTAGTAATATAAGTTTAAAAAAAAATAAATTCATTATTTGAAAATTAAGAAAAATTAGTTAAAATAAAAAATAAATACGCATCCATGGCAGAGTGGTCGATTGCATCGCACTCATAATGCGAATTCGAAAGAACAACGTTGGTTCAAACCCAACTGGATGCAAATCTAGGGTCTCGAAGAAGATTAATGGTGTTTTCAATAGAAAATTATTTAAAATTCTTTTGATTCAAAAAGCTCATTATAAAATGTTTTGGTTTGTTTTTATTTATAGCGATTATCAGTCTTGTTTTCACAGCATTTTTTTTATAATTTCGAACGAGTAATTAACTCGTTCGAAATGTATTAATACAATAATTAAATAAATTTAAAAATTTATTTGAACGGTATTAATAATAGGTAAGTTTCGTATTGCGAAACTTACCTTAAAAAAATTAAAGAGTATCGATTGTATCGAATTCAAATTTAATTTCTTTCCAAACTTCACAAGCAGCTGCTAATTCAGGACTCCATTTGCATGCAGCACGAATAACATCGCCACCTTCACGTGCAAGGTCACGACCTTCGTTACGAGCTTGAACACATGCTTCAAGAGCTACACGGTTTGCAGCAGCACCTGGCGCGTTACCCCAAGGGTGACCTAAAGTACCACCACCAAATTGTAAACAAGCGTCATCACCAAAAATCTCTACAAGAGCTGGCATGTGCCATACGTGGATACCACCTGATGCTACCGGCATAACACCTGGTAAAGAAGACCAGTCTTGAGTAAAGTAAATACCACGACTACGATCTTTTTCAACGTAATCATCACGCATTAAGTCAACAAAACCTAATGTTACTTCACGTTCACCTTCTAATTTACCTACAACAGTACCAGAGTGTAAGTGATCACCACCAGATAAACGAAGAGCTTTCGCTAAAACACGGAAGTGCATACCATGGTTTCTTTGACGGTCAATTACAGCATGCATCGCACGGTGAATGTGTAATAAAAGACCATTATCACGACAATAATGAGCTAAACTAGTGTTTGCTGTGAAACCACCAGTTAAGTAATCGTGCATGATAATTGGTACACCAAGATCTTTAGCACAAGCAGCACGCTTAAGCATTTCTTCTGAAGTACCAGCAGTAGCGTTTAAATAGTGACCTTTAATTTCACCAGTTTCTGCTTGAGATTTGTAGATAGCTTCAGCTACGAATAAGAAACGATCTCTCCAACGCATAAATGGTTGAGAGTTTACGTTCTCATCATCTTTAGTAAAGTCAAGACCACCACGTAAACATTCGTATACTGCACGACCGTAGTTTTTAGCAGAAAGACCTAATTTTGGTTTAATAGTACAACCTAATAAAGCACGACCATACTTGTTAAGTCTGTCACGCTCTACTTGGATACCGTGTGGAGGACCTTGGAATGTTTTTACATATGCTGGTGGAATACGAAGATCTTCTAAACGTAATGCACGAAGAGCTTTGAAACCAAATACGTTACCTACAATTGAAGTAAATAAGTTAGTTACAGAACCTTCTTCAAATAAATCTAAAGGGTATGCAACATATGCAATGTATTGATTCTCTTCACCAGGAACTGGTTCGATATCATAGCAACGACCTTTATAACGATCTAAGCTAGTTAAACCATCAGTCCATACTGTAGTCCAAGTACCAGTTGATGATTCTGCTGCTACCGCTGCACCAGCTTCTTCTGCTGGAACACCTGGTTGAGGTGTCATACGGAATGCTGCAAGAATATCAGTATCTTTTGGTTGGTAATCAGGAGTGTAGTAAGTTAAACGGTAGTCTTTTACACCTGCTTTAAATCCAGCAGTTGCTTTAGTTTCAGTTTGTGGAGCCATTTTAAGAAAAAATAGTTCTATGTTACGATCTTACAATCTGCCCGAAAATATAAATTAATTTTTCTATTCAAATTTTTTATTTACCCCAGATATAACGCACGCAAAGTGTTCTAGGCAATACAAATATTAAAATACCTACTGGTCAAAATTTGTATTTTAGTTATTTATAATAAAAAAATGTAATAGAATTTAGTTCTATAAAGAAGAATAACATATTTTATGTTATTAGACAAGGAGTATGTACCACGATATCGAACATACGTGAATTTCTAATCATTGGATAATATTATAAAATAATGTTTCGGGATTGACGGGACTCGAACCCGCAACTTCCGCCGTGACAGGGCGGTGCTCTAACCAATTGAACTACAATCCCCTTAAATTTATTATGGAAAATAAATAAAATTTTGTCAATTTATTTTAATATCTAAAAAACCAATTTAATTATATTTTAAATATTTTGGGAGTTTAACCATTTTCCAGAATATTTAAAATATAATTAAACTTTAATTTCCATAAAGTCTGGCCTATATTTACCAACTAGATTTGATTACCCCAGGTAATAAGCCTTGTGAAGCATATTCACGCAAAACATGACGCGACAATCCAAAATCACGAAAATACCCACGCGGACGTCCAGTAATACTACATCGATTACGAAGGCGAACAGGTGAGCTACTTCGTGGAAGATTTTGTAATTGACGGTGGAGAATTAATTTCTCTTCCATAGAGTCTGCTTCGGAAATTGCTTTTTTTAAAAATTCACGTTTTGTTGCAAATTTTGTAATTAATACAAAACGTTTACGATCACGTTGGATCATGCTTTTTTTTGCCATAGTAATTTTTTTTTAACTGCGCTTATAGCACAAATCTCGCTTTGAATATGCAGCATTAAGATAACGTTGGTCGCTTAAATGCTGGAAACAGCAGCCACTAAAGTGACTTTGCTTTATTGTATTATTTAAAACATCTATAGTTATGGTATAAGAAAAGCACAAAAAAATCAAATAATATATGTGTTAAGCGGGTAACGCGATTCGAACGCGCGACATGCACCTTGGCAAGGTGCCGCTCTACCACTGAGCTATACCCGCAATTTTTTTTGAAAAGTACATCTGTTTGGGTAGGTTTTATATACCTCACACACGTTTGGGGTCCAGAAATCTAGTTTTAAAACTATGTCTAGAAATCGCAAATATTTATATTTTTTGGTGCCTGCTACTAGATTCGAACTAGTGACAATCCGCGTATGAGACGGATGCTCTAACCAACTGAGCTAAGCAGGCATCTGTATGCAAACAACTTTGATATACCTTCAAAAATATTTATGTATTGTTATATTACTTTACACAATAAAAAAATGCAAGTATCTTCAATCGCACATGAGATATTTTTCATAATACAAGTAATCTTAAAAATTCACTTTATAAGAACGTACGTTCTTATAAAGTGAAGAGAAAATTATTTTGAAGTAGCTAAAAATTCTTCAACGTATTCTTGAATTGCTTCTTTTAAAATACTTTGTGCTTCATCGTTTAAAGCATTTGTTGAGCGAAGAATTTCACCATATTTTGGCTTACTATTTGCTAAATATTTACGTAAACCAATTAAAAAGTCACGAACCCCATCTACTGGAATACGATCTAAATATCCATTTGTACCTGCATAGATACATGATACTTGATCTTCAAGTGAAAGTGGAGATGATTGTGATTGTTTTAATAATTCACGTAGACGCTGCCCTCTCGCAAGTTGGTTTTGAGTTGCTTGATCTAAATCAGATGCAAATTGAGAAAAAGCTTCTAATTCAGCAAATTGTGCAAGTTCTAATTTTAATTTACCAGCAACTTGTTTCATAGCTTTTGGTTGGGCTGCAGAACCTACCCTTGATACTGAAATACCTACGTTAATTGCTGGACGAATACCTGCATTGAAAATATCTGCAGATAAGAAAATTTGACCATCAGTAATTGAAATAA
>Ga0316230_1002490_pt1 | contig 15924 bp, 17 predicted proteins | sample TBH18025metaG_FD_206004 | JGI IMG/M metagenome (GOLD analysis project Ga0316230, IMG submission 206004) | Freshwater microbial communities from Trout Bog Lake, Wisconsin, USA - TBH18025 | ecosystem: Environmental > Aquatic > Freshwater > Lake > Hypolimnion/Profundal zone | place: USA: Wisconsin...
CAAGCTTTAAAAACCTATGTGCAAAGAAAGGTTTAGATTTTGATGAATATTGGCAAGAAGGTTCAGACACGGAGCTTTATCATTTTATTGGGAAAGATATTCTATATTTCCATGCGTTATTCTGGCCAGCAACCCTAGAATTCAGTGGCCATAGAAAACCGACAAAAATTTTCACGCACGGTTTTTTAACCGTAAATGGGGAAAAAATGAGCAAGTCGCGTGGTACTTTTATTACTGCGCGTAGCTATTTAGAACATATTAAAAACCCTGAATATTTACGTTATTACTATGCAGCAAAGTTAAATAGCACTATGGAAGATATCGATCTAAGTTTAGATGACTTTGTAGCCCGAGTGAATAGTGACTTAGTGGGCAAATATATTAATATTGCTAGTCGAACTGCAGGATTTATCAATAATCGCTTTGCTGGTAAGTTGCAGGCATCGGTTGATAACACAGAAGTTGCTGAGATTAAATCAGCATCCGTTGGTATTGCAAGCGCTTATGATGCACGTGAATATGGCAAAGCACTGCGTGAAATTATGCGTTTAGCAGATATTGCAAATGGTTACGTTGCAGACAAAGCTCCATGGGTAATGGCAAAGCAAGAAGACCAAGAGGCAGAATTGCAGAAAGTTTGTTCTGCAGCATTGGAAATGTTCCGTTTACTGACTTTATATCTCAAACCAGTATTACCTAAATTGGCGTTTGAAATTGAGAAATTCCTTAATATCCCACCGCTAACTTGGCAAAGTGTGACCATGTCATTATCTACAGGTCATGAAATTAATGCTTATGAACATCTAATAACCCGTATCGAACCTAAATTGATTGAATCTATGACGGAAGCTAATAAAGAAAATTTGACAGCCACCCCACAAATAGTCGCCTCTGCTCAAATCTCTACGGAAGAAGTTTTAGCTGAAGTTGAGTATATTAGTATTGAAGACTTCGCTAAAGTAGACTTGCGCATTGCTAAGATTGTTAATGCTGAGTATGTGGAAGGCGCTGAAAAGTTACTGAAACTTACGCTTGATATTGGGGAAGGCTCTACGCGTCAGGTATTTGCAGGTATTAAATCTGCTTATGAACCGTCTACATTAGTTGGTAGGCTCACTGTGATGGTAGCAAATTTAGCCCCACGTAAAATGAAATTTGGCATGAGCGAAGGCATGGTGTTAGCAGCAAGCGATGAACGTGGTGGACCATTTATCTTAAGTCCGGACGTTGGTGCTCAGTTTGGAATGCGGGTTAAATAGAGTCGACTCATAGTTAAGCGCTCAAGCACTAAATTAAAGCCCGAAAATTATAATAAAGATAGCTAGTGAATGTTATGATAATGAACGACATTATGACTAATAATATTTTTGTTGAATAAACATGAATGATTGTTTTATCGAGCGAAATAAATTGTGATGAGTATGAACCTTAATCAAGCGCCTACCAAGCCAAGAGCTGAGCGTATTCCAATAAAATTACCTATCGCCATTAAGAAAAATGACGAGGAACTTAACCTTGGGTTGGCTCAAAACATAAGTTCATCAGGTATTTATTTTGAATCTGATTTTTCTCACACCGTTGGTAGCCAGTTTGATTTTATGATGAACATTGATATCTCTGGCCGTGCTTTAACGCTTAACTGCACAGCAGAGATTGTCCGATTAGACTCCAAGAATAATAAAAACTACCTTGCAGCAAAAATTATTAAGTCTTCTTTATCGGAGTGAAGTTGACTTCGGGTCATTAGGCCTAGTAGTAACTGAGCGAATCAAATCAAAAAGTCGGTGAATCGATTAAATTACAGCAAATCAAAACAAAATTAATCACCCCATCTCCGCGAGAATCCGCTAGCTTTAGACATGGAGAGGTTCAGTAAATGAATGAGTTAAAGGATGATTCTCGTCAACCATTGGGCCTAAGGGTGATCTTTTTTGCAGAAATGTGGGAGCGCTTTAGTTACTATGGTATGCGCTCACTTCTTGTCTTATATCTGATTAACTCACTTTCTTACACAAGGGATAATGCGCTTGCTTTATATGGAATTTATACAGGGCTTGTTTACCTTACCCCAATTTATGGCGGTGCAATTGCTGATAAGTATTTAGGCAAAAGAAGAGCTCTATTAATTGGAGCTTTTCTGATGGTACTCGGACATTTTTGTATGGCTTTCGAGTCCTCTTTATATTTAGCCTTGGGTTTACTGATTGTGGGCAATGGATTTTTTAAGCCAAACACATCTTCACTAGTCGGTGATCTTTACGGTCCTGAGGAGGAAGTTAAAAGGTCGGCTGGTTATTCCATCTTCTACATGGGAATTAACTTGGGAGCCTTTTTGGCTCCTCTAGTTGCTGGTACCTTGGGTGAAAAAGTGGGGTGGCATTATGGTTTTGCATGCGCGGGGGTAGGCATGACGTTTGGAGCTATTCAACTATTACTCGGGCAGGATAAACTGGGCCGCGCTGGATTAAAAGAGCATCAAAATCCAATTGATTTTTCAGATGTTAAATTACTTTTGACATGGGTGGGTGCTTTAGTTGTTTTTGTTTGTGCAGTCATTTACAGCTTTAAATTTTTTAGCCCATGGTTAGATTTACTCTCTAAATCTCAAAAGTTGACCCTTGAGATACTATTACTGGGTGGAATCTTATTCTATTTGCTCAATTCAAAATCAAGTTCTGCTGGAATGCAACCTTTTAATAAATCAGCATCAATCGATCCGATGACCAAATCAGATTGGGCTAGAGTGATATCTGTCTTTATTGTAATGATTTTTGTGATTGTCTTTTGGACGGGGTTTGAACAAGCTGGTGGCACCATGACCCTATTTGCAGATAAGAACACGGATCGGATTTTATTTGGATTCTTAATTCCGGCTTCATCATTTCAGGCTATAAACCCAGCTTTGATTATTTTGTTAGCACCTCTGTTTTCAATAATATGGACTAAGTTAGATAAAAGTAAATACGCGTTAAGCGATGTAGGTAAACAATCCCTTGGAATGATTGTTCTTGGACTTGGATTTGTGGTTATGTCTCATGCCCAAAATCTATCGGATACTTTTGGGCAAGTTGGACCTGAGTGGCTGTTTATAGTTTATGCGATACACACAATTGGGGAATTAATGCTCTCACCAATAGGATTGGCAATGGTATCAAGAGTGGCCCCTGCAAAATTAAGTGCATTACTAATGGGAGTATGGCTTCTTTCTAGCGCTATAGCAGGTTATATGTCTGGTACACTTGAATCAATTCTGAGAAATAGTAACTTTTCTTTATATCCTTTTCTTGCGACCATTAGTATATTAGCTGGTGTAATTCTCTTTATCTTAAGTCCTTTCTTAAACAGAATGATGACTGCTGAAAATTCTAATTAATCCTATTGTGACCAGGTTTTTCGACCAACAACTCTCATTCACTTATTAAAGTGGCTTCTTAAAAACGGTCTATGAGGTCAAATGAAATCAAATCATCCTAAATCAGACGGTAGGTTTCTGAACTACCGACCCAAAGCCGACTCGCAATTTTACAGATAATTTGTATAGTCTAATTTAAAGCTATGGTTTGTTAGTATCTAAAAATTTGTGGCAATTCAATTTTGATTATTTCTTGTCGCAGCCCGCAAGAGTTTTGCAGTCTTTAACTTAGTTTATTGAGGAGGTTTATATAAGCAAAATTCGTCCAACTTTTATAATAAATACGATACAATAATCGAGCAAGTAACAATTTATTAACATTTGTTTTACATTTAGTTAACTATAGTTAGTTCGTTGCTCAGTCTGCAGAGAATATTTTCTGCAGTCTTTAATTTAAGTTATTAAGGGAGTCTATATGTATAAAGCATTACTAAGTGCGATTAGTAAGAAATCAGTATTAACCGCAGCTGTTTTAGTATTTTCGACGTCGGCTTATGCAACATCAGGGGTTGTTTTACAGGCAAATGATTTTGTTGGAATTTCTTTTTGGTTAATTTCTATGGCATTAGTAGCATCAACTGCATTTTTCTTCTTGGAGCGTGATCGTGTTGAGGGCAAATCCAAAAGATCGTATATCAGCTCTAACCGAACAATTGGGCTATCCAATTGCATAAGGCGCTGCTTGTCTAGTAAAGGCAAATCTAGAAGTTCAACCCAACGATTAGAAACCCATGATGCGTCATTATATTGATAAGGCTTAGCAATAGGAATATCATTTGTCAACTCACCATGATTTGAAAAAGATTCAATCAATCTTTGCAAACGAAAACTAACAATTTTTAAATCGTCTGGGATAGGTATTTCCAAGTCGTTGGAAATTTCACTTAAATTTCCAATTATTAAACCATCCGATTGTTGTTCAAATGAGTGAATTTTTATGCGCTGTTGCCCAATGCAATTGATCATAATCAGTCCGATGGTAGTAACATCAGCTTCGATAATATTTATTATTGTACCTACGGATGCAAAGGGGAGGTTGCCATCCGGCTTATTTGTTTTTTCAGGAGCAATGGCAACAATACCAAATGGTGTTTTGTTTCTTAGACAGCTTTTAACCATATCCAAATAACGCTGTTCAAAAATTCGAAGCCTCATATGCCCGAATGAAGAGGAAATAAAGGAAGAGAATAATTATTTATCATGATTACTTGACTACTATCTTTAAACTTAATTCAAGATACTTTACCTAATTTTTTCTTTAGCGGCTTAATAGCCTCGGGTTGAGGTTACTCCGTTACTTAGCACATGCCTCAAAAAAGTACCTAAGCCAACTTTGCTAAATAGATTAGATTTAAACCATCTACTTTGGGTCGCCATAAATCAGAATTCACTGGAAACTCTGTAAACTCGCCTGTGCGAATATAACCAAGCCGTTCATAAAATCCAATTAGCTCGTGCCGAATTGAAATTACCGCCATATGAAAGCCTGCCACCCGCCATTCGCGAAGACAAGTAGCTTCTGCAGCATGTATCAACTTTTTTCCATAGCCTTTATTTTGTAACCTAGGTTTCACTGCAATCATACCAAAATGAACAGTGTTTTTAAGCCGCAACTTTTGAAATTCGCAACAAATGGTGGCCACAACTTCATCTTTTAGTACGCCAATTAAAATAAAGGCGCTTTCACTTTTGATGATTTTCCCAACTTCGGTCGTGGTGGTTCTTAGGCCATCTAAAATGTCGGCTTCAGTCGTCCAGCCTATTCGGCTAGTTTTGCCACGATATGAAGAATTTACTAATTGAGCGATTGTTTCGGCGTCAATGAGTTCAGCCTTATGGAAATTTAACATGTTAGAAATCTTTAAAAAAAGTAAATGACTTGATTGTAATTAGCTAGCAAACTGTTTTCAGTCTTTGGAAAAAGTATTTATCAAATTCTAGCGGATAAAGCTTATTTCCGTAACCATGCCGTTGTGTCAGGTTGTAGAGCATTTGGATACATCAAATATGAATTCTAATTTTTAATTAGCGCAATTCATTCTATCCAATAGATTACTCACACCTAATACTCTTTTAGGTTCCACAAAAAAATTTGATATGAACATGCTGATTGAATCATTTGAAAAAATGTGCTCATAAGGTCTTGCATCAGGTTTAAATAGAGTTTACTTATGATTTGTAATACGTATCACATAATTAAAAACAATTAATTATACTTATGTTAATAAGAAGCATAATATTCAGATATCCAAACCTTTTGTAAGGAATTTAAAATGAAATCAAAAACAGAAGTCAAAGTATCTAGAATTGTAGAGACAAAAGAAAATTTACAAATTGCAAAAGTGTCAAAAAACATAGATGAAAATATCTTTGTATGCAAACTAAATGATCAAGACTGTTGGCATAGATATTCTTCTGCAATGGGTGATTGTGTTTAATTTATAAAATGGTAAGCAAAGTTTCTTAATTATCACTCTTGTTGTTTTTGTTAACCACCTCAATTTTAATCCAGCGCATTTTGAGAGACTTGTATTCTCTGTCTAGTCCTTAAGTAATGAAAAAAAGTCTTCTTGGGATAAGTAAAGTTGTTAGAGTATAAGATTATTTACTTTATTTATGAGCAAACTTCCGTTCATAACCCCTAGCTGAATTTATGGCAATCTGCTTTATAGCAAACGATTTTGCAGGTATGGCATAAGTAAATTTTATTTACCTCAATGTCCAGCAGGAGATGTATTGATTGAGCGTTTCCGCTCACTTGAGAAGGGTAAGAATTTGATTAACTACTGGAGTTCTAACTGCAAGCAGTGTGCATTGAAATCCAGTTGCACCATCAGTAATCAAAGACGAGTTAAGCGTTGGGAAAATGAAGCCGTGCTAGATCAAATGCAAGTGAATCTGGAAAGCATGCCTGATGCTATGAAGATTCGGCGATGCACAATAGAGCACATGTTCGGCACTTTGAAACACTGGATGGGTGCTTCGCATATCTTGATGAAAACCAAAGCGCATGTTACTACGGAAATAAGCTTACATATCCTGGCATACAACATGAAGCGCGTGATGAATATCATGGGAAGTGAGGCGTTCATGAAGGCGATGGCTACATAGGGCCTGTGGCCTTTCTTTGTTCCAAAGTTGACTAACAAACTTCAATCAAAACAGTTTTGACTTGTGTTGATTAACAAGATTGCAATTCATTGATTCTGGCGTTTTGACACAAGCTCGACCCAAACCAGGCAGTCGACTTCATTAATTCAATTAAACAAAATTCTGAATTATTGAGTTGATTCTAAGAAATCTTTATATTCTTTTTTAACTTCCTCTAAGTGCTTGTAGTTTTCATCTGAAGCCAAAGTGTCATAAGCATTCATAGCGGCAATATACTTAGCTACGATTCCAGCTGGAATTTTTCTTGTTATCTGAGTTTTTTTAATGGCAGATCGGTAAGCTGAATTAGGGTAGAAATTTGATTTAGAACCATTTGGTGGAGTTGATGAATCTGTAGGAGTGTCTTTATTGCTCGTCTCTGATTTCAGATTTTTGGTCATATCAGTTACTCAGAAAAAAGTTTAGGTCGGTTTGTTAGCAAATGTTATATATAAAAAAAGCCTACTCATTACTGAATAGGCTGCTTATTCGCTAATGCAGATTACTTGTTCATTACGTACATTGTCACTTCAAAGCCAAAACGCATTTCTGTAGCAGCTGGTGTAGTCCACATAATAATTCTCCAAAGTCTTTAACTGGTTGAACAGACAACATATCTTGTTCGTATGTGTTCATTATGAGCCCACTTAAAAACTTAGTACTATTGCTGTTCATGAATGGAGGCTAAGTATAATCATGAAAGACAAATGGCATGTTTAAACCTCAAGCCTACAATGTCCCCCCCTCAAGCTGATATTTTATTTATTCACTTACAATCCATAGCCGACTTTCGCTACCCCAAAAATATAAGTTAACTCTCTCCAATACAAATCAATCTAATATCGACATTAAATTTAACGCACTTAAATGTTGCACAGATTTTATTGGGCAACGAATTAATGCACTTCATTCGAGCATTCACTAACTCAATTTAATTTAAAAATTTCAAATAATTGATTTATATCAATAATTTATTGGGCATGACTTTTGCTTAATGTTTTATGTATATAAAAAGATTAAGCCCATGACAAACTCAGCGTTATCATTCTTTGATGAAATGCAACTCAACTTGGCAGATAAAGATGCACCCAGTGTTCGTGAAATTTATTCAGAATACAACCTTTGGCTGAAAGGAATCCCCCTTAACCAGCTAAATAGCAAGCGCCAGGAAGCAGAGTTGTTATTCCGCCGGGTAGGTATTACGTTTAACGTTTATGGTGATGATGATGGTGCAGAACGTTTGATTCCATTTGATGTTGTTCCTCGTATATTGGCAGCAAAAGAATGGGCACTTTTGTCAGCAGGCGCAATTCAAAGAGTGCGGGCACTCAATATGTTTTTACATGATATTTACCACACGCAAGAAATCATTCAAGCCGGCAAAGTGCCAGCTAGTATTTTATCCAACACACAATATCGTCCTGAGATGTTTGGTGTAGATGTTCCTAATCAAATTTATGCGCATATTGCTGGTATTGATTTGGTACGTACCAGTGAATCCCAATTTTATGTATTAGAAGACAACTTACGTACACCTTCTGGCGTATCTTACATGTTAGAAGATAGAAAAATGATGATGCGTCTATTTCCTGAGCTATTTCGCCGCTACTCCATAGCGCCAGTTGATCATTACCCGCAAGTATTATTGAAAAATTTACGTGCTGTGGCACAAACTGGTGTGCATGAACCTACAGTAGTTGTTTTAACACCAGGTGCATACAACAGCGCATATTTTGAACATGCATTTTTAGCACAGCAAATGGGTGTTGAGCTAGTGGAAGGTTCTGACTTATTTGTTCAAAATAATTCTGTGTACATGCGCACTACTCAAGGTCCTCAACGTGTTGATGTAATTTATCGACGCATTGATGATGAATATTTAGATCCGCTAGTATTTAATGCGGACTCGATGCTAGGTGTACCTGGCTTATTGTCAGTATATCGTAATGGCGGTGTAACACTTGCAAATGCAGTGGGAACAGGTGTTGCTGATGACAAAGCGACTTATATTCACGTTCCGGCGATGATTAAGTTCTACTTAGGTGAGACACCGTTGTTAGAAAACGTACCTACATATGAGTTAAGTAGGGCAGATGATTTAGCCTATACATTGGCGCATTTACCTGAGCTTGTGGTTAAAGAAGTACAAGGTTCAGGGGGCTATGGAATGTTAGTAGGTCCAGCAGCTAGTCAAAAAGAGTTGGCGGACTTTAGGCTAAGAATTATTGCAAATCCCTCTAATTATATTGCTCAACCTACATTGGCATTATCAACTTGCCCGACCTTAGTTGAGCAAGGAATAGCTCCGCGCCATGTTGATTTACGCCCTTTTGTGCTATCGGGTAAAACGGTCACTCTAGTTCCAGGCGCCTTGTGTCGTGTGGCAATGAAAGAAGGTTCGTTGGTAGTTAACTCATCGCAAGGGGGTGGCACGAAAGATACATGGGTATTACAAGAAGCCATGGCAGAAGATTTCAATACAAGCGCGACCGAAGGTATTATTGTTGTGGAGGCAGAGATATGCTAAGTCGGACAGCAGATCATCTTTATTGGATGGCCCGTCACATAGAGCGTGCAGAAAACATGGCGCGTGTATTGGATGTGACTTATAACATGTCTTTAGTCCCTAATGCGGCGGAAAGTGAGGCTGCATTATGGGTCACTGCTCTAGAGATTTCCGGCAATGTTGAAACGTATGAGCGCGACTATTTTAAGCATGAAAGTGACGAATATACGGCAGCAGGCGTAATTCATTATTTAGCAATGGACGCCAACAACCCATCTAGCATTTATAGTTCACTTCGCAGTGCACGAGAGAATGCACACGCCGTACGTGTGGCAATGACTTCTGAAACTTGGGAAAATATCAACGCACTTTGGTTAGAGTTTAGTCAATTTATGGATCAAGATTTAGCCAAGAATGGATTACGTGAATTTTGTGATTGGGTGAAGGCTCGTTCGCATTTGTTTAGAGGCGTTTGTTTTGGCACTATGTTGCGTGATGATGCATTTAGCTTTGTACGTTTAGGAACATTTATTGAACGAGCTGATAATACGGCAAGACTATTAGATGTGAAATACCACTTATTATTGCCAGAACAAGAGGAAATAGGTGGCGCAGTAGATTATTACGAATGGAGCGCGGTGTTACGCTCAGTTTCAGCTTTTCAAGCTTATCAGAAAATTTACAGTGATTCCATTGAGCCTTGGCGAGTAGCAGAGTTGCTCGTATTAAGACGCGATATGCCACGCTCTTTACATGCATGCTTTGACGAAATAACCTTAATTTTAGAGCAACTCTCAGGTCCTCGCCAGACTGAATGCAAGCGCTTAGCAGGGGAATTGCACGCGAAATTACGCTTTGGAAAAATGAGGAGTATTTTTCAGCAAGGTCTGCATGAGTTCTTGGAAGATTTTGTGATGGCTAATAACAAGCTTGGTGCAGAAGTGCATAAAACCTTTTTTAGTATTGCGACTAGTTGATATGTTACTTAGTATCGAGCACCACACCCGCTATGTTTATAGTGAATCCGTAAATTATACAATCCAGCAGTTGCACTTAACACCACAAAGTGGTTTTGGTCAGCATGTGAAGCGCTGGGATATTAAAGTTGCTGGCGCACTGCAACCGACAGAAGACACTTATGGTAACAGTACCCACACACTAGTTATTGACAGTCCACATAAGGAAATTTCAATCGTAGCAATGGGTGAAATTGAGACAGGTTTAGAAGCAATACCTCAACATCAAAATCTACCATTGTCTATTTACCTTCGTGATACGCCGCTTACCTTGAGTAGCGAAGGAATACGAACGTTTGCCGCTCAGTTTAGAACAAACGCTCATATTCAAATCGATGCTTTAGATGCAATGATGCATAGCCTCCTAGATCGCGTCAATTACCTAACAGGTGCGACTCAAGTCAATACTTCAGCTGCAGAGGCATTTCATCTTGGGCAAGGCGTCTGTCAAGATCATGCACACATTTTTATTTCATGCTGCCGAAGTCTAGGTTTGCCAGCACGCTACGTAAGTGGATATTTATTTACTAGCGATGGTAGTTTAATACAAACTCACGCATGGGCTGACGTGTACTTAAGTGAAGATGGCTGGCAAAGTTTTGATGTATCTAATGGTTGCCGATCTGGTGAGTCCCATGTGCGATTAGCGATAGGATTGGATTATAGAAGTGCTAGCCCAGTTAGTGGTATGCGCTCTGGTGGTGGGGTTGAAGGTATGGCAAGTAGTGTCATTGTCAATCAGGCGGGTGTGCCGTTGTTGCACCAACAACGCATTGATACAATGGCATTAGTCAGAAATGCTGAGTTGATGAAGCAGTCTCAGCAAATGCAACAGTAGAAATTTATATGATTTAATTTTCCCTAATCTCAGATAATTCTTAGACCGACAAACACCTATGATAATTACCCCACCTGCCGACATACTTAATATTTCTCTTGCAATACATGATGCTGTTGCACCGGTGTTTTTGTTGACTGGTATTGGATCAATTCTTGGGGTACTCGTAGGGCGTTTAGGACGAGCTATTGATCGCGCTAGATATTTAAATGCATTAAATGTAGATCAACGAAAATTTTTCTTAGAAGAATTAGATATTATTGCAGTTAGAACCTCCTGGATGAGATGGTCCGTAGGATTATTTATATTCGCTGGTTTATGTGTATCTTTAGCGATTGCTTCAATTTTCATTGGTGTCGCAATCAACATACATTTATCTGTTTTTGTTTTAATGACGTTTATCACTGCTATGTTTTCATTAATCTTTGGTCTGCTTTGCTTTTTAAGAGAAATTATATTAGCTTCTCAAGAGGTAATTACACGTCATCGTCAAGATTTAAATGGTCGACAATCAAGCGTTGCTCCAAGCAACATACTTTAAAGTTTTACTTCATATTAATAGAACATATACTTTTCATAGCATACGAATGCTATGATTTTAAGATAAATTATTTAAGAGTTAAATATGACTTATTGTGTAGGAATGTTACTTAACGAAGGTTTGGTATTTGCATCTGATACGCGAACTAATGCAGGGGTAGATCAAGTCGCTATTTCTCCAAAAATGCATGTTTTTGAAGTTAAAAATGACCGAGTCATTGTTCTAATGAGTGCTGGAAATTTAGCGATTACACAAGCAGTGGTGGGTCATTTAAGAGAAGCAATAAAAAATAATGAAGAGAGTGCTAAGCATTTGCATAATGTAAATAGCTTATTCGAAGCAGCAGGTTTAGTAGGTTTAGAATTGAGGGCTTCATTTGAGAGAGATGCAGAGTCTCTGAAAAATCACAACATAGATTTTAATGCGAGTTTTATACTCGGCGGTCAAATTAAAGATGAAAGGCCACGTCTATTTAATATCTATGCAGCAGGTAATTTTATAGAAACTTGCATTGAAACACCTTATTTTCAGATAGGTGAAACTAAGTATGGCAAACCTATTATCGACCGAGTGGTTAAATATAATACTGAAATGCTGGAAGCAGTAAAGTGCTTGCTTATTTCATTTGATTCTACAATCCGAAGTAATGTTTCAGTCGCTGCACCGATAGATTTGCTGCTCTACAGAACAGATAGTTTGCATGCTGATTGCAAGCAAAGAATTACAGAAAACGATCCTTATTATTTACAGATTAGACAAGGTTGGTCAGATGGACTTAGGTCTGTTTTTAGCAGGCTGCCAAATCCAGATTGGTGCTAAATTGATTGAATAAGATTTTTGTAGAGTATATCTTCGATCAACCATTTTTTAACACTTGAACCGCCTCAAAGCCAACACAAAGAATTTTCACTTTCGACCTTGAATTCAACCTTTCGATAAAACAGATTGGGCAAATTCTTCTGCCGATATAAACCCGATAAAAAGCCACTAATTTGAATTCATTAAGGTAAACACCAGCAATATCAGCAAAAGGTAAATGGGAGCTGTTAATGTCAGCTCCTAAAATATTCACTACTAAACCATTCGGACATTCAACTTTATATTAATAAGTTGCCTGATCGCAGTGAAACCTAATGTTTACTACAAGCAAACTTAAAAATAACTTCTCCAACACTTTCAGGTGAAACAGGACGCCATATACCTACCTTTTCATTGGCATGAACTATTTGTCCGCCAGCCATATTATCAGCATAAACTGATATGGCTATCTGCCTAGTTAACTCTCCCTTGCAATCATATTCTTCTAGGGTCTTAGTAGATAAATACTCAATTTCTCCAGAGTTTTGAAAATTATCATAATCTTTAATAGACCACATTTTCACCAAGTTCCCATCCTTACGAATTGAGCTTGGGTTTCCGTAAACATCAAATCCAGTATCTCCACCTCGTGTTATATGCTTCCAATCAGCTCTTACTAGCGTGCTCACTCCTAACAGTCCAATAATTAGTAAAATTAACATTTTTTTTAAATAACTCGTAGCAATCATAATGCGATTCCTTGTTAGGTTAGTTTTAACTTAATGTTTACTGCAAACATACATAAAGACTTTTTCTTGAAGGCTATTAAGTAAAACAGGATCCCAATTTTTACTATCATACGTAAAATTTTCAACTGTATACCCAGCGCCCATGTTTAGACTATGCTTTGAAAGTGCAAGCAACTTAATCTTTTTCTCATTGCAATCAAATTCTTCTTGAGCCTTAACAGATAGAAAAGTTATGTCCCTGATAGTTTTAGCTTCGTCAAGATCGTACATGTTCCAAAGTTTCACTATGTGCCCACTTCTCCGAATTGTGCTCGGATTAGCATAGGCTTTTATGCCCCCATCCAATGGCCCCGCTATATTTACCCACTCAGCACTAGCTGACCAACTAAAACTCATGAGTCCAACAATAGCAAAACATGTAAACCTCTTTAAATAATTCCAAGTAGTCATGATGACATCTCATTTCTTATTGTATAAACGATAATAATTATAACTAGAGGTTAAAATATTTCATAAATTAAGGTGTGCTTTATTTGAGAGAGGATAAACTGTTATTCCATTACCAGCGGGCAGAACCAAACGATTTAGCCAACTTCTCAGCTTGCGCTTTGTTGGGATAAATTATGGTTTTAGTCGCTGTTAACATTACTTTTTATCATATATTATATTTGCAATAAATATAGAAATAACTGGGGTATTCACGCCCTATATCCCCATGGCCTATCAGGGTCCAGCATCTTTGAGTAGATGTGGTAGTTAAAAACTGGATATACGTGAGCAGTCGAACTCTAAAGTCAAAAACATAATGTTTGCAAATGAGGAGGAGTCCATATACGGTCATTCGTCTTTCTGTCGTTACGCAAATTTTTTTAATTTTTTATGGGTTATTTCAACTATATTGCGTTGGCAATAAAAAATAAATGCCAGTTTCATAAACATAATTAGCATAAATAAAAAATAACCCAAAAAGAATAGTTAAATGGAAAGTACTACTCAAATGCCTGCCTTATGTAACAACTTTCATATCTCGGATCTAATATTTCCAATCCTAATCAGTCATAATATAGCGCACCTAATTAGTACGTTGAGCACTAATTTAAAGCGAAATATTAATTTAATCACATAATTTTATTGAGTTTAAATTAATTTTTTCCATTCTAATCACAATTTTAATGGCACAATAATTGCATAAAATATTTGTTGAGTTAAGCATCAAAAGATATTACAGCGAGTGATCAATTAATATAAATTTAAATTACCACATTTTAAACATCAACAAGCTTACAAAGAGAAAACCGCTTTAAATTGGTTTTAAAATAACAGGCATTATTTCTAATAGGCCAGCACTCATTACTTATGAATACGACCAGCAATATCGAAAAACATCAATTACAGCAAATAATTGAGGATCTGCATAAACGCTACGAATCTAATCATGATGGAGATGTTGCGGCCTATATTCCTGAATTACTTAAAGCAGACCCAGCTCATTTTGGGGTTGCCTTGGTAACCAATAAAGGGCAAATATTTGAAACTGGGAATACCAATCAAGAATTTAGTATTCAATCCATATCTAAACCTTTGACATTTGGTCTTGCTTTGGAAATTTATGGGCAAGATAAGGTTTCAAAGTATGTAGGTATTGAGCCAAGTGGAGATGCTTTCAACTCCATTATGCTAGACGACAACACTAATAGACCATTTAATCCAATGGTTAATGCTGGGGCAATTACTGTTACGGCAATGCTTTATGAGCATTATGGTAGTGAAGCTTTCGATATTATGCTGAATCATTTTGGCAACGCTGCAGGAAGAGAGTTAAAGTTCGACGAGGAAGTATATAAATCGGAATCAAAAACTGGACACCGCAACCGAGCGATTGCTCATTTACTTTTGAATTTCGGCATGGTTCATGAAAACATTGAGCCCGCGCTTGATTTATATTTTAAGCAATGCGCGATTCTTGTAAATACGCGTGACTTAGCGATGATGGCAGCAACAATTGCTAATGTTGGTGAAAATCCAGTTACTTCGAAAGAGGTTTTTGGCATGAATAGTGTAAGAAATATTATGTCTATTATGTTCACATGCGGAATGTACGACTTCTCAGGTGAATGGGCATATAAAGTTGGGGTCCCTGCCAAAAGTGGGGTAAGTGGAGGCCTCATGGCTATAGTTAATCGGCAAATGGGAATTGCAACATACTCTCCAAGACTTGATAAGCGTGGTAATAGTATTAGAGGTATAAATGCATGCATTGAATTATCGAATGAACTAGGACTCCATGCGTTCGATTATCTAAATAATGGCTCAAGTTTTTTAAATATAATTATTAAAAAATAACCTAAGGAAAAATCAAGCCTATAGTGATGAGGACCCAAGGTTCCGTAACACTCGAGAAAAATAGGCTACCAGTGGCAATCATTAAAATGGATCTTCCCAGCAGCAGACATTGAATTTCGTGACTTCCGACCCATAGCCAGCATGCAACTTTGAAATTAAAATTTAATAAGACCTCAAATGTTCATCGAATATAATTCATCGTCTACAATTATTAATTATGAGGGAAGTGTAATGAAGAATCTGTATTTAATACTTTCAATCTGCTTATTAGCTGCTTGCGGAAAAGGTTTCAGCGGTAAATATGTTGATGGCTCGGGGATGATGAGCTATGACTTTAAATCAAATGGGAAAGTTATTTATTCCGCAATGGGCATCAATATCGAAAGTGACTTCGAAGTGAAAGGTAAAGACTTAAAACTAAACATGCAAGGTGCAAAGATGATTTTGCACATAGAGCAAGATGGCTCGATTAAAGGGCCTATGGGCATCAAACTAATTAAGACGGATTAAATTAACTCTACTTTCAATTAGCACTCTTTTGTAAACAACATCAAAACAGTAGATTCACTCA
>Ga0316230_1002496_pt1 | contig 15907 bp, 17 predicted proteins | sample TBH18025metaG_FD_206004 | JGI IMG/M metagenome (GOLD analysis project Ga0316230, IMG submission 206004) | Freshwater microbial communities from Trout Bog Lake, Wisconsin, USA - TBH18025 | ecosystem: Environmental > Aquatic > Freshwater > Lake > Hypolimnion/Profundal zone | place: USA: Wisconsin...
AGCTTCTGGTCGGCTTTGAAATGAACACTCTGTACTTTTACGTCCATAATTTTTCCTCCTTTAATTTAAGCTCTTGGATGAGCCTGTTTGTAGACCTTTTTTAACTGTTCGAACGAAGTATGCGTATAAACTTGCGTGGCCGCCAGATTTGCATGCCCAAGCAACTCCTTAATGGCATTCAGATCTGCTCCCCTGTTCAGCAAATGTGTCGCATAACTGTGTCTTAAAATATGCGGACTCTTCTTATCAATTGTAGTAACAAGTGATAATTGTCTTTTAACAATTCTGTAAATTAATTTGTTGTAGGCTGGTTCCCCATTTCCGGTTAGAAAAAGAAAGTTTTCTGAGAAAGGAAAAAGCTTGTTCCTAAGTTCCAGGTACGCCTTCAAAGTTGTGGCTATTTCAAGCGGAAAAGGGACCAGACGCTCTTTATTCCTTTTACCGTTTACTTTCACAAGCTTCTCGTTCAAGTTGAGATCTGAAAACCGGATTCCTACCAATTCCGACAACCGGATACCGGTTCCATAGAACAGAGAAACCACTGCCTTGTCACGAATTCCTTCAAAATCATCGGTAAAAAACGGCCCGTCGAGAAGCTGGTTAATCTCATTCTCCTGAACAAATTCGGGTAATTTCTTCGCCATTCGGGGCATTGTCACATGTTCAGTTGGATTCCTGACAATGGTCCCTTCCCGCATAAGGAACTTATAAAAAGTTTTAAGTGTAGAGAGCTTTCGGTTTACACTTCTGGCCAGCGTACCCTGATTCATTAAGGATATAACCCATTCCCGGATCAGGTGATAATCGGCCTCTTCTACATGAAAATCCTCAACCAGTTTCTTTCCAAACAAAACAAATTGGCCGAGGTCATTCTCGTAGGCGGTGATGGTATGCGTAGAATACCGCTTTTCGAATTTCAGGTAACTGAGAAAAAGTTCCAGATTCATTATTTCAGGCGAGAATGATTTTCGCACTCAAGATACGAAAAAAATACCGTTTCACCTAGAAAAAAATTACGGAATAGGTTTATTCTTCTGACCGCTGTAAATCTTCAATATAGATCGCCTTTTTGATCTCAGTACGGCGGGTTATTGATGGTTTTTCAAATGCCTGACGATTGCGAAGCTCCTTTACAACTCCTGTTTTTTCAATTTTCCGCTTGAAGCGCTTCAAAGCCCGCTCTATGTTTTCGCCGTCTTTAACTGGAATAACAATCATACAATTCTTTGTTTTGTTTTTATTAAGATTATTCAATATTTCGGTCGGCAAAGCTATGAATTTTATATTACTAATCAAACTATCAGACTAAATATTATTATAAATCTGACGGAAGCTTGGATCCCTATTAATCTTGCGAAAATTTCAGATATGGAGTCAACCGGATTAACGAATCGGCAGTGATAACTGTTGAAAGATCATCCGGAGACAGGAATTTTCCCTTTTTATCCCGTAACCTGACCAGTTTCCAGGCTGTCCGGTATCCGATATACGGATGATGACCCAACTCCTGAATCGTTGAGAAATTGATATTAAACGGCTTAAGTAACGAGGGATCTACAGTCAGACTCGCAGAAACTATTGAAATATTATCCTTACTAATCCCGTAAACCTCCTTCAGCTGGCCAACCCTATAAAATCCGCCGAGAAGTTTCCTGTAACGGATAATCCGGGAGGCCAATACGGGGCCAATACCGGGAATCATCACTAAATGAGTTGAATCCGCTTTGTTCAGCTCCAAAATGACCTCTCCGGGTTTTCCTTTTTTAGCGTAGGTCGAATGATAAACTGAGTCGTGTTTTAAGCTTACTGGTCTGGGAACAGGGCTTTCTTCCGTCAACTTAAGAGTTTTTACCGGTTTTTCAGGAATTACAAGGAATGAATCGAGTTGCCCATATAATTCGGAAGTCATGCCAAAAATCTTCCTAACCCCCGTTTTATCCTTAAACCTCCCCCCTTTATTCAGGTATTTGACCCAATGGGCGACCAGATTTAAAGGCAGGCCCATATCGGTCAGGCCGACAGAATCTACCGTGTTAGGATCGAATTCAACAAGATTCAGGCCTTTTTGCGGAGGGTTCTCTTTTTCTGTTTTGGATAAATAGGAGTTTACCTCGGCCTCCCATTTTGAGAAATCTGTCCGGTCACTGTGGAAAAACACCGGAATTAAAAGACCTGCGAAGATCAACAGAAAGATAATCAAAAGCAATGCAATTATTCCTGATCTTTCTGTCCGGGAGAAACTGAAAAGTTCACGAATCCACCTGGTTTTCATCCGAATTCAATTGATTTTGAAGAATCCCTAAAAAATCAAATATACGCAAATAATATCAGAAAGGGTAACCGATGGCAAATGCCAGGTTAAAATTGCTTTTGGTAAGCATCTCGTGTGCCGGGATCCATCGTGATCCCTCATTCAGTGAAGGATCATGCAATTTGAACCCCATATCCACCCTGATAATTACAAATGAAAAATTATACCTTAAACCGGCGCCCGGACCTATGGCAATTTCCTTATAAAATCTTGACGGCGCAAATTCAGCCCCGGGACGATTGTCTTTCAATGACCAGACATTCCCCATGTCGACAAAGAGTGCACCTTCGACCGGACCAATCATGGCAAACCGGTATTCAGCATTAGCCTCAAGTTTAATATCACCTGCCTCATTGGGGAATTCACTGGCACCCAATTTATAGGAGCCCGGCCCGAGCGTTCGAACAGGCCAGGCCCTGATTCCATTGGCACCCCCTGTAAAATACTTCCGTTCAAAAGGAACCTGATCAGAATTGCCAAACGGTACGGCTATTCCTGAAAAAGTCCTGAAAACAAATCTGTTATACTTATCAATGACAAAACCTTTACGGTATTCCAAATCAGTTTTAAGATACTGTGCAAATGGAGTCCCTAGAAAATTATAAGTCATATTTCCTTGGGAATCACTGGGATGAAGACTCCGGTTAAAAAGTTTGCTTCCTTCATATAAAAAGGTTCCGGCAGTCTCAAATGAAGCCCTTAAATAGCTGTAATTCGACTGTTTCTGAAGATTTTGGGTGTTGCGGGTGAAAATGTAATTCCACGCCGATATGGTATGGTCAGTATAGGAGCTTTTAATATAAAGATTCTCGATCTGGGAGATAAACGTAGAATCGTAGGCAAACATCTTGACAACATTCAGATCGACAAAATTAAACCGGTGTGTGATATATTCCGAAGTTTTCCATTGATATCCCAGGCTTGCCCGGATAACGGTCCGGGTATAGTCAGGACGGCGCTGGTAATTATAGGATAAACCCATTAAGGTCTGGGGTGTTGCAAAACGAAAGAAATTTGCCGGTTTTAGCGGTGCCAGAAATTTGGGAAGCGTTACCCTTGTTTCAATACCAGTCTGATAGGAATTAAATGTCGTCACTGAATCGCCGGCTCCATATTTTTGTTTCTCGGTAGCTCCCATCAAAACAACATCGAGGAGTTCTCCCCCACCAAAAATATTTTTGTGCTGATACCCCAGATTTCCGGCAACTCCAAGGTTACCGAGTGAATTAGTCCCCTCTGCCGATACCGAATAAGATTGAAGAACAGATGGTGAAAGCTGAATGATACAATCCAGCATCGGATTTCCTTCCTGGTCCTTTTGATTTGTCTCTGCAAACCGGATGTTGATCAGTTTGAATAATCTTAAGGAGAAAAGGTCATTATAGGTCCGTTCAACCAGGTGAACACTATAATATTTCTTATCTGCGATATGGTTCATATTCACGAGCATTTCAGGACGGTATTTCATTTTACCTTTCGATATGAAATACTGATTACCAATTCTTACCGTGTCATTCTTCACCTCTTTGTTATCACTTTTATGATCTGCAGAGGACTGCTTCTGCGCTTCGTAGCTCGTATAAAAATAAAAATTGCGGAAAGTGTATTTTTGATGATCCCTTTCGAGCACTTCGTCCGGATCTTCTGAAATATTCTCCTTTTGAACCACCATTTTCAGGTTTACACTTTTCGGATTCCGGGTGGTGTCAGCTTCGAAATAAATCTCACTCTTATTGGCCCTGAAAAAACCGTTATTCTGAAAATTATTCAGGACTCTTTTACCCTCATCTGCCAAAACATCAGTATCGAAGCGACCATTCAGTTTTATCAGACTCTTTAAAGAATCCCCGTGGCTCAGTGTTTTTAAGGCATTATCGCGGATCTCGGTCTGGTAGGATTTGATCAGATGAGGCGAATTTGATACAATTTTATAAGCCACTTCTGCCTTCTTGTTCTTTTTTAAAACAACAGTATCGGTAACCCTGGCCTGGTAATACCCTTTATTGTGCATGTACCTGGTAAATTCTACCCTTGACCGTTCCGTGAGATCCTGGCTGTAAATAACAGGGGCTTCGCCGATTCTTTTAAACAAATCATCCTCTTTTTTAGGGTTCGAAAGGTTATAAAGACCAAGGTGGAAACGCCAAAAGCCGAATATTTTGGTATTTGGCCTTTGTTTCATATACGTTTTTAATTCAATCTTATCGATTGATTTATTGTCAACCAATATTTGAGATTTCACTAACAAGTACTGATTATCAGGAACATTTTTGGTTGTCCTGCACGAAGACAACATTACAGCTGCCAAGGCAACCACCATCATCCAACCCTTATATTTGACCCGAATTCCCAAATTTATTGACCTTTTAAAACTTAAACAAAGATAATTAACCTGACAAATTAAAAATGGATTATTTTTGGGTTGTTCCAATTCATTAATCCGTGTTGTCAAAAAATAAAATAAAACTGATCAGGTCTCTCGATCAGAAAAAAAACAGGTTAGCAACCGGTCTGTTTGTCGCAGAGGGGAAAAAACTAGTTTTAGACCTTCTTCAATCAGATTTTGCAGTTTCAGAGGTGTATTGCACAAGTAACATTGGTGCTGAATTAACGGTTTACAAACCCGATCTAAACATTGAAATAACTGATAAGCAAGAGATTGCAAAGATAAGTTTTTTAAAGACAACCCCGGAAATAATTGCCTTATGTGCGATTCCCAAATCAGAGATCGGCTGGGATGAAATCTGCTCTAATCTAACGCTGGTTCTGGATGAAATTCAGGATCCGGGAAATCTCGGAACAATTATCCGCCTTGCCGACTGGTTTGGAATTAAAAATATAATTTGTTCCGAAAACTGCGCCGATATCTTTAATCCCAAAGTGGTGCAGGCTACGATGGGGGCTTTCACGCGTATAAAAATTCACTACGTTCCTTTAATTGGATTTCTCGGACAGGCCAAACAACGAAACATACCGGTTTATGGGGCATTTCTGGAGGGGGAAAACCTATATCAATGCGACCTGACTGAAAATGGACTGGTTGTCATGGGAAACGAAGGAAATGGTATTTCGGATATTGTTTCTCAGTCGATATCCCGAAAGATTAATATTCCCTCATTTCCACCCGGTGAAATTACCTCTGAATCACTGAATGTTGCAGTGGCGACTTCGGTCATCTGCGCCGAGTTTCGGAGAAGGATTATTTGTAAAGGTTAGCCAGGCTTTCGGCTACACGTTCCCCGTCAACTGCCGATGAGATAATACCCCCCGAATAACCCGATCCTTCACCACAGGGAAAGAGTCTTTTGATCCGGACATGTTCAAGAGATTGCATATCCCGCGGGATTCTGACAGGCGAAGAGGTTCGTGATTCGACCCCCAGCACAACTGCTTCATTGGTCAGGTAGCCCCTGGTTTTGCGTCCAATCTGTTTAAAACCTTCCTGTAATGAAGTTCCAATGATGCGAGGTAGCCATTGGTGAAGCGGAGACTCAATCAGCCCGGGCACATAGGAAGAAGCAGGCAGATTTGCGCTTGACCGGCCCGTCACAAAATCGTTTAAACGTTGTGCAGGGGCAAATAAAGTTTCTCCGGCCATCCTGAAACACTGCTGTTCGATCTCTTCCTGAAACTTGAGACCTGCAAATACTTCATCCGTTTTTTTGCTTACCGGAAGATCACCCGGCCTTATTTCGACCACCATTCCGGAATTTGCATAGCGACCTCCCCTGTCGGAAGGTGACATCCCGTTTAATACGAGCTCACCGGGAGCAGTAGCGGCCGGGACAATCATTCCGCCCGGACACATGCAAAAGGAATAAACACCGCGATCATTTACCTGTTCCACAAACGAATAGGCGGCGGCTGGCAAATAGGCTCCCCTGCTGGTTCCATGATACTGAATCCTGTCGATCAGCTCCTGCGGATGCTCAACCCTCACCCCGACAGCAAATGGTTTCGCTTCGAGCAAAATATTATTTCTGTTGAGCATGGTATAAATATCCCTCGAGGAGTGCCCGGTTGCGAGAATCACGGCAATTCCGTCGAAAACTCTCCCGTCCAGCAGAACCACCCCTTTAGCCTCCTGATTATGAATAACCAGATTTGCCACCCTTGAATTGAAATGGATCTCACCTCCGGCATTTAGAATGGTATTGCGTATGGCAACAATGACTCGCGGTAAAACATTTGTCCCGATATGGGGATGTGCATCGACCAGAATTTCATCCTGGGCACCATGAAAATTCAACACTTCGAGAATTTTGCGGATGTCTCCCTTTTTCTTTGACCGGGTATAAAGTTTACCGTCAGAAAATGTGCCTGCGCCTCCTTCTCCAAATCCATAGTTGGAATCCGGATTTACAATTTGCTCGCCATGAATCGCAGCGATGTCCCGCTTCCGTTCACTGACCATCTTTCCCCGCTCAAAAATCACCGGTTTCAGTCCAAGTTCAATCAGGTGAAGTGCGGCAAACAATCCTGCCGGACCTGCGCCCACGATCAAAACCGGGGAATTCCGTGAAACATCGGCATAGGAAAATTGGGCTTTCTCCATAAATGGCATCGCCTCATCGATATAGACCTTAACACCCAGATTAAAACGAATATTCGAATTCCTGGCATCAATGGAACTACGCACAACCAAAAGATGATTGATACGAGTGCCATCAATTCTCAGATTATCAGCCACGACCCCTTTCAGCTTGGAACTGTCGTGCGCCAGGGCGGGGGACACCACCAAATTAAGTTCCTTGATCATTCAAAGTAAAAAATCAGTGTGAATATATTCGAATTTAACTCCTTAAATATAAAGCCATAATAAGGGATAGGCATAGTAGTATCATGCCTGATCAGGTTGGTTAACCCGTATGAGAAGCGAAATTCGGCGGTAAAACGGAAATATTCGAGATAGGAATCGAGTCCAAGGGCAACTTCAGCATAACTCCCGGTCTTGTTCAGGTGAACCACACTTTCAGATATCCGCTTGTTTTCCAAATCGATCCGGTAAGCAACACCCGAATAAATGTAAGGTCTTAAATTATGGTGACGAAAACCTTTATACCTGAATCCCAGGGGAAGATCAATATAGGCAGATGGTGTAGAGAGATAGGTAGATTGATCTATTCCTGAACTATTTTGACTGTAAATCGTAGGATCAATTGGTGTTGTATACTTCAACATTTTATTTCCCAGTGACATCCCAGGGGTAAAACGAAGGTCAAAATCACGACCTACTCTGACATTAATAACCCCGCCAACTGTAAAACCAGGCATTGGTTTGTCATTCTTTACTCCGAGACTCGTTTTGCCTCCATATAAATTTATGGTTTGGGTAAGTAAAGCCTGATTCAATGGATTTTTAAATATGGGATTATCAGATACGCTATTATAATTAGTCATCCGGTAATCCATCGTATTGAGCCCCAGGTAGAATCCAAAATGGATTTTATGGTCATCGAAGTGGGTGAGGTTCTCAAAATTTTTAAGCTGACCAAACGTGCGTACAGATACTGCCACCAGCAGTATAAAGAACAGGATGTATTTCAGGTTACGAATTCTCAACTCAATTCAGATTTAATTCCGGTGTAAATGGTCGCGACGCCAAAAGTTTGCCGGTACTGGCAGGTATCTTTGAAACCGCAGCTGTTTAATATTGCCAGAAACCGGGCTCCATCCGGAAACTGTTCGACCGATTCGGGAAGGTACCGATAGGCCGAGTTATCTTTTGAAAATAACCGGCCAAAGAAAGGAAGAATATAAAAAGAATAGAATCCGTAAAATTGTTTCACCGGGAATACCGAAGGTTTGGAGAATTCGAGAATACAAACTATTCCGCCGGGTTTCAATACGCGATAAAGCTCCCTGAGCCCTTCAGACAGATTTTCGAAATTCCGCACACCGAATGCTACGGTAACGGCTCCGAAATAGTTATCTTTAAATCCTAGCTCCTCGGCATCACCTTTCTGAAGGGTTATCCGGTTGCAAACGCCCAAGGTTTGAATTTTTGCTCTGCCATAGTTGAGCATCTCTTCCGAAATATCTACCCCCACTATTTCGCGGGCACCTGTTTTAAGCGATTCAATCGCAAAATCACCTGTCCCGGTAGCTACGTCGAGAATAGTGCCCGGGGCATGTTTCACAAGCAGGCGAATCGCTTTTCTTCTCCAGATTTTATCAATTCCAAAGGAGAGGAAATGATTCAGAAAGTCATACTTTGGTGCGATATTATCGAACATCTCAGCCACTTGCTCTTTTTTTCCTTTGGCTGAATTATTATAAGGTTTTACTTCTGACATCCCGGTTAATCTAAGTATTCTCCCACGATTCCCTTGTCGACAAAGCCTAAGGACTGATCGTCAATTCTTATTTCCCCCTTTGTAACATGGCCAAGGGTAATCACCGGAATTTTATGATCATACAGGAAATCGACAAATTCATCCTCCTTATCCTCTTCCACCGAGAATACGATGCGTCCCATTCCTTCACCGAATAGAAAAGCGTCTGACCGGATTTCGGCATCTGTGGTAATGTCAAACCCTAATTCATGGGGCAAAGCATCACGCAGGAGTGTGAAAAACAGACCACCTATACCCACAGGGCTTGCCGATACCACTAAATTATTCTTAATCAATTCTTTCGTAGCAGTCATTAACTTACTTTCAAAAGAAAGGTTAAAGTGCATCAGGGGAGAATTTTTAATTTCATGAAAATGGTCCAGATATTCGGAAGCATTAATATCGTTAAATGACCGTCCGATCATCAAAATGTTGTGTCCTTTTTTCTTCAGGCTGGGCGTAATTACCTGCTCGCGACTTTTGATTTTCCCAATAAGGCTTACTGTTAAGGTAGGAGGTACTGCACCTTCACTGTTAACTTTGTCATAAAATACTTTCCAATTTGGGAATTGCAGATTAAATACGGTTGCCGCAGCATTGAGTCCCAGCCTGGCAGCCATTACCATCTCTTCGGCGATAGGGCTTGCAAAATCCACGTTATTCAGATAGGCACTCATCGCAACAGGCTCAGCACCATAACAAACCAGCCGTCTTACCGCCTTTGCCACAATAATTTGGGCAGCCACAAACGGGTCTACTGCAAGTCGTTTATAGTCGGCATAAATAGTTTGAGAAAACAGCTTCCCGTCTTCATCAATCTGAAATATCCCGGCACCACTCAGATCATCTTTCCCCACTAGTTTGGAATCGATGGCCGCCGAGGCAAATTCACTGAATATATTTACCGGCGATAAATGGGGAATTGCAAGCATAGAATAGATTACATTTCTCAAATCATCCGGTTCCGGTACCTGGTCTATGGTGAACAATTTTGTTTCGGTTTCAGACATGACTCTTTTCGTTAAAATCAAGACAAATTTAATCGTTTAAATTGAATGAGACATTATCCTCCCATTTATAATAATCATTTTTATTATTTTAGCCACTCAAATATTATTCAATAATGAGAAAATTAGCATTGATCACAGGGGCCACATCAGGCATTGGAAAAGCTACGGCTCAAATACTTGCATCAAACGGATATGATCTGATTATTACCGGGCGGCGCGAGGAACTGCTGAATGAATTGTCTGAAAATCTTATCCGCGATACAGGTGCCGAAGTTCATTCCCTCTGTTTTGACGTCAGGGATTTGAATCAGGTGGAACAGGCAATTGATTCCCTTACCGGAAGGTGGTCGGACATTGATGTGCTGATTAATAACGCCGGTCTTGCAGTTGGAATTGAGCCTGTTCATGAAGGAGTAATCGATGACTGGGAGAAGATGATTGACACAAATATTAAAGGATTGCTCTATCTGTCACGGATAATTTCGCCAAGGATGGTTGCCAAAGAGTGCGGCCATATCATCAACGTTTCATCGATTGCCGGACACGAAATTTACCCCAACGGAGCTGCTTATTGCGGGACCAAGCATGCAGTTAAAGCAATAACCAAGGCCATGCGGATGGAACTGGTACCCTTTGGAGTTAAAGTCAGCTCGATCAGCCCGGGGATGGTGGATACCGAGTTTTCACTGGTTCGTTTTAAAGGAAACCAGGAGCGGGCAGATAACGTATATAAAGGGCTCACACCGCTGTATGCACCCGATGTTGCGGAAGCTATCCTGTTTATGGTTACCCGGCCAGCTCATGTGAATATAGAGGATTTGGTAATCATGGCTACAGATCAGGCCGGTCCGCGTGACTACCGCAGAAGGTAAATCCATGGTCTGTCCATCAGGTAATGAAATAAAAAATTACCTTTGTTTAAAATAAAGTCAACAATTTCAACCCAAAATAATCTCAAGTGAAGATTGAAGTATCCAACGGCGAAATCACCGATAAACTGACAATTATCGAAATCAAGTTAACCAGAATCAAGGATCCGGTAAAGCTCGATAATCTGCAGAAGGAATACCAGATTCTGAACAGTGCTGTACTTTCCATTATTAATAAAGCCCATCCGTTATACACCGAGTTGTACCATATTAACAATCAGCTTTGGGACATCGAGGACCGTATCCGGGATCTTGAGCGGAATAAAGATTTCGGTGATGAGTTTATTCAGACTGCCCGGTCTGTCTATTTTATCAATGACAAAAGATCTGAAGTAAAGCGCGCCATCAATGAACTGACCGGCTCAAACCTTACCGAAGAGAAAAGTTATGAAAAGTATTAACAGCAAGGATTTGAAATGGTGTTTCGATGCTTGTCAGGCCGGTTGCCAGTCGCTCATTGTCAGCTGCATTAATCATCTGATATTGAAATAATAGTCTTTCGAATTACCTGTCAAAGAGTATAAAAATAAGTATGAAAAAGATAATCGTTTTCAGGTTCTCCGCGATGGGAGACGTTTCCTTAACCGTTCCTGTGATCAGGGGGGTGCTCGAGGAAAATCCCGATCTCGAAATCACCTTTGTTACGCGGAAATTCTTCGCTCCGTTTTTCTACGGCATTCCCAGGCTCAACCTCGTGTTTCCCGATTTTAAAGGAAGACATCAGGGAATTTTCGGGCTGCTAAGATTATTTAAGGATCTTAAGAAATCAGGACCTTTCGAATCGGTAGTGGATCTTCATGGAGTTATCCGGACCAAAATCCTCTCCTCTCTTTTTAAAACCTCCGGGGTGCCCGGTTTTTCGATTGACAAAGGGAGAAAAGAGAAGAAATTCCTGATCAAATCGAGGTATATACGGGCATTAAAACATACCACTGTAAGGTATCTTGAAACCTTTGCCGCTGCAGGATTTAAGGGACAAGTCGGGAAAGCCCCGTTTCTTAGGGTGGATGAAGCCTCTTCCTCAAATACAGGCAGGTTTCTGGAAAAAATTCTTTCAAAGAGTGACCATATAAGGATAGGTCTTGCCCCTTTTGCCACTCATCAGCCCAAAATCTGGGGAATTCAGAATTTCAGGGAATTGATTACCCTTATCGAGGCGGAATACGAGGTTGATTTTTTCCTTTTTGGAGGGGGGACGGAGGAGATTAAACTGTTGAAGGAATTTCAGGGCTTCCGTCCGAATATGTACCTGGCAGCCGGAGAATTGGCACTTTCAGAAGAGCTTGCGCTGATGAATACCCTGGATCTGATGATTTCGATGGATTCCTCAAATATGCATCTCGCGTCGCTGTCGGGGGTTCCGACCGTTTCAATCTGGGGAGGAACGCATCCCGCCTTTGGCTTTTGGGCACTGGGACAGCCGACTGAATATCATCTGCAAACTCCGGCTTCTTCGCTAAAATGCCGTCCTTGCTCGGTCTTCGGAGATAAACCATGTATTTATCCGACACCCCGGTGCATGGAGATGGTAAAACCACAGGATGTTTTTGAAAAACTGGTAAAATTAAAGCTGCTTAAAAAAAGGGCAACGAAGGTGGTTATTTAGGGTGTTTTCTTTTCAATCCGAAAATTGAACGGATCATTTTTTTGAATTTACCGCGTCTTCGACGGCTTGCTTTGTTTTGCCGGTCGTATTCAATGAGAATTTTCATCGCTTTACCTTCATCTTTATGACATAAAGCCGCATACTCGGCAGCCAGTAATTCGAGCGTTTGCCGGTCTGTGTCAAGTTGCCGGAAATTGAAAAGACCCCGTTCAAAACTTATCGGGCCAAAACTCATCCGGTTGAGATCGACGATCTGGAAATCATACTGATTATCTTTTTTGCAAATCAGGGTATTTCCGGGCGAATAATCGAGATGAAAAATATCATTCAGATGTAGCTTATCATAAGTAAACTGAACCCATTGTCGTAAGATGGTATCGTGATCTGCAACCTGATAATTCAAAACCTCCCTAAGCGTGAATTCATATTTGTAATGAACTGATATATAATAACTTTCTTTGAGCCCCCACCCTTCCAGACATTCTACATATCCCACTGCGGCCGGGGTTGAGATTCCCAATGAGCAAAATTTTCTGGCATACCTGAAAGAACGGGCAGCTTTGGAGCCTCTTAAATAGACATAAACAAACCGGTTCACCAGATTTGGGATTTTAAAGGCCTTCACATTTAACTGGTAATTCCCAACATTGAAAACCTTAACTTCGTTTCTTGACTTAAAAATCGTTTCTCCCTGGATTGGGAAGTTTAAATGTAACTGACTGATCCACTGTTCTAAATCCCCAAATTCAGGGGCAACTCTATATTTTATCTTTATACTCATCTTCTCAATTTTGGGGATTCACTGGTTCATAAAACCTTGTTGTGTTAATACGTCAAGTAACATATTTGAAAAAGTTCTGTTATCGTTTCCCGTATACCTGATATCTGTAAATACCTGGGCCAGTGTTTCCTTATTGTTCTCCGCCACAAACTTCAGGTTGTCAGTTCGAACTTCCTTCTCCTGATATGCCGCGTTGATATCGTCTTGGGTATAATCCTTGTAGAACTCATGATGAACAATGGTTTGAAGGGGGAGCCTGTCGACCTGCTCAGGATCCTCATCGGGCCAGCCAATTGTTAATGTCGTTACCGGAACAACACCTTTTGGAAGTTTAAGAATATCAATAATTTTCGCAGCAAGGTAAGTGGTGGTTCCCAGGTAACAAACTCCGAGTCCAAGACTCTCGGCTGCAATGGTCACATTTTGGGCCACCAGTAGGGCATCGATTGCTGCGGTTACAAAAGAAAGAAAATTGTCATAACCCGGAACAGCATTGTTGAGTAAGCACCACTTATTAAACCGGTTAAAATCGGCACAGAACGTGAGGAGCAATGGGGCATTCACAACCATCGGCTGGTTAAAATGACATGGAGCCAACGCCTTTTTATTTGCTTCATCCATAGTCACGATAATGCTGTATAATTGCATATTACCGGTCGTAGATGCCCTGCAGCCCGCCTGCAATATCATTTCGGTGGTTGCATCTGGGATCGGTAAACTTTTATACCTCCTTATCGTCCTGTGTGACAATAATTGTTCTATCATTTTTTGTTATTTGGATCCTGCAAAGATAGGAAACCATTAGCTTAAACCGTTAACCATTTTGAAATGGAGAAACCATTATTAAATTTGCAGCATGAAATAGCCATGATCGCTAATCTCAAATTTAAATGAATATTTCTTCATGGCTATTCCATTTGGCCTCTAAAAATCAAATTATCCTCAAATGAAAGCAAAAATAATCATCCCTGTTATTATACTTCTGATCGCAATTTCGTTGGTCAGGTGTAAGTCATGCAATTGTGGTTTTCAGCCTCCGAAAGCCAAAAAAAATACGACCTGGATTAAGCGGTAAAAAAAATGTGCGATCCAAATCCAGGGCTAAGTTAACAATTTGTAAAGAACCGCATATTGAGGAACAATTTTTTTGATAATTTCAAATAAATAGTGTTACTTTTGCGCTGAAATTTGAAGGAGGTTCGATTCATTCTATAATTCTCAAAACGAATAAATTATGTCTAAAATTAAAATTGGTATTAACGGTTTCGGTCGGATTGGCCGACTGGTTTTCAGAGCAGCTGTCGACAGAAGTGATGTAGAAGTAGTTGGCATCAATGACCTTATTGATGTTGATTATATGGCTTACATGCTCAAATATGATTCAACTCATGGTCGTTTCTCTGGAACGGTATCTGTAGAGAACGGTTCTTTGGTAGTAAACGGTAAAAAAATCCGTGTTACTGCAGAACGGAATCCTGCTGACCTGAAATGGGGAGAAGTTGGTGCAGAATATGTTGTTGAATCAACAGGTCTTTTCCTTGAAAAATCCAAATGTCAGGCACACATTGATGCCGGTGCAAAAAAAGTTATTATGTCGGCTCCTTCCAAGGACGATACCCCAATGTTTGTAATGGGTGTTAACAACCTGAAGTACACATCTGATATGAATTTCGTATCAAATGCTTCATGTACTACAAACTGTCTTGCTCCAATCGCCAAGGTATTGAACGACAATTTTGGTATTATTGAAGGTCTGATGACGACTGTTCATGCAACTACTGCAACTCAGAAAACAGTTGACGGCCCATCCGGCAAAGACTGGCGTGGTGGTCGTGGTGCAGGTCAGAATATCATCCCTTCTTCAACCGGTGCTGCTAAGGCTGTTGGTAAAGTTATCCCTGAATTGAATGGTAAACTTACCGGTATGGCCTTCCGTGTTCCAACTCCTGACGTTTCAGTTGTTGATTTAACCGTTCGTTTGGAAAAACCAGCCTCCTACAAAGCTATCTGCGCTGTTATGAAAGCTGCTGCTGAAGGCGATTTAAAAGGTATTCTTGGTTACACCGAGGATGAAGTTGTATCTACCGACTTCCAGACAGACCCACGTACCTCAATCTTTGATGCAGGTGCAGGTATTGGTTTGAATGACCATTTCGTTAAGGTTGTTTCATGGTATGACAATGAGTGGGGTTATTCAAACAAAGTTGTTGACCTTGTTGCTCACATGTATTCTGTTGACCATAAGTAAGCTTAGTCTACTTACAACATAAATTCTAAAACCTGTCAGACATTGTCTGGCAGGTTTTTTTTGTATATTAAATCTTCATTCAAGAATCATTATCTTTGATTTTAAATAATTACCATGATAACAAAAACTCAAATAAATAATTTGTTGGAAAATCTTCCTGAGAATGTAACAGTTGATCAAGTCATTGATCAACTGTTATTTATAGAGAAAATCCAAAAAGGTTTGGATGATTCGAAGAATGGTCGCATCAATTCAAAAGAAGAGGCTAAAGAGAAATTAAGTAAATGGATAAAATAATTTGGACAGATAACGCTCTTCAGGATTTAATTGATATTGGCGATTATATCTCTAAAGATTCTGAAAAATATGCCTAATTAACCATTAATCGTTTATTTGATTCAGTTGATGAATACAGAATCGACGTTTTAACAGTTCATAATTGTTCCAGATCGATTGAAAATACCTTAAATTTTTCTGAATAATTCAGAAATTGAAGGAGACAAAAAACTTCCGGAAAAAGTCTCACTGGAATTCATTGATGCAACACAAATAAATCGGCCCTTTGGCATTCTCTATCTAAAAACCTTCATTTTTTCATTCATTCATTTTTTCATTTTCACAAACTCTGAAAAAAGCGTTTACACGTATATCACTTCTCCCCTTCGCCAGATCTCACCCTCACCCCTT
>Ga0316230_1002500_pt1 | contig 15890 bp, 17 predicted proteins | sample TBH18025metaG_FD_206004 | JGI IMG/M metagenome (GOLD analysis project Ga0316230, IMG submission 206004) | Freshwater microbial communities from Trout Bog Lake, Wisconsin, USA - TBH18025 | ecosystem: Environmental > Aquatic > Freshwater > Lake > Hypolimnion/Profundal zone | place: USA: Wisconsin...
TAGACGCCGAGGGCCACGTCGGAAAACAGGAACATGGACTGGGCCCGGGGATCCTGGCTGGCCAGGTGGCCGGCGAGCCGGGTCAGCAGCTCGGTGACGTAGCCGCGGCGGCGCTTGTGCGGCTCGGTGTAGACGCTCGCCACGCCGTAGCTGTGCCCCGGGGCCGGGCCGCCGGTCCCCACCCTGCTGGGCATCCGGTAGGTCTCGCAACTGGCCAGCACCTCGCCGCCGTCGGCGCAAAGCAGCCACAGGGCCTGCGCCGCCCGCGGCCAGGCGTGGTGGCGCAGCCGCCATTCGAGCTGCAGGTAGGCGGCCATGGGCAGGGGCCCGCCCCAGGCCCCGTAGGTGTCGCGATCCCGCGCGCGGCTCATCTCGGGCGTCGCCTCCACCAGGATCATCGCCGGCCTCCGGGCCTATGGTAGCCACGTTAGAATGCTGCAGGGAGCGCCACATGCCATTCCACGTCATTCTCCTCAACCCCGAGATCCCGCAGAACACCGGGAGCATCGGCCGGCTGTGCGTTTCCACCGACACCCAACTGCACCTGGTGCACCCCCTCGGCTTCGACACCTCGGACTATTATCTGCGCCGGGCCGGCCTGGACTACTGGGAGCGCCTCAACCCCACCCACTACCAGGACTGGGAGGATTTCCTGGCCCGCAACCCCGCCGGCCGGCTTTGGTTCTTCACCACCAAGGCCAGCCGCCGGCACACCAGCGTGGCCTGGCGCGAGGGCGACGGCCTGGTCTTCGGCCGGGAAACCGCCGGGTTGCCCGAGCCGGTCCTGGCCGCCAACCCGGACCAGCTGGTGACCATCCCCATGCCCGGCACCTTCCACCGCAGCCTGAACCTGGCCCAGGCGGCGGCGGTGGGGCTGTACGAGGCCATGCGGCAGACCCGGGGCTGGTGAGCCTTACCAGGGGCATTCCGAGGTGACCTGCATGCGGAACGCGCCCGGCTCCACCGTCAGCTCGGCCCGGTCCCGGGGCGGCGCCGGTTCGCCGTCCAGGTGCCAGGGCTGCGCCGCGTCCAGGCGCAGCTCAGCCCTGAGGATCCGGCCCTGGCGGCGCAGGCCGGTCCGGCCGCCTTCGCGGAACAGCTGCGGCACCTGCGAGACCAGCTCCCACAGGCTCGGGCGGCGCAGCCGCACCCATTCCAGGGCCCCGTCGGTGGGATCGGCGCCCGGGGCGATCCAGAGCCCGGAACCGTACTGGGGCAGATTGGCGAAACACAGGCTCCAGGCCGTTTCCGGCAGCTCGGCCTGCGGCCCGCGCCAGGCCGCGCGCAGGCGGTCCATGCGGCCCAGGGGTTCCTGGACCGGCGTGGGCACGGCGTCCCAGCGCAGCCCCACGTCGGCGTGCCGGCGCCAGAGGCGCAGCGAGGCCGCGGCATAGGTGCCGAAACCCCGGCCCTTGGCGGCGCCGAAGGCGGTGGCCACCTGCGCCTCGAACCCGGTGCCGGCCAGGTTCAGGAACGGCTCCCCGTCCAGGCGCGGCAGATCCATGGCCAGCGCGCGGCCTTCCAGCAGCCGCACCACCGCCCCGGCCGGGTCCAGCGGCGTGCGCAGGCCGCGGCACAGGCCGTTGCCCGATCCGCCCGGGATGGCGCCCAGGGCCACGGGGCAGCCGCGCAGGGCCAGCGCCCGGCCAGCGTGGAGAATGGTCCCGTCGCCGCCCCAGACCAGCAGCGGCCCGCCCGCGGCCATGGCCTGGTCGATGCTGGGCGTGTAGTCGAAGGGCGGCTCCATGCGCACCGGGCGCAGCCGTTCCCGGTATTCCTCCGGGAGCCGGGCCAGGAGCGCGTCCACATCCATGGCGCCGCACCCGGCGCCCGGGTTGAACACCAGCGGAACCGCCTGGGTCAGCCGCACGACGGGTCACCCTGGTCCACGAATCGGGCGGGCGGCGCGGTCAGCGCCAGCCGGGCACCGGTGACCGGATGCTCCAGCTCCAGCTTCCAGGCATGCAGCCAGAGCTGGTCGGCCTTCTCCCCGTGGTAGAAGCCGTCGCCCAGCACCGGGTTGCCCAGGTGGGCCAGGTGCACGCGGATCTGGTGGGTGCGGCCGCTGTGCGGCTCGGCCACCACCCAGAAGCCCGGAACCAGCCCGCGGCATTCCTCGTCCGTGGCCGGGCGGAATTCGGTGCGGGCCGGGCGCGGCTCCTCCAGGTCACCGGTGCAGCCGTAGCGGGCCGGTTGGCTGCCGCGCAGCCGGCCGATGGGCAGGTCCACGCTGACCGGCTCCAGCGGCCGGGAAACCCGGGCCAGGTAGGTCTTGCCGATGGTCCGGGCCTGGAACTGGCTGCCCAGGTGGGCCGAGGCGTGCTTGGCGATCACCAGGATGCCGGAGGTGCCCTGGTCGAGCCGGTGCTGCAGCGCGAGCACCTGGCCCGGCCGCTGGCGCTGCAGCAGCGCCGTCAGGTCGTGTTGGTCCGAGGCCTGGGTGCCCTGGGAGGCCATGCCGGCGGGCTTGTCCACCACCAGCAGCCACTCGTCCTCGAACAGCACCGGGATCAGGCTGTCCTGCGGGATGCCCAGGGCGTCGTCATGGGCCACCAGCACTTCCGAGCCGGCCGCCAGGGTCCGGCCCGCCACCCGGACCCGCTTGCGGGCCACCTGGACCCCGCCCATCTGCAGCACGGCCCGGGCCTTGCGCCGGCTCAGACCGGTGCGCAGGGAGATCAGCTGGTCCAGCCGCAGGGTTTCCTCGGCGGGTTCAACGTTGAATTTCCAAATTCGAGTCGTCATCCCCCAAGATTAGCGCGTCCCCCCCGATCCCGCGGCTGTTAGGGTACTTTGCATGATTCCCAGTCCCGCCGGAACGAGCTCCGAGTCCATGCCGGAACGGCTGGCAAGCGGCCTTGGGGCGAAGGTGCGCCGGGCTTTCGGCCAGCTGGGATCGTTCTCCTGGCTGCTGGGCAGGTGCCTCCAGGCCATGCTGCGGCTGAGCCGGGAGCAGCGCCGGGTGGTGCTCGAGGTCACCCGGATCCAGATCCGCTTCACCGCCCTGGACGCCCTGCCCCTGACCTTCTTCACCGCCCTGCTGCTGGGCGGCATCACCCTGCTGCAGGTGTTCGGCCAGCTTTCAGGGTTCGGCGTGGAGCGGCACATCAGCCAGATCCTGGCCCAGCTGGTGATCCGGGAACTGGGCCCGCTCATGGTCGGCATCCTGGTGATCAGCCGCAGCGGCACCGCCATGGCCACCGAAATGGCCGGCCGCAAGCTCAGCGGGGAACTGGCGGCGCTCTACGCCAGCGGCGTGGACCCGGTCCCCTACCTGCTGGTGCCGCGCCTGCTGGGCGGCGTCATCTCGGTGTTCTCCCTGGTGATCGTGTTCGACACCGTGGCCCTGCTGGGCGGTTTCCTGGTGGCCTGGCTGCGCCTGCCGGTATCCTTCGGTTTCTTCCTGGGCGCCCTGGGCGAGGCCATCGGCCGCCGGGAGCTGACCGCCACCTTCTGCAAGTGCCTGGTGTTCGGGGCGGCGATCCCCCTGATCTGCACGGGCTACGGCCTCCGGGTCAAGCACAGCCCCACCGAGATCCCCCAGGCGGTCACCAAGGCCTCGGTGGTGTCCCTGGCGGTGCTGCTGCTGGCCGGCGCCATCCTGTCGGTGCTGATCTATGCCTGAGCCGCTGCTGGCCCTGGAGGCCGTCACCCTGCTGGCGCCGGAAGGCCGGGTGGTGTTCCGCGACCTGGATTGGACCCTGGCCCGGGGCGCCCGGTTCCACGCCATGGGCGGCTCCGGCGGCGGCTGCACGGCCCTGCTGCGGCTGTGCGCGGGCATCGCCGAGCCGCACGCCGGGCGGGTGGTGCTGGACGGCGCGCCCCTTGAGCCGGGCGTCCCGCACCGGTTCCTGCGCCGCGGCCACCTGGGCTGGGTGCCGTCGGACGGCGGGCTGGCGGTGAACCTCAGCCTGCTGGAGAACGTCGCCCTGCCGCTCCGGTTCGCCCAGAACCTGGGCCGGATCGAGGCCGAGCGCAGCGCCCTGGCCTGGCTCGAACAGGCCGGCCTGGGCCCGTGGGCCAACCAGCGCCCCTCGGTGCCCGGCGGCCCGGAGAACTGGGTGGCCTCCCTGGCCCGGGCCGCGGCCAAGGCCTCCAGGCTCTGGCTGGTGGACCGACCGGCGGGGGGGCTGGACGCGGCCTCGATCCAGGCGGCGGAACGGATCCTTGGCCAGGCCGCCCAGGATCCGGAGGTGACCATCCTGCTGGTGGGCGGCGCCTGGATGTCCGCCCTGGGCCGGGAACTGTCCATCGGCGAAGGGCGCGTGTATTCAGGGGGGGAGCCATGAGGCTGGAAAAGGACGACGCGAAGATCGGGCTCCTGGTGTTCCTGACCCTGGCGCTGTTCGTGGGCTTCATCTTCCAGCGCAGCCTCACGACCATCTTCAGGAAGGAGAACCATGTGCAGGTCCGCCTGGAAAGCGCGGCGGACGTGGGCGAGGGCACCGAGGTCCAGCTCCAGGGCCTGCGGGTGGGCCAGGTGGAGAAGGTGCGGCTGCAGCGGGACCAGGTCCAGTACCATTTCCTGGCGGATCTGGGCCTGCGCACCGACATCGTGCTCTGGCAGGGCACCCGGGTGCTGGTGGTGGCCAAGCCCCTGGGCGGCTCCTTCCTGGACCTCCAACTGCCGCCGCCGGCGCATCGCCTGGAGAACCTTGCGCCCGACAGCATCCTGCCCGCCGCCTCGGGCCCCTCCCTGGCCGGCCTGGTGGAGCATATCGACGCCCTGGTGTCCAACCTCAACCTGGGCGTGGACCAACTGCGCGGGCAGTTCCAGGCCAAGGGCGCGGGCGTCGTCCTGGACCACCCCCGGACGCGCGAGGTGTTCGAGAACCTGAACCAGGCCCTGAAATCCTTCCAGCAGCTGGCCGAGGACAGCCGCCGGCTGGTCCAGCAGGGCGGCGGATCGGTCAAGGGCCTGGACCGGGCCATGGCCACCCTGCAGCAGGTCATCGACCAGGTGCAGGGGCTGCTGGCCAGCCACGGCGAGGATCTGGACGCCATCGTGGCGCGGCTGGCCGGGAGCCTCAAGGAGATGGAAAGCCTGGGGCGGGAGCTGCGCGGCGTGGTCCAGCAGGCCGGCCCGGACGCCGGCGAAAGCCTCAAGTCCCTGGACCGCACCCTGCGCGCCACCGAGAACCTGCTGGAACTGCTCAAGGCCAAGCCGAACCGGCTGGTCTGGGGCAAGCCCACCCAGGCGGAGCAGGACGCCGCGGCCAAGAGGGTGGAGGAGGCGAGGAAGGCTCAGGGGGCGAAGCCTTAGTGCGCTACTTCAGCCGTCGGACGCTCTCGGCCTTGCCAAATTTCGCGTCGAAGGTGATGACCTCCCGGGCGCCGTTGGCAAAGCCGACCTGGGCGATCAGATGGTCCGCGAAACCACCACTTCCCCCCTGCCTGGTCGCGTCGATGGCCTCCTGGACGAGGATTGGCGACTCCACGGCGACACCGAGGGTCTGGAGCATGTTTTCAAGGGTTGCCAGAACCCGCTCCCTTTCCCATGCCCCCCGCAGGACCCAAGCAAGCTCCGCCAGGACAACGAGAGGAACAAAGACGCCCCCTTCCGTCTGCGCTTCAGCCAGGGCCTTGCGTGCCTTGCGGGACTGGGCCTGATCATCGTTCAAATAGGCCCGGGCCCAGACATTGGTATCCGCGACCACCACTACCAGACCCTCCGGGCCTTGGCCGCATCCATTTCGTCAAAGGTCATGATGCCTTTTGCTTCGGGCCCGGCATCGGCCATGGTCCAGAGGTCTTCCAGGCGGTAGCGCACCGGTTCGCCGTGGAACCCGCCATGGGGCGTCCTGCTGAACCGGATGCGACTGCCGGTCTGGATGCCCAGGCTATCCCGCAGCGCCTTTGGCAGGGTCACCTGGCCTTTGGAACTTACCGTCGCTTCGGTGTCCGGTGGGGGATGGTAAGGAAATTTGGCTGCCATTGCTTTACCTCTGGCTTACATTTTAGGCCTATCAGGCTTACGAGCAAGAGTGGCGATGGCAACCAGGACAAGGTGCCAGGCCGCTACTGACGTTCCCGCAGCGCGGCGACGACCTCCTGCTCGGGCACATTCCTCAGGACCACGGCCCGGCCGGCGGTGGTGGGGAGGATCCAGCGCGGAACGTCACCGAACACCTTCTTGTCGTTCTGGATGAGCTCCAGCAGCTGCTGGTGCGGCACCGGCGGCAGTCGCGACGGCAGCTCCAGCTGCTCCAGCAACCGGTCCAGACGCCTCTCCACATCCGCGTCGGCCAGTTTGAGCCGCATGGCCAGGTGCGCTTCCACCGCCATGCCGATGGCCACCGCCTCGCCGTGCAGCAGCGCATAGCCGGTGGCGGTCTCCAGCGCGTGCCCCACCGTGTGTCCGTAGTTGAGCAGGATGCGGAACTGCCCCAGGTCGCGCTCGTCGGCGGAGACCACCTGGGCCTTGAGCGCCACGCACCGGGCCACGATCTGCGTCAGCATCCGGCGCTCCAGGGCCTTGAGCGCTCCGATGCCGCCTTCCAGCTGCTCGAGCATGGTCGGGCCGATGGTCTCGTGCGGCATGAGGGAGCCTTCGAGCATGGCGTACTTGACGATCTCGGCGAAAGCCGCGCGCACCTCGCGCGCCGGCTCGTCCCGCACCAGCGACACGTCCGACCAGGCCAGGCAGGGGTGGTAGAAGGTGCCGATGAGGTTGCGCGCCCGCGGGTGGTTGAGCGCCGTCTTGCCGCCGATGGAGGTGTCGACCATGCCCTCCAGGGAGGCCGGCACCTTCACCAGCGGTATGCCGCGCATGTAGGTCGAAGCCACGAAGCCGCCCAGGTCGTCGACGGCGCCGCCGCCCACCACCACCAGCAGGTCGTCGCGGCGCACCCGCTGGTCGAGCAGCCAGTCGTAGATGCCGCTGGCCTCTTCCAGCGTCTTGAGACGCTCGCCGGGCAGCACCTCGCGCACGTGGATCTCCAGTCCCGCGGCCTGCAGGGTGGCGCGCACAGCCTCGCCCAGTCGTGCCCAGGTGTTGGAATCGGTAAGGATGGCCGCGTTCCGGGCCTGCGGGAAAAGGCGCCGGACCTGGGCCCCCAGGGAGGCCAGATGGTTCCACCCCACGACCGCCTGGTAGGGCATCGGGCCGGCTCCCACCATCACGGGAGGCGGGAGATCGGGGTTGAGCGAGTGCCGCAGCGGCGTGGCCGGGACATCGAACTGCGCCGACGGCTCCGGCGTGGTCTCGAGCAGTTTGACGGCTCGCACCACCTCGCCCGCGACCTGTTCGGGCGTGAGACGATCGGTATGGACCGTCCAGTCGGCCAGCGCGTAGGCCGACTGACGGCTGTGCTTCAGCGCCCGGATCTGGTCGACCGGATACACGGCGTCGAGCATCGGCCGGATCGCGTCCGGAGCCGCCTGCTGCAGCTGGCGCTGGATGCGCGCGTTGAGCGCCTCGGGCCGGCCCTCCAGGGTGATGACCCAGCCCTTGCTGGCCATCAGCCGGCGGTTCTCGAGCCGGACGGCGGCGCCGCCGCCGCAGGCGACCACGAAGGGGGCCGACTCGGAGACGGTGGCCAGCGCCGCGGACTCCCGCTGCCGGAACCCGGATTCGCCCTCGCGCTGGAAGATGACCGGGATGGTCATCCCGCTCCGTTCGATGATGACCTGGTCAAGGTCGAACATCGGCCAGTTCAGTTCTTCCGCCACGGTCCGCGCGATGGTCGATTTCCCCGAACCGCTGAATCCGATGAGATAGATGCCGCGCGGCGCCATTGCGATCCTCCGACCAGAACAGCATAACGGCTGCCCGCGTCGGTCAGTACTGTATCTTCGCCAGCGAGCGGAGTTCATCCGGCGTCGAGGTGCCGAGGCCGAAGAACTCGAGATAGGCGGGGATCATCTCGAACAGCATGTCGACCCCCACCTGGAACCGGCATCCGCGTTCCTGCGCGGCCTTCAGCAACGGGGTGATCTCGGTCTTCATGACCACCTCGCCCACGAAGGCCGAGCTTGCCAGGCGCGAGACATCGAAGGGCAGCGGGTCGTCCGGCCTCATGCCGAGCGGCGTGCAGTTCACGACCAGGTCGTAGCCGGCCGGGTCCGGGGCCGCGAGCCGCACCTCGAGCCTCGGATAGTGCTTCGTCAGCCGTTCCGCCAGCCCCGTGGCCGCCTCCGGGCAGATGTCGAACAGGGTGATCGAGGCGATGCCGCCCGCGGCGAGCGAGGCCGCGATCGCCGAACCGACTCCGCCCGCACCGACCACCAGGCATTTCGCGCCTTCGCACCCGAACCCCTTGCGCACCAGTCCGCGCAGGAACCCCGTTCCGTCGAACATGTCCGCCAGCAGGGTGCCGTCGGGCCGCTTCAGGATGGCGTTGGCCGATCCGGCGATCCTGGCCGTCGTCGAGCATTCGTCCACGAGCCCCATGGTCGTGATCTTGTGCGGCATCGTGACGAGGGCGCCGTGCACATTGGTGAATTGAAAAACCGATTGCAGCGCGGCCGGATAGGCTTCGGGCTTGACCCCCATCGGCACCACCAGCGCATCGACCCCATGCTTGTCGAACCACGGGTTGTAGATGTACGGCGCCTTGACGGGCTCGATGGGATGGCCGAAGAGTGGAATCAGTATCGATTTGCCGCTGAACATGCTGTTCCCCAGTTTATTCAATTGAGCTTGCCGGTCACCGATCTGCCGACCGTGTTTAGGGCGATGCGCAGGTCTTCGATGGCGATCTGCCCCGGCGCGGAACTGGATTTGCCGACGGCGAAGGTCAATGCGGAGCCGAAGACCCCGCCGACCATGCGCGAGACGGCACCGATGCCGCCCATCGACATGGCGATCAGCGGAATGCTGCCGGCTTCGCTGGCCCGCCACACGGCCCCGAGCAGCGTCAGCACGTCTTCGGGGCTCCTGGGCATCACGGCCACTTTGGCGATGTCGGCGCCCAGCCGCTCGGCGTCCATGAATTTGGCGGCGAGGGTCGCCGCATCTGGCGTCGATTGGAAGTTGTGGTACGACATGATCATCGCCACATCGTTGGCGCGCGAGGCCTGGCGCAGGCGGGCGAGATCATCGGCAGCATTGCTCAGCTCGTAGTCGATGATGTCCACGCAACGGCCGGCGCAAACGGCGGCAAGGAGCTGCACGACGCCGGCGCCATCGAGCTGGATCCGCTCGCCCCCCTCGTTCATCGAACGGCAGGTGAAGATGATCGGGATCGCGCCCGCGGCCTGCTTGATGCGGCCGGCGACATCGATGACCGTCGCGAGGGTGCCGATCTCCTCGAAGAAATCGACGCGCCATTCGATGACATCAGGTCTTTTCGGCAGGACCACCGCCAGCTCGTTGATGACCGCCTCGGGGGTCTTGCCGACGAGGGGGGTGCAGATGAGCGGGGTGTTTTCGCAACTGATCGGCTGGCCATGAACATGGATTGGTTTCATCATCGCGGGCCTCCTTCTGGGGTGAAATGGTTTACTTGGCCCATTGGACCTGCAGTTCCTTCAACTCTTCCAGCGCCTGCTTCGGCGGACCCGCCGCCAGGGCCTTCGCCAGCAGGGTCCTGGCCTCGCCGGTGCGGCCCGCCCGCTGCAACAGCTGGGCCTTCAGGGCGAGGTTGCGGTAGCCCTCCTTGATGGCGATGGAGCGATCGATCCAGGCCATGCCCTGGTCCAGATGGCTGTCGCTCTGCAGGCAATAGGCGGCGCCCTGGTTCAACGGCTGCCACTCCTCCGGGCCGGCCCCGGCCAGGGTCCTGCTCAGGTAGTCCCAGTAGCGGTCGTGGGCCGCCAAGGCCAGGTCGAAGCCCACCGCCAGGGTGTCCCAGGCCAGGTCCACCCGCAGGCTGTCCGGGCCGGTCACCTGGATGGTGTAGGCCAGGTATTCCTGGGCGGGCGCCGGGCGCGGCCTGGCCTGCACCCGCAGGGCGTCCTGGGCCGGCTGGTAGCTGAAGGCCCCCCACTGCCTGGCCACCCGGTTGAAGATCAGGGTCCACTGATCCGGGCCCGGGATGGCGAATAAAGTGTAGGTTCCGGCGGCCAGGTCGCGGCCTTCCACCCGCACCGGCTCGCTCAGGGCGATGGTGGTGGCCTCGTTCGCGCCGGCCCGCCACACCTGGCCGAAGGGCACCAGCCCGCCCCAGATCTTCCGGCCCTTCACCGCCGGGCGGTGGTAGTCGATCCGCACGGAGCAGATCCCCAGGTCCTGGGCGACGCTGGCGGCCGGGCTGGCCTGGAACGGCCGGAGCACGGTATCCCGGGCCGGCAGGACCGCCCAGGCGCAACAGATGGCGATGGCGAGCAGGCTGCGCACGGCTACTCTCCCCGGATGGCCTCGGAACGGATGATGCGGCGGGCCTGGATCATCCGCCGCAGGGACTCCCGCACTTCGGTGGGCAGGCCCAGCAGCACCAGCCCCACCCGCACCGGCAGCGGGTCGCCCTCCAGCCTGCCGGAGTGGCGCACATCGCCCACCAGGTGCAGCAAAGCGCCGCCGGGCAGCTGGGTGTCCACCTGCATTTCGCCCTGGAGCGGGAACGGCGGGGCCTTCTTGAGCCCCAGGCCCAGCCCCGTTTCGGTGAGGTTCAGCAGTTCGGCGCGGACCTGCTTGCCCTGCGCGCTGAGGGTGGCGCCCAGGGACGGCAGGTCGGGGGTGGCCACCCGCACCTCGTCCCGGTGGTGGCATTCCAGCGGCCGGGTCGGCCAGGCGGCGCGCAGCACCCGCGGCTGCTGGCGCCCCCCAGCCCCGGCGGCCAGGGGCTCCAGCAGCACCGTGCGCAGGGCCACCACTTCCTGGTCCAGCAGGAACGACAGGGTGACGGCGGTGCCGGGCGCCGGCAGGCGGTCCCGGTACTTGACCCCGCCCAGCTGGATGGCGGTGCCGCCCTCCACGCCCCGCACCTGCAGGTGCCCGATGATGCGGTTGGTGCCGTCCACCCGCAGGCTGGCGGAACCCTGGGTGGTGCGCACCCGGTTCAGGAGCGCCTCCAGCTCCTCCTGGTTCACTGGCCGCAGTTCGGGCATGCCGGCGCCTCACATTCCATGGTAGAGCCTTTCGGCCAGATTGGGGTGCAGCCCCGCCGCCAGGATGGCCCTGGCCGCGCCGGCGATGTCGTAGTCCAGGCGGTGCAGCTTGAGCCGCCGGGCGCCGGAGTCGTAGGTCATGAAGGAGACCCGGGGATCCCGGTCCCGGGGCTGGCCCACGGATCCCGGATTGACCATATAGCGGCAGCCGTCGCGCAGCTGGAACCAGACGCCCGGTTCGAAGGCCAGCCGGGTCAGGCGCTGGGCCCCCTCGTCCAGCTCGTAGCCCTCGGCCAGGTGGGTGTGGCCGAAGAAGCAGAGCTGGCGCCGGAAGCCGTCGAAGGCCTGGACCGCCTCCCGGGGGTGCAGCAGGTAGGCGTCCTCGTCCAGGGGCGAGCCGTGGGCGATCTGGTAATCCTCGCCCACGTCCAGGGGGCCCATGGGCAGGCTGTCCAGGAACCAGGCGTGCTCCTGGGTCAGCTGGCCCTTGGTCCAGGTGACCGCGGTGCGGGCCGGCAGGCTGAATCCCATATCGATGCCCGGGGCGAGGCAGGACCGGTCGTGGTTGCCGCGCACCGCCACCAGCGGCTCCATCTCCCGGATCAGCTCCAGGGTCTCGTTGGGGTTGGCGCCGTAGCCCACCAGGTCGCCCAGCAGCACGTAGCGCTTGACCACCCGCCTCCGGGCGTAGCGCATGACCGCCCGCAGCGCCTGGATGTTGGAGTGGATGTCAGAGAGGATGAGGTCCATGGTGGAAACGGCTTCGGGTGAGTGTTGCACAGTCCTGGCCAACTCGGCACCCATGCCCATCGGCGGACATGGAACCGGTGCCGTTCATGAATGACTGGGGGGTTGGCAGCTGCCTCCAGTCTATATGCTTTTTTTCAGCAACCTGGAGATTTAACCAACAGCTCGGCCAGGGCCCGGGAAGGCCGGCCCAGCGGCAGCACCATGGTCGCCTCGCTCCAGGCGGCGGTGCGCCGCGCCCACCGGGCCAGGAAGGCCGCCCGGGTGGCGGCCAGGGGCCGGGAAGGATCCCCGCCCACCCGGGCCCAGGCCCGCTCCGGCACCTCGGCCAGCCACAGCGCCTCGAACCCGGAGGCCCGCACCTCCGCCCGGGTGGCCGGATTCTCCCAGGCTCCGGCGCCCAGCGCCACCACCGCCGGCGAATCGAGACAGGCGATTACCGCCGCGGCTTCCAGGGCACGGAAGCCCAGCTCCCCCTGGGCGTCGAAGATGCCCGCGATGGACATCCCCGCGTCGATTTCCACCCGGCGGTCCACGTCCCGGACCGGGAGCCCCAGGAGCCTTGCCAGATGGCCCGACAGTTCGGATTTTCCGCACCCGCTGCCGCCCACCAGCACCACTCCCCGGCCCCGGGTCAGGGGCGGCCGGACCCGCCAGCGCTCGGCCTGGGCCCGCCAGAGCAGGTCGGCCGGAACCCGGGCCCGGGAGACCTCCGAGACCATGGCCAGCGCCTCCGCTCCCGCCTCGAAGCAGGCCCGGGCGTCGTCCAGCGTCAGGCCGCCGATGGCCACCGGGGCGACGCCGCGCGCCCGCAGCGCCCGGCAGCCCTCCCGGAGCCCCTCCAGCCCCACCGGCTCGGCGTGGCCGGGCTTGGTGGCGGTGGCCCGGAACGGGCCGATGCCGGCGTGGTCGCAGACCGGGTCGAGCGCCTCCCAATGGCGCGGTCCGTGGGTGGAGGCGCCCAGGTGCAGGCCCGCCAGTCCGGGCAGCGCCCGGGCCGCCCCGGCGGGCAGATCGTCCTGGCCCAGGTGCAGGCCCCAGGGCGCCAGCCCGTCGGCCGCGGCGATGACGGCCAGATCGGCCCGGTCGTTGACGCAGATGGCCGGCCAGCCGCCCCGGGCCGCCGCCGTGCCCAGCGCCGCCCGCAGCTCCTGCCACTGGGTCCGGGCGTCCAGGGGCTTGCCCCGGAACTGCACCAGGGGGAACCCGGCCTCGCCCAGCGCCCGGATCTGTTCGGACAGCGGCTGCGGGGAGGCGGGGTCGGTAATGGGGTAGAGCGGGGGCAGGTGCATGGTTCCATGATGCCGGAATCACGCGCTTCTGGCTTCATCCCCTTCAAACTGCAGGCGCACCAGCTTGGCGTAGATCCCCTGCTGGGCCATCAGGCCGTCGTGGTCGCCGCGCTCCACCAGCTGGCCCTGGTCCATGACCCAGATCTCGTCGGCGTCCTTGATGGTGCTCAGGCGGTGGGCGATGGTGAAGGTGGTGAGCCGATGGCTGACCCGCTCGATGACCCGCTGGATCTTGTGCTCGGTCTCGCTGTCGATGTTCGCCGTGGCCTCGTCCAGCAGCAGGATCGCCGGCTCCTGGTAGAGCATCCGGGCGAAGGCCACCAGCTGGCGCTCGCCGGCGGAGAGCTTCTGGCCGCGCTCGCCCACCTGGGTCCGCAGGCCCTCGGCGAGCCGCCCGACCATGTCCTCCAGCTGGCTCTGGGCCAGCACCTCCTCCAGGCGCTGCCGGTCCAGGGGCCGGCCCAGGGTGATGTTCTCCTCGAGGGTGCCGGAGAAGATGAACACGTCCTGCAGCACCAGGCCGAACAGGGCGCGCAGATCCTTCAGCCCGGCGGCCCGCAGGTCCACGCCGTCCACGGTGATCCGGCCCTCCTCGACGTCGTAGAAGCGCATGAGCAGGTTGATGAGGGTCGACTTGCCGGCGCCGGTGTGGCCCACCACCGCCACCCGCTTGCCTTTGGGAATCACCCCGGAGAGCCCCCGGACCACCCGCCGGCCCCCGGCCTCGTAGGAGAAGCTCACCCCTTCCAGGCGGATCTCGCGCTGGAAGGCGACCGGCTCCGGCTCGGCCGGCTCGGCGATCTGGTCGGTGTCGTCCAGCAGCTTGAAGATGCGCTCGCTGGAAGCCAGGGCGGTCTGCATGACGTTGTAGCGCTCGGCCAGTTCCCGGATGGGCCGGAAGAACCGCCCCGACTGCTGGATGAACGCCAGGAGCAGGCCCAGGGTGAGGGTGCCCAGCTGCAGCTTGAAGCCGGCGTAGAAGATCAGCGCGGCCAGGGTGCCGTTGGTGATGAACTCCACCACCGGGAAGAACACCGCGTAGGCAAAGATCGTGCGCAGGAAGGCGTCGAGGTACTTCTGGTTGAAGTCGCGGAACAGCCGGCGGCTCTGCAGCTCGCGGGCGTTCATCTGCACCAGGGCCATGCCGGAGAGCTGCTCCTGCAGGAACGCCTGGATGGCGGCGTAGCGGCCCTGGGTCTCCCGGTAGGCGGCCGAGGCATAGCGCCGGAAGATCTCGGTGGCGAGCAGCAGCAGCGGCATGATGCCCACCGCCACCAGGGCCAGGCCGCGGTGCTTGCTGAACATCCAGACCACGATCGCGGTGAGCGACAGGGCGTCGCCGACGATGGCGACGAAGCCCGAGGAGAACATTTCGTTGAGATTCTGCACATCACTGATGACCCGGGTCATGAGCCGGCCCACCGGGTTGCGGTGGAAGAAATGCGTGCTGCGCTTCATCAGGTGGGAAAACAGCTGCAGGCGCAGGTCGAGCATGGCGCGCTGACCGACCCAGGCCAGCAGGCCGAAGCGCGCGGTCTGCACCACGAAGCCCAGCAGCACGAAGCCCAGGAAGGCCGCCACCAGCGGGCCCGCTCCGCGCATGGAGCCGTTGGCCAGGTAGCGGTCAATCAAGCGCAGGGTGAACTCCGAAGGCAGCACGTCCAGCACCGCCCCGGCCACCATGAGCAGCAGCAGGGCCACCAGTCCGGGCCAGTACGGCTTGAGGTAGCCAACCAGGCGCACCAGCAGGGTATGCCGGTGGGGCTGCTGCTCCACCTGGTCAGATTGAAAGAAAGTACTCGACGGTTCGGCCATGTAGGGATTCTTTCATATTTGACCTCGTGGCATGATGAATGATCCGCATTGCGGAACTATTCAAATCCCCGGGGAAATCCCCCGCATTCAGGAAGACGCCATGATGCGATGCGCGGTGTTCATAGATGGTAATAATATTTTCCACTCGGCCCGGCAGCTGGGCTTCGAGGTGGACTACAGCCGGCTTCTGGCCCTGCTGGTGGGCCGTGACCGGGAGTTGCTGCGGGCCTTCTTCTATACCGGCGTCGACGAGACGGCCGACCGGCAACGCGGGTTCCTGCACTGGATGCGCCGCAACGGCTTCCGGGTGGTGCAGAAACCGGTGAAACTGGAGCGGGACGGCACCCGCCGGGCCCGGCTGGAGGTGGAGATCACCACCGACATGATGAACTACGCCGACAAGGTCGACCTGATCATCCTGGTGAGCGGCGACGAGGATTTCGCCTATCCGCTCGCGGCCCTGGCCCAGAACGGGGTCCGGGTGGAGGTGGCCGGCTTCCGTTCCGCCATGGCCAACAAGGTGATGGACACCGCCGACCGCTACATCGAACTGGACCTGCTCTCCGACCGCTTCCGCAAGGAAGCCGGGGGCGACGACGACGCCGACGACTACCGGGAAAAACTCTGATGGAACTGCAGGTCCCGGCCGGCCTGGCTACCCGCGTGTGGGTGGAGGACCGGCTTGACGCGGCGCTGCTGCCGGAAACGCCCTGGACCCTGGTGGGCGACGCCGCCGTGCGTCCGGCCTGGATCGGGGCCGGCCTGCCGGAACCGCCCGGCACCCTCTGGCTGTCCGTGTCCGAAGCCGGCAAGCGGCTGGGGACGATCCTGCCCTGGCTGGAGTCCTGGGCCCGGATCCCGCTGCGGCGCGACGCCACCATCGTCGCCGTGGGCGGCGGGGTGCTCACCGACATGGCCGGGCTCGCCGCCGGGCTCTACATGCGCGGGATCAGCTGGCAGGCCTGGCCCACCACCCTGCTGGCCCAGGTGGACGCCGGCCTCGGCGGCAAGACCGGCGTGGACCTGGAAGCCGGCAAGAACCTGGCC
>Ga0316230_1002502_pt1 | contig 15879 bp, 8 predicted proteins | sample TBH18025metaG_FD_206004 | JGI IMG/M metagenome (GOLD analysis project Ga0316230, IMG submission 206004) | Freshwater microbial communities from Trout Bog Lake, Wisconsin, USA - TBH18025 | ecosystem: Environmental > Aquatic > Freshwater > Lake > Hypolimnion/Profundal zone | place: USA: Wisconsin...
AGCGCGAAGATCGTGTGCGAGAAGCGCACGAAGGAAGCCCACTTTCGGATGGAGGATAGAGGATGGAAGATAGAGGATGGCACCTTGGGCGTGAGGATAGAAGATAGAGGTTGGAGGATGGCAAAGATCGTCACTGCGCGCTGCGGCAAAAGTCCTCGGCTTTGACGATCATGTTGTGAACCATGCCACCGATGGATTGCCAAGCCAGATCAGATTCCTGATGTTGTGCCGACTTGATGTAGCCACAATCCAGTGCGTCATCCAGCCATGATTGGGTTTCATTGGCTTCGCCAATAGCGTCGGTCAGTTTGCTGATAAAGGCGGCTTGATAACGGCGATGTCCCCATGCTTCGGCGATCATGGATTTAACCGCCCTCGACGATCGGCGTATTTGATCGGTGAGGGAGTGCTTTTCCTCACTCGGAAATGTCCTCGTCATATCAAAGACTCGTTTTGCTTCAGCACGAGCCTGCTGATAAGCCCGCAACTCACGAAAATGCCTGATTATGGCCATGTGGTTTAGCGTTGTTGATGTTTTCTGTTTCCATCTTCTATCCTCAATCCTCCACCCTCATTCCCGTTCTTCGGCCCAGCGCGGGGCGAGCTGGTTGGGGATGCCAAGATGATCCAGCACGCGCGCGACGACGGTGTCGGCAATCTGGGTGACAGTGGTGGCGCCGGAATAGAAGCTGGGATTGGCCGGCAGAATGGTCGCGCCGGCGAGCAGCAGCAATTCCATGTTGCGAATATGCACCAAGCTCAAGGGAGTTTCACGCGGCACCAGGATCAATTTGCGCTTTTCTTTCAGCACCACGTCGGCGGCGCGAAGCAGGACATCCTCACTGTAGCCGTGCGCGATGCGGCCGAGGGTGCCCATGGTGCAAGGAATGACCACCATGGCGTCGGGCGGATTCGAGCCGCTGGCGAACGGGGCGTTCATGCTCTTGAGATTGTGGGTCTGCGCGCCTTCAGGCAGGCGCAGACCGTCCGGCAATTCCAAGGCGACGACTTGCTGGGCGTAATGGCTTAGCACGACGTGGATTTCGTGCGCGCGCGGAGCTAAATTATCGAGCAGCCGCTGCGCGTAAATCGCGCCGGTGGCTCCCGTGATGGCGACCAGGATTTTCAAAACTCGTTTCCGACAAGATAAACACTCCGGACGCCAAACAAAAGCACCAAGCGCCGGACGAAGGCCAAGAAACATTCAACATTCAACATTCAACATTCAACATTCAATATCTAACATCCATAGGCTAGGGCTCAGGGAGATACGATGCGGTAGAAACAGGCGGGAATGGCGGCCGGGGCGTCGGTGAAGCCGGCAGGACCGGCACCAAACGTCCCGTTGGTCAGCACCAACCAATTGGTGACCGGCAGCAGCAAATTGGTGGCGCCCAGCACCCGGTAGGTCTGCCCGTTATTGCCGCTAAAGCTGAATTGCACCCCACCTGCCCCGGTCTGGACAGCGCCGGACAACACCGGCTGCGCCAGCGCAATCACTGACAAGGCGCCGCTGGTGCCCAACTGACTTGTGTTCCACTGGAGATTGGTGGCCAGTACCGGCAGATTGAAGTTGGTGAAAGCGCCTGTGTAGGTGGCCGCAGTGAACAATTTAAAGCGATCGCCCGCCACGAGCACATCGGTGCCCGAGTTGGTCACCACCAGCGTGCCGCCGCAGGTCAGGGTCGTGACGCCAGTCACGGCGTCGTTGGCCAGCACGCCGCCGGTTTTGTCCACCGTCATCCACGCTTGTCCGCCGGTGAGGTTCAAAGTGCTGTTGAGCGTTAGCGCGCCAATCGCCGCGCCGCCGGGAGCGATGACGGCATTGTTGGTGACGGCCACTTTGCCCAACACAGCGCCAAAACCGGTGAGGGTCTGGCCCACCGCTAATCGCAACGTGCCGTCGGTGCGGGCGGAGGCGTCCAGCGTGGCACCAGCGGCGACAATCAGATTGGAACTGGAAGCCAGGGACCCGGCGCCGCTCAAGGCGAGCGTGCCGGACGAAATCCAGGTGTCGCCCACATACGTTTGCACATTGGTCAGCGTCAGTTTGCCTGTGCCGGCCATGGCCAGGCCGCCGGGCGGGGCAGTCTGATAATCCGAGGCGGCCACGCCATTGGGATTGCCATTGATCAGGCCGCCAAAAGTATTGGTGCCCGTCTCGGTGTCGGTAAGCGAGCCGGAACCCAAGTTGATGATGCCGCCGCCAGTGAGCCGGATCACGGTCTGGTTGATGCCATTCAAATTCAAAACGGTATTGGTGGCCAGATACAAACCGGTGGTGACGGGCAGAATATTATCCGCGCCCAACAAATTGAGGGTGCCTTGGCTATTGGTGGTGTTGCCGGTGTAGATGCTGGGCTGGGTGAGCGTGAGCGAGCCCAAACCGGCTTTGGTGAAACTGGAACGGGTGCTGACGTTGCCGGGCGAACCATCCTGCATCGGCGCGGACACCAGCACATCCGGATCGGCGGTGCCGTTTTCAATCGTGAAAGTGAAAGCGGTGCTATAAAGCGTCAACGCAGCCAGATTGATGGTCGCCGTGACGCTGTTGGAGCGCGAGGCCCAGTGTCCTCCACTGGAGGAACCCCAATAGTCGCCCACCCGCAACGAGCCGAGCCCGGTAATCTGTCCCCCATGCAGTTCGAGATTGGCCAGATGCCCGACCGCAGGAACAAGAATGTTGCCGGCGTTGGTGGTATAGTTGTCCGCCGTTGGCCCGTAGGGATATTCAACAAAGACCACCGTGGCATTGGTACCCACGCTAACGTTGCCGGTCAACGAGGGAGTATTCCAGCCGAACGGCAGGCTCAAAGTGCCGGCATTCACAATCACCGTTCCGCCATAACTGCTGCCGGAATTGTTGTTGTCGAAGTTGAAAACGCCGCCGCCGGTCAGGGTCAAAACCGGGCTGCCAGAGCTGGAAAGCTTGTTGGTCAATGTCAATGTGGAGCCCGGCGCAACCGTCCACGTTTGCGCCGCGCCGAGCGCCACCGCCGCGCCGAGCGTGAGGCTGGCGGCGGCATTGCTCATCGCAATACCAGCCGAACCAAGCGTGAGGGTGTTCGTGCCGAGAATGCTCACGCCCCGCAGACCGCCGGAGAGATTGACCCCGGCCACGGACAAGTTCGTGCCAAGCTGCGTGCCGGTGTTGCCGTTGGCGCAATCATTGAAATAAACGGTGTTGGCCACGCCGGGCACGCCGTTGGTCGCCCAGTTCAGCGAGTTGGTCCAAAAAACGTCGCTGTTGCCAGTCCAGGTGAAGGTGTTGGCATTCGCCACCGGACGCGCCCCGGCAAAGCTCGCACCGGCCATACCATTGGTCAGGATCTGTCCGATTTCCGCCGCGCTCAAGGCCCGGTTCCAGACGCAAACTTCGTCAATCAGTCCGTTGAAATAACGTCCCCAAGCTGCCGAGTCACGGCCCACGTTCATGGAACCGTCGAAGGCCTGGAAAATATGGGTGTGGGAATTGGTCGTGGCCGTGATGACGCCATTGGTCTGGCCCAAGTAAAATACGGCGTAACTGTTGGTGACGGAAACGGCTGCCAGCACCCACTGATTGATGGGCAGCGTAGGGCCGGAGTTGTAGGTCCAAGTGGCAGAATCATCGTTCCACTGATACCCCAGCCGGGTGCCGGAAGGAGAGATCATCATGCCAGACCAAGTTGAGCCCCCGTTACACATAATGACGCCGGTGTAGCCACCCTGGGTATTGGTCGTATACAACCACGCCAGGAAAGTGGCATTGCTGGCGTCCATGGACAACGCCGGCGTTTGCACACAAGTGCTCGAGCCATTGAAACCAAGGCATTCATACACCTGGCCCGCGGCCTGGGTCGGCGATCCATAAAGCACGCCGTCGTGATATGGCGCACACGCGCGGTCATAGGTGTTCGTGCCCAGGGTGTCGCGCGCATCGAAGGATAAGTACAATTTCAACCCGCCGTGAATCGAGTCCGCCGCGGTGTCGAAACTCCACACGGAACCCGCCACAACGTTCGTGCCGTACACCTCGTCCACGCGCCAAAAATAAGGTGTGTTGGGCGCGAGCGCGGAGGCGGGAGAAAACAAGGCCGAACTGACCTGGCCTTGATACGCGTTGGAGCTGGTCGTGGCAGCGGCAACGTTGGCGGCGTTGGTGCCTAGATAAAGGTTGTATTGAAAATTATTCGTGTTCCCCGGCGTCCACGTCAGAATCGGTTGCAAAGCCACATTATTTTCACCGGCGTAGGGATGCGGCCCGCCCGCCGGCATCAATCCGCTGCCCTGATACAGCGCCATTACTTGCGCCGCCGAGAGCGCCTGGGTGTACAGCCGCAGATCCGCAATGGCCCCGGTGAACCAGGATTTGTTGCCGTTGCCATCATTGGCCATGCCCATGACCGGCCAGTTGTCGGCCGCGATGAATTCGCCCGCCGGAATGGAACGCGTACCCGAGGTGGAGGTGTATTCCACCCCGTTGACGTAGAGTCGGATCAAGGCGTTAGCGCGATCCATCTCGCCCACCAGATGATACCACACGCCCGCCTGCGGCGCGATGGCTGCGCTGACATTGAAACTGCTCTGTCCGCCGACCGTGGAACCCATGAAGAAAAACGAACTCCCCGTCATGCCCAGACAGAAACCCGCCGATGGGCCATCGTGCGAGTTAAGGTCCAGCGAGCTCTTCATCATCAACATTTCTTCGCCGGCCGGAGTCGCATCCGGCTTGACCCACACCGAAATGCTGGTGTTGGTGTTGAAGGAGTCGAACCAGGGGCCTTGAAACCGGAGATAGGTGGCGCCATCGAAATGCAGCGCCCGCCCCCCACCCACACCCGAAACGGAACTGTTGGCAAAATTGGCCGTGCCGAAGAGCATGCCCGCCTGCCCGTTGCCGGTGGCCTCCGAGGCGCTCGTGCCAGCAGTGTCGCCCATGGTCCACTCGCCCAACAGCGGGTTGGCGTCGCTGGTTACCAGCACCTTCGCCGCGGTCAAACTTTTCAAGCCGGAAGGCTCGCCGACGTAATAATGGAACAAGTCGTAGCCCACAAAGCCCGGCTTGGGCGTGAATTGCAGTACGCCGCTGCCCAAATTGGTCACGGCGCTGCCGTTGGCCGTGTTGGTCTCAAACGAAACGATGGCGAGCGTGTTGCTGTTGGCGATGTAATCGTTCAGCAGAACATTGAGATTTACGGCCTGGTTAGTCTTGGTGCTGGCCAGGTCCGGCGTGGCGTGCGGCGCCAGCAAATAATTGTATTTCACCCACTCGATGCCGCCCTTCCAAGCGGTGCGCCGCAAACTCTGCGCCGAGTTGGCGTCCACGGTGGAGTAGCCCAAACCCGAACCATCCATGGCCACGTGCCAGAAGTTGGTGCCCGAGTAGTCGTGCGTGGAGGTGTAGTGGCTCTGTCCCCAGTTGTGGCCTATTTCATGGCCCGACGCGTAGCCGGACCAACTCGGATCCATCACGCTAAAATCACCCGGTTCGTAGGCCAGGCCGGCATCCCCGTTGTAGAGCTGCACCGACCCATGCACCATGTCGAACCAGCCGTTCGTGGCCACCCCGTGACTGTAGCCCGGATCCGGATTCCAGAATGAATTCTCTTCCGAAAGGTTGCCGTCGGTGGTGGTGTAGGGCAACTGGGTATTAGTGCGCACGCAGACGCACGCGATTTGATAGCAAACGCCCAAATCGCGGGCTTGCTCATAATCCACGTCGTTGATGCGGGCCTCTTGGATCAAAATCGCCGTGGTGATATTGCTGCCAGCCAGCTTGCAAAACACATTCACATAGTCGGAATCCAACACCAGCCGCGCCCGCTGCAGCGGCACTTGCTTCAAATTGTTTAAATACGGCGGGCCGCCATAGCTCACCGCCGCCACCGCCGGATACAAGTTCGTGCCCCAAGAGATATGCTGCGGGAGGTTGGTCGCGACCACCGCGTAGTTGGTCACGTAGCCCAAGCTGGGAAGATTCGTCGTTTGGAAATACGCGCCCATGCCGCCCCAGGAAAGCCGGTTGGTCGTGTCGTAAGGATCGTATTCCAAGGTGCTGCCCTGCCAGCGGCAGCCGTAATTGACCTGGTAATAGAATTTTCCGTCCACCCCAAACGTTCCCACCACCACCGCGCCCGGGTCGCCGATGATGCGCCCGCGATACGTGGTCGGCTCGGGGATTTGATTGGTGGAGAGAAGCGCGTAGTTCGTTTGGTCCGAGTAAACCCGCACCTCGTAGTTAGTCATGCGCAGGTTGTAGCGCTGGAGATTGAAGATCACCGGCTGCTGGGTCCAAGTGTTGGTGGCCGTCAGGGTGATGCTGTCGTTCAGCGCCCGCAACCGGCCGGTGCAACCAAACAGGACCAGGACCAGGCAGAGGGCTCGCGGCATCGAAAAAGTCATTCGCATTGGTTCAAGCAGCTTGGACTATTCCAAGCGGCCAACCATACCACATTTGGGGGAGAAAAAGGAACACCCTCGCCCCCTCCTCATGAATCCCTCGGAGAAACATCCAACTTTCAACCTTCAACGACCAAGGCCCAGTGCCGATCCCGCCATGCCGAGCGGGGCTCGGTGCTCCGGTTCGGGAATTCAAGGCGCGAAATTTTTCAGGGAAATCTCTCCCCGCGTAGGGCGGGGCGAGGGAGGAAAGACGCCCGAGCGGTGGATGATCTCCACTCGTTCTCAGCACCAAAGGTGCGTCTCATACCAGCCTGGGGCAACGCCCCATGCTGGCATGAAACGGGCCTTTGGCCCTGCCATCTCCCCTCACACCTAACAGCCTGTTGAAGGATCCAAAAAACGCCGCGTGAGGGCAAGCGGCCTACAGAAACTCGCGTAAATCGCGATGTTTGTAGGCCCGGTGCCCCCACCGGGCGATTATATCAACAGCCTGCTGGCGCCTGCGCAACACGCGCAAGCAGTTCCAACCGGAACCGGTAACTATACCCGTCAGCCAATGCCCACGCGTTTGCCGGCGTTGCGCGCTTCGTATTGGGTTTTGATCCACTTATACGTCTCGGCCAGACCTTTGTTCAGGGTCGTGGAGGGTTCCCACTTCAGAACCTGCTGAATGAAGGTGTTGTCCGAATTACGGCCGGCGACGCCTTTGGGCGCGTCAAGGTCATATTTGCGGTTCATCTTGACTCCCGCGATCTTCTCGATCTTGGACAATAACTCATTGATGGACACGAGTTCGCTGGAGCCCAGGTTGATGGGCGTGGCGATCAAAGCGTCGCAATGCGTAATCATGTCAATGCCCTTCACGCAGTCGTCAATGTACATGAAGCTGCGGGTCTGATGGCCATCGCCCCAGATTGTGATGTCTTTGCTGCCAGTGGCAATCGCCTCGATGACCTTGCGGCAAAGGGCCGCCGGCGCCTTTTCGCGGCCGCCGTCCCAAGTGCCGTGCGGCCCGTACACATTGTGGAAGCGGGCAATGGCCGTCTTCATGCCGCGCTCATGCCAGTATTCCTGGCAGAACATTTCCGATACGAGCTTTTCCCAACCATAGCCGCGCTCAGCCATCGCCGGATAGGCGTCGGACTCTTTCAACGCGCGAACGTTCGGATCTTTTTGCAGCAGCGTGTTGTAAGCGCAAGCCGAGGAGGAATAAAAATACCGGCGGGCGCCGGCCCGGTAGGCGGCCTCCACCATGTGCGTGTTGATCAGAATAGAGCGCAGGCATTCCACGCGGAAACGCTCAATGAAACCCATCCCGCCCATGTCGGCGGCCAGGTTATACACCTCCACCGCGCCTTCGCAAACGCGCCGGCAATTGTCCTCCACGCTCACGTCCAGGCACAGGTTCTGGACGCCAGGCACGTGCAAATACCATTCGTACAGCGGCTTTTTGTCCACCGTGCGGATGTTGGTGAAACCTTTCTTGGTGAAATATTGGGCGAGGTTGCCGCCAATGAATCCGCCCGCGCCGGTGATGACGATCAGGTCATCCTTCTTCAGGGGGGCGTCTTTTTCTATAATGCGTTTGTTCTGTTCCATAATTATTGTTGGTATCTTGGGACGGCCTCGGGACCGTCGTTCATTCAATGTTCGCCACAATTCTAGCTTGCTTTTGGGGTTTGGGAATGTCCACTTTTGACAAAGACATATCCATGTTTGACTTTTTATGAAACGCCAGTCCGCCGCCAGCCCCGATTTTTTCTCCGCCCAGGTGTCCCAGGCGCGGCGGTTTTATCTCAACCTCCGTCCGCCGCGGAGCGCCAAACTGGCCGTGGTGTGCGGCGGCGTGGAACATTGCGCGCCGGATTATGAAATCCGCCGCGAAACCTTCCCGTTTTATTCCATCGAGTACGTGGCGCGCGGGGAAGGCCTGGTACAGCTTGGACGACGGAAGCATGAATTGCGGCCCGGCGTCATTTTCGCCTATGGGCCGGGGGTGTCTCAACACATCACGGTCACCCCGCAAAAGCCGCTGGTGAAGTACTTCGTGGATTTCGCCGGCACGCGCTCGGCAGCCTGGATTCAAGATGCCGGCTTGGCGCCGGGCCGGGTCTCGCAGGTGTATCCGCCGAACGAGATCCAGCCCCTCTTCGACGAACTCATCCGCAACGGCCAGCGCGGCACGCCGCACGCGCCGGAAGTCTGCCGCCGCCTGCTTGACTGCCTGGGCGTGAAATTGCTGGAAGCGCGCGCCCCTCTGCAAGGCGCGGATTCGCTGGCTTTTGCCACCTTCCAGCAGTGCCGCCAATTCATGCAGGATCATTTCCAGCGCTTGCGCACGCTGGAACAGACGGCGCGGGAATGCCACGTGGACACCGCCTACCTATGCCGCCTGTTCCGGCGGTTTGATCAACAGTCGCCCTACCAGTTTTTGACCCGGCTTAAAATGAACGCCGCCGCCGGCCAGTTGCAGCAGCCCGGGGCGCTGGTGAAGAACGTGGCAGCGGATCTGGGCTTCACCAACCCCTTCCATTTTTCGCGGGTGTTCAAGTCGGTGTTTGCCATCGCACCGGAGGCGTTTCGCAAGCTGCGGTGAAGGGGGGCGCAGGTTTTGCGTTGGCCTGGGCCACCACTCGCTCTAAAATTCGGGTAGCCAGTCATGAATAGAACAAATATTCAGCAAAGGACAAGAGGGACAAAAGAGACCGAAGAGACTCGCGGTCCTGGTCATTCGTCGTCCCTTGAGTCTTTTCCGTCCCTTTCGTCCCTTCCTGAAAATGTCCCAAGTGGCTTCATTCCGCCGCACGGCGGATACCAGAATCTGCTCGCCTACCAAAAATCGCTGGGGGTGTTTCAGACCACGCAGTATTTCCGCGACCGATTCATAGACCGGAAATCCCGCACCTTTGACCGGATGGTGCAGGCCGCCCGGTCGGGTAAACAGAACATCCTCGAAGGCAGCCAGGCCAGCGGCACCTCCAAAGAAACCGAGCTTAAGCGCACCATTCCTGAACGATGGCGGCCTGCGTGAGCGCATGACCCGCGCCCGGTTGGTGACCCGCGCCAGACAACAACGGCGAGGTTGATGGTCCACAAAGATCCAAAACGCTGGCGCGGCTGCGAAAGGTCTTGGACAGCGCCAACGCTTCCGCCTACGTGGCACCACAAAGTGCCGTAGGCACGGCATATTTGTAGTTTAGCATGCCGTAGAAATCAGCAGCTCCGTTGGCAGCGACATCGCGGAGGCGAACGAAATATGACGCTCCTGACGGAGCTTGAAATCGGATTTGGAATCCGGGGCTACAAAGATTCCGCCCCTAACGGGGCTGATCCGCCAGCGAAATTGCGCCACGACTGGAGCGCGGGTTGGTGACACGCAGCAACTCCGCGAGTCAGGAGAGGTTTGGCAGCTTAACTCCGCTTGCATTCCTTCACCGCCTCCACGCACCGCCCACAAAGCGTCGGATGTTCGGCGCTTTTTCCAATATCCGATTCCCAATGCCAGCAACGTTCGCACTTCTGGCCGTCGGCTTTAGAAACAGTGGCGAAAATCGTTTCGCCGCCGGTGCTGGCCAGGCGGACCTGCGAGACATTCAGCAGTTCGCGAAGCGAATCCAGATGCAGCTTGGCGTCCGCCAGCGCCTGACCATTGCCATTCACAGTCAATTTGGCCTCCAGCGATTTGCCGATGAGCTTGGCCTGACGCGCCTTTTCCAATTCGGGGAGCGATACCTCGCGCAATAAAAACAGATTCTTCCACTCAGCAATTTCCGATTCCGGGCGCGTGAACGTTGCCGGGCGCCAAACCGCGGCGTGGACGGAGCCGGTGGATGGTTGACCGTCGCCAGGCACAAATTCCCAGGCCTCGTCGGCCGTGAAGGCCAGGATCGGCGCGAGCATCTGGCACAGCCCGCTCACCAGCCGGTGCAGCGCGGTCTGCGTGGAGCGGCGGCGCGGCGAATTGGCCGCGTCGGTGTACAGCCGGTCTTTGATCACGTCGTGATAGACCGACGAGAGTTCCACGGCGACGAACTGGCTGACTTTTTGATAGACCACGTGGAATTCACATTGGTCGTAGGCGGCAATGACCTCAGCTTCGAGCTTGGAAAATTCGCCAAGAATCCAGCGGTCGAGGCCGGTGAGCCGGTTGTCCGGTACGGCATGTTTGGCCGGATCGAAATCGTACAGGTTCGAGAGCTGGTAGCGCAGGGCGTTGCGGATGGCGCGATAGGTTTCGCCGACCTTTTCCAACCGATCATCGCCCACCCAGATGTCGCTCCGAAAATCCTGGGAGGCGACCCAGAGGCGAACCACGTCCGCGCCAAACTGTTTGAGGTAGCGGTCGGCGGTTTCCGGCTTTTCGTAGGTGGTCTGGGCACTTTTGGAGACTTTTTCCTTCTGTTTTGGATCCAGCTTGCTGGCTTTTACCATGAAGCCGTGGGTGAGGACGGTCTTGAACGGCGCCGCGCCGTTGCCCGCCAGCGAGAGCAGCAGGGACGACTGGAACCAGCCGCGATGCTGGTCACTGCCCTCGAGATACATGTCGGCCTGCCAGGGGGCAGGTTGAGAGTTGAGGGTTGAGGGTTGAGGGGGCGCGGAGAAACTCGCGGACGAGCCGTCCGCGCTCCCATGGGAAAGTTCCGGACGCCGCATCAGCACGGCGCGCGAGGAACTGCCGGAATCAATCCACACGTCGAGCGTGTCGTTGGATTTGGCGACGGCATCCGCGCCAGTCCAGTTTGCCGGCTTGACGAGCGACCAGATTTCTTCGGCCGACTTCTCAAACCAAGCATTGGAACCGTGCTTTTCAATCCAATCCGCAACGTTGCGAACAACCTGAGCGTCGAGGACGGCTGTGCCTTGGGCGTCATAAAAAGCGGGCAAGGGCACGCCCCAAGAACGCTGGCGGCTGATGCACCAGTCGGGCCGCGCTTGCACCGCGCCTTTGATGCGGTTGACGCCCCAGTCAGGAATCCAGTTGACGCGGTCAATCTCGGCCAGCGCCTGCTGCCGGAAAGAAAGTAAAGCAGGCATCTCGCCTGCTGGCGCCGACAATGCCGGCGCCGTTTCTTGACCGCTCGCGCTGACGCGCTCGCTGGGCAGGCGGGACGCCTGCCTTACTTTATGGTCAATTTTGATGAACCATTGGTCCATCGCGCGGAAAATGATGGGGGTTTTGCTGCGCCAGCAATGGGGGTAGCTATGATGATAGTTTTCCTGATGCAACAAAGCGTGCCGCGCGCGCAATTCGTGCAGCACGGCCTCGTTAGCCTCGCTTTTGCCGTGCTTCTCCAAAATGGATTTGCCAACCATTCCGGCGGGCATTTGTTGTTCAACGGGCAGATCCGCCGTGTGCGCGAACTTGCCGTCGTCGTCCACCGGCGAGTAAATGGGCAGACCCTGCGCGCGACCCAGATTATAGTCGTCCTGGCCGTGGCCAGGGGCGATGTGAACAAATCCCGTACCGGTATCGGCGGTGACAAAGTCGGCGGCAAAGGCCCTGCCCTTGCGGGCGGGGATGAACGGATGTTGGTATTCCAATCGGGCGAGTTCGGCGGCGGGAAACGGCGTTTCCGCATAGGCAGTCCAGCCGCATTTTTCGGCCACCGCCGACAGCAGGCCGCGGAAAACGATATGTTTTTCACCGCCGACAGCAGCCGTGACATATTGAAATTCGCGGTTGTAAGCCACCGCCAAGTTGGCCGGCAGGGTCCAAGGCGTGGTGGTCCAGATCACGATAAACGTCTTTTCGCGGCCCAGCACAGGGAATTTCACGAAAACGCTTTGACTGACGTGGTCAAGGTATTCCACCTCGGCTTCAGCCAGCGCGGTGCGGCAGGGAATGCTCCAATAGACAGGCTTTTTGCCACGATAAACAAAGCCTTGCTCCACGATGTCCGCAAACAGCCGCAGCTCGTCCGCCTCGTATTCCTGGTTCAGGGTAAGATAGGGATTTTCCCAGTCGCCAAGCACGCCGAGCCGCTTGAATTGGGTGCGTTGGAGATCAATGTACTTGCGGGCATAGGCATCACAGGCCTGGCGGATGGCCACGGGGGTGGCGGCATCCCCCCCACCACCCTCTCGCACTCCCGCCGGCGAGGGAGAGCCGGAGCCGGCTTTGCGCATTTCCTGCGAGACCTTGAATTCGATGGGCAACCCGTGGCAATCCCAGCCGGGAATGTACGGCGCGCTGAAACCGCGTAAAGTCTTGTATTTGATGATGATGTCTTTGAGAATCTTGTTGAGGGCGGTGCCGATGTGTACGTCGCCATTGGCAAAGGGCGGGCCATCATGCAAGACGAACTTGTGTGCGCCGGCGCGTTGCCGCTGGATTTGCTGGTAAAGCCCGGCGGCGTCCCATTTTTTCAAGCGTTCAGGCTCGCGCGTGGTGAGGTCGGCCTTCATGGCGAAGTCCGTGCGCGGCAGGTTCAAGGTTTCTTTATATTCCATGTCAAATTGAAGGAAAGACGGTAGCAGTCAGGGAAAACCCTGTCAACGCAACGGCACCAAGGGGCGCAATGCCTTAATTTGGCAACGGAGCGCGGGTCAGTGACCCGCAGCCACTTTGCCTGCCGAGAGGCGTATGGTGACAATTCGGATGTGCTTTGAAGGCCGGATATTGCTGCGGCTCGCAGAGCCGCGCTCCGCAAATCAGAAACTGCCGGCATAGGTGGGTCGCCCGGGCAACCATGCCCCGGAAAAGAAAAAACCGGCTCAGTCAGCCAGAGGATGGCCGAAAGAGCCGGGGAATTCAGAATGAGCACAACGTAGGATTACGGAGAACTCGTGCCCCGAATGCACTCGTTCGGGGCCGAAATCATAAAAAATTCAAAGATCACGTGGCTGGCGGACCCACTCATTGAGCGTCACATCGCCTGCAACTGCCACTATTAAATCATAGTCGCTTATTGTTGTCAACATCGTTTGCAAAGTATAAGTAAGTGAAATGACTGCTGGGGCAGCCATAAGCGCGAAATCCCGCCCCCCCCCGGAAAATCGCGCGCACTGAAACCCTGAACCCATGAAGAACACCCAACCTCCCATGGCCAACTTTCCAACCGTTCATTGGATGTTGGGCCTTCGATGTAGGATGTTGGAGGTTTCCCGGGTTGCAGGAAAAGCGCCCACGTCCAAAGTCGGCCGCACATCGAAACCATGAACCAGAGTTCCCCGCAAGGTCGTGGCGCAAACTGATCCCGATGCAAAATCGGGATATCGCTCGTTGGCAACCTGCAAACCACGCACAATCCCCACGCTCCATTCATTTCCACGCCCTGCCGACGGCCAGTCGGCGACCCAGCAGGTTGCCAACCTGCGGTACGGCAGTTCAAGGAAAGTCCGGAGTCCGGCGGCAGAGGCGGAGGTTTGGCAGTGGATTCCGCCCCCTAAAAGTGGCCGTTTTTCGGCCTTTTTTGCGATTGTGAATAACTTGGGAACAAGAGTTAATATGTTGTCCTCGTAACTTTCGCGCCAATGACATAAAAACATCAGCACCGATTGGAGCCAGAATGTTCAGTGGATGGTATTTCGTTGGAAATCGGCCCAAAAAGCAGGCAGCTAAAACGCAACGTGTTGACAATCAAATCGTTAGCATTTTGCATTTAAGTTTGCAGCCAAGAGCGATGTTAAAGATTTTGAGTTTTGGCTTGAAAATTGGGGCACGTCGCGCTTGACTATAGGGCGAAATCCGTGCGAAAGAGCTGGGGTCGGCGTTGGGTGAATAAAACGTAAAAAAGTCGGGAATTGGCGGTATAAACATGCAAAGTTCGGCAGAAACAATTTGGAACTCGGCGCAGGAACATCTCCGCGTCAAGTTGAGCCGGGACACGTTCAATATGTGGTTTGCGCCGTTGCGCCCATGTGCCGTGGAGGGACAACAACTGACCATGGAGGCGCCGAACGAATTCTGCGAAGTTTGGGTCAAGGACAACTACCTGAGCCTGTTGCAGGACGCGGTGGCCGTAGCCGCCGGGTGCCGGCTGCAAATCAAATTCCGAGTGCCCAACGCCGCCCATTCGCTCCCTGCGACGCCCCTCCAAGCGGCGGTTCCGTCCCCCACCCCGGCACACGCGGCGGCGGCGATGCCGCCAAGAAATCGAATCGCCGAGCCAGCGGCCGAGCGAAATCATGGCCACGGAGATCTGCTGTTCAACCCCAAAAACACCTTTGAGTCCTTCGTGGTGGGCACCAACAATAATTTCTCCTTTGCCGCCGCCAAGGCGGTGGCGGAAGCGCCGGGAAAATCCTACAATCCGCTCTTCCTGTACGGCGGCGTGGGCTTGGGCAAAACTCACCTGCTGCATGCCATCGGCCAGCATGTGACCGGCAACAAAAAGGCGGCGCGCGTCGCCTACCTTTCGTCGGAAAAATTCACCAACGAATACATTGATGCCATCCAGAACAACAAGCTGGTGGGCTTCCGCAAGAAATACCGGCAGACGGACGTGCTGCTGATTGACGACATCCAGTTTTTGGCCGGCAAGGAACGTATTCAGGAGGAGTTCTTCCATACTTTCAATGCCTTGCACGAGTCGCACAAGCAGATTGTTTTGACCTGCGACCGTCCCGCCAGCGAAATCCAAGGGCTGGAAAGCCGGTTGGTGTCCCGCTTTGAATGGGGCTTGGTCACCGACTTGCAACCGCCGGACATTGAGATGCGGCTGGCCATTCTTAAGAAAAAGGTGCAGGTGATGAATGCCGTCCTGCCCGAAGACATCATCAATTTTCTCGCCACGCGCATTCGCACCAACATCCGCCGGCTGGAAGGGGCGCTGATCCGCGTGGTGGCCTACGCGTCGTTGTCCGGCAAGAAGCTGACCATTGAGAGCGTGGAAAACCTGCTGCGCGAAATTCTGCACGAAGAAGGCCGCCAGACCATCAGCATCGAGGTCATCCAGAAGCGCGTGGCCGAACATTTTGACATCCGGCTGGCGGATATGACCAGCAAGCGCCGTCCAGAGAACATTGCCTTTCCGCGCCAAATCGCCATGTATTTATCGCGGCAGATGACCGAAAGCTCCCTCAGCATCATTGGCGAGGCTTTTGGCGGGCGCGATCATGGGACGGTGTTGCACGCCTGCCGCTTGGTCAAAGACCGGATGGAAGTGGATTCCAACGTCCGCCAAGTTGTCCATTTCTTGGAAAAGCAGTTGAATCGTTGATGCCAGTTATTGAGGTCAACCATCTTACCAAGGCCTTTCGCACCTACAAAAAGCTTCCGGGCTTTGCCGGCGCGGTCAAAGGGTTGTTTCACCGGCAATACGAGCAAACCTTGGCCGTCAATGACGTCAGCTTCCAGATCGAGCCGGGCGAGTTGGTGGGCTTCTTGGGTCCGAACGGGGCGGGCAAAACCACCACCCTCAAGATGCTGGCCGGTCTGCTGTATCCGACCAGCGGCTCCGCGAAAGTGCTCGGCCACACCCCTTGGGAACGGCACGACGATTACCGCCGGCAATTCGCGCTGGTGCTCGGCCAAAAAAACCAGCTTTGGTGGGA
>Ga0316230_1002503_pt1 | contig 15878 bp, 9 predicted proteins | sample TBH18025metaG_FD_206004 | JGI IMG/M metagenome (GOLD analysis project Ga0316230, IMG submission 206004) | Freshwater microbial communities from Trout Bog Lake, Wisconsin, USA - TBH18025 | ecosystem: Environmental > Aquatic > Freshwater > Lake > Hypolimnion/Profundal zone | place: USA: Wisconsin...
CACCATGCAGACGATCAGGTCGAGCTTTTCTTCCTCCGCCTCTTTCGTGGGAGTGGCGGCGAAGGTCTGGGTGGGATGCAGTGGCACGCAGTGTCCCCGAGTTCCTCAAAGGTTGAGCTGGTCCGCCCCTTGCTCAACGTGACCAAGGCAGCCCTGCTCGATTACGCTCTCCAGCACCAAGTCTCCTACCGTGAGGATGCTACCAACGCCTCACTGGAACCTCAGCGCAACCGCATCCGCCACGAACTTCTCCCCTTGCTCGAAAGCAAGTACCAACCAGCCCTACGCCAGACTATCCCCAGGGTAATGGAAATCCTGCGCGCGGAGGCCGATCTCGCCGCCGAACTCGCGCGCCGATGGAATCAACGGTTCCGAGCGGGAACGTCGCCCGCCACCACAGAAACCCCTGGCCACCCGGGACAGGCCCCGTTCGCCGAGCTGCCGGTCGCTGTCCAGCGAAAAAGCATCCAACTCCAGTTGTTGGAGCTTCGGGGCACCCTGGATTTTGAGACCATCGAACGGCTGCGACTCACTGCGGACCGCCCTTGCACGATCGCTGCATCCGCCCCGCCGGAGCAGGCGACCAACTCGCCGATGCGAATCGTCCGAGGCGAGGATGGACGGCTCAGGCTCGAGTCGGATCGGCTCGTCCGCTTTGCGGATGACCGCCGCGACCTTCGCCTGAGCTCGAGGGGAGGGAAAACCCGCTTTGGCGGGCTCCAAGTCACCTGGTGTGTCTCGCGGGCGAAAAAGAGCCTGGTCTTTGGGGTTGCAGGCCAGGAGTTTCTGGATGCGGATAAAGTGGGGGCGGAGGTGGTATTGAGGCATTGGCAGCCGGGGGATCGGTTCCAGCCGATCGGGATGGCAGAGGGTGTCAAGTTACAGGATCTCTTTGTAAACCAGAAGATCCCCCGCCACCGCCGGCACGAGCTCCTGGTCGCTGCGACCGCCGCGGGCAACCTCTTCTGGGTCGAGGGCTTGCGTGTTTCAGAGGGCTTTAAGCTCACCCCCCGGAGCAAACGCTTCTTGCGCTGGCGGTGGAATCGAGGCTAAATAGCTTATTGCGGGGTTCGCGATGCAATGGTAGCTTTGGCCAACCGAAAGAAGAAGATGGCTGACGACAACAGGTTCAATATTAACAGCGACGACAAAAACCAGAAAAAAGGCGGCGAGTTCAAAGTGCCGCCCCGTACCTACATGGTGTGGATCGTCATTCTCGGGGGTATTATCGCCCTGATGATGCTGCGCCAGAAGATGGATCGCCCGGGGGACACCCTCTCCCAGTATCGCTTCCAACAGTTGGTGGAATCGAATCAGATCGCCGAGGCGACCATTAACTACAACGCCCAAAACCCCTTTCTGACCGAAATCGTCGGCAAATACCACCAGTCAGACGGCGACGGCAAGCGGTTGGCCGAGTCGGATGCCCAGCACGGTTTAGCCTTGTTCCGGACCAAAGTGCGGCTGACCCCGAGGTTGGAGGAGAAACTGCTTTCGTTGCCCCAGTTCCAACCCCACGAGCAGAACCAGATGCTCCTCAGCGTGATCTATAGCCTATTGCCGATCCTGCTCATCGCGGCGCTGGTCTGGTTCTTTTTCATCCGCCAGATCAAGATGGCTGGGAAGGGCGCTCTGAGCTTTGGCAAAAGCAAGGCCAGACTTTTGGCGAAGGAACGGAACAAAACCACCTTCAAAGACGTTGCCGGCATTGACGAAGCCATCGAGGAGGTATCGGAACTGGTTGAGTTTCTGAAGGACCCCAAGAAGTTTCAGCGGCTCGGGGGCCGAATCCCCAAGGGCGTGCTCATGGTCGGGCCCCCCGGCACTGGTAAGACCCTGCTTGCCAAAGCCATCGCCGGGGAAGCTGACGCCGCCTTTTTCAGCATCAGCGGTTCGGATTTCGTGGAGATGTTCGTCGGTGTGGGTGCGAGCCGCGTGCGGGACATGTTCGAGCAGGCGCGCAAAAACACGCCGTGTTTGATATTTATAGACGAAATTGACGCCGTCGGCCGGAGCCGTGGCCACGGGTTGGGTGGCGGCAATGATGAGCGCGAGCAAACCCTGAACGCGCTGTTGGTCGAGATGGACGGTTTCGACACCCAGGAAGGTATTATTATCATCGCGGCCACCAACCGGCCGGACGTGCTGGATCCGGCCCTCCTGCGGCCGGGACGATTTGACCGCCAAGTGACCGTAAACCTTCCGGACGTGCGCGGGCGTGAGGCGATTTTGAAGGTACACGCCAAGAACGTGAAACTGGCACCCGTAGTGGATCTTTCCATTATCGCTCGTGGGACACCGGGATATTCCGGGGCCGAACTGGCGAATTTGCTCAACGAGGCCGCCCTGCTGGCGGCGAGCGAAAACAAGAAGGCCGTCGGCATGCCCGAACTGGAAGAAGCTCGGGACAAAGTCCGCTGGGGGCGAGAGCGTCGCAGCCTGGCCATGACCGACGAGGAAAAGCGATTTACCGCCTGGCACGAGGCAGGCCATGCCCTGATCAATGTGCTCCTCCAGCACACTCATCCCCTGCACAAGGTGACCATTATTCCGCGCGGCCAGTCCCTCGGCTCCACCATGTCCCTCCCCAAGACCGATGTTCTGAGCCGGCGACGAAAAGAGATGCTGGACATGATCTCGGTAACCATGGGAGGCCGGATTGCCGAGGAGATCATATCCGGTGATATTTCCAGCGGCGCCTCGGGCGACATTCAGCAAGCCACCAACATGGCGCGGGCCATGGTTACCCAGTGGGGGATGAGTGAGCGCCTGGGAATGGTGCAGTATGGCAATGATGACGAGTTCGTCTTTCTGGGTCGCGAGGTTTCCCGCGCCAAGGTCTATAGCGAGTCCACCGCTCAGGAAATCGATACCGAGGTCAAGCGGATTATCGATGAGGCTTACCGGATCGCCAAGGACCTGATCGTGGGCCATCTGGATAAACTGGAGATGATCGCCAAATGCCTCCTCGAATTTGAGACGCTCGATGGCACGCAGGTCGACGAGATCGTTCGCACCGGCAAGTTCACGCCACCAGCGCCGCAACCGCAGGTGGACCCGCCTCATGGCGCGCCGGCAGGCACTACCCTGCCCGAGGTCCCTGGCAAACCCGCCCCCCCCAAGCTGCCCGGACTGGGGACACCTGCACCGGCTACCGTTTAGGTGGCTTACTCCGCCTCCGTTCAACCGCCGGGGAAGACCCTCGGCCGAGCGGTGTCAGCGATGACTGATTGACCCATGAACGAAAAGACAATAGCTCCGGCTCGTTCGAGCAGCGACAAGCGGATTCAGATGAGCACGGATGGTTTGCGCCTGGATTTCGAGCACCACTTGCGTTACACGCTGGCCCGTGACCGCTATACGGCGACCGCCCGTGACCGCTACTACGCCTTGGCCAGTGCGGTTCGGGATCGGGTCGTCGAACGGTGGATGGCCACTCAGCAGACCCACCACAAACAGAATGTTAAACGGGTCTACTATCTATCGCTAGAGTTCCTCATCGGCCGCCTATTGGGGAACAACGTGATCAACCTGGAAATGGATGGGATGTGTCGCGAGGCTGTGGCCCAGGAGGGACTGGATTGGGATAAACTCCGCGACTCCGAGGTGGATGCCGGGCTGGGAAATGGCGGATTAGGACGCTTGGCAGCTTGCTTCCTGGATTCCATGTCGACTTTGGGGCTCCCCGCTGTGGGGTATGGACTCCGTTACGATTTCGGCATTTTCAACCAGCGCATCGCCAACGGCTATCAGGTCGAGCAACCCGACGAATGGCTCAAACTGGGCTACCCATGGGAAATCGCCCATCCCGAGTTTTCCTTTACCGTTCAGTTCGGCGGTCGGGTCGAGTCACGCAAGGGTCCCCACGGCATGGAGTGGAGTTGGATGGACACGCGTAACGTCGTGGGGATGCCCTACGACCTTCCCATCGTCGGGTACGGCGGCGAGACGGTAAACACGCTCCGCCTCTGGTCGGCTAAGGCGGCGGAGGAGTTTAACCTCGACGATTTCAACCGCGGCAGTTACATCGACGCGGTTCAGAACAAAGTCCTGGCGGAAAACCTGACCAAAGTCCTCTATCCGAATGACAACATGGTGGCGGGCAAGGAACTACGGCTCCGGCAGGAGTACTTTTTCGTTTCCTGCACAATCCAGGACATCCTGCGCCGTTTCAAGGCGGACGGCAATGAATGGTCATCCTTCCCGGACAAGGTTTTCATGCAGCTCAATGACACGCATCCGGCCTTGGCCATCGCCGAGCTCATGCGGTTGCTCATGGACCGGGAAGGGCTGCCCTGGGATGAGGCCTGGAGGCTGACCACGGCGACGACCGGCTACACCAACCACACCATCCTCCCCGAGGCGCTGGAAAAGTGGCCGGTACCCCTGTTGGGAGGCCTCCTGCCCCGCCACTTGCAGATCATCTTCGAGATCAACTCCCGGTTTCTGCGGGAGGTCGCCTCCCGTTACCCGCTGGACGGCGCCCGATTACGACGGATGAGCATCATTGAGGAGGGCGGGCAAAAACAGGTGCGGATGGCGCACCTGGCGATGGTGGGTTCGAACTCGATCAACGGCGTGGCCGCGCTCCACACCCGGTTGCTCAAGGAGAAAGTTGTCCGGGACTTTGCCGAGTTCTGGCCGGGCAAATTCAACAACAAGACCAACGGGATTACGCCTCGACGGTGGTTGCTCGAGGCGAACCCGCCCTTGGCGCAGCTCATTACCGAGGTCATCGGAAAGGGCTGGATTACAGATCTTCAGCAACTCCGCCGCCTGGAACCGCTCCAGGATGATGCTGCCTTCCGCGACCGGTTTCGCGCGGCCAAGCGTCAGAACAAGGTTGCCCTGGCGGATTACATTGCCGCTACCCTGGGGATTAAGGTCTCGCCTGACTCCCTGTTCGATGTCCAGGTAAAGCGCCTGCACGAATACAAACGCCAGTTGATGCTGGTGCTTCAGACGATCATACGCTACAACCGGCTCAAGCAAAACCCGGCGTCCGAACTGGTCCCGCGTACCGTCATCTTCAGTGCAAAGGCGGCTCCCGGCTACATGATGGCCAAGTTGATTATCAAGTTGATCCATCAGTTGGCCGAAGTGATCAATGCCGACCCGCAGATTGGCGACCGACTAAAGGTCGTATTCGTGCCCAATTACCGCGTTTCTTTGGCGGAACGGATCATCCCCGCGGCGGACTTGAGCGAACAGATCTCGCTGGCGGGCACCGAGGCCTCCGGCACCGGCAACATGAAGCTCCAACTCAACGGCGCGCTGACCATTGGCACGCTCGACGGCGCGAACGTGGAGATTCTCGAAGAGGTCGGGGCGGAGAACATCTTCATTTTTGGTCTTAAGGCGGAGGAGGTGGAACAGCGCCGACACTCCTATAACCCGAAAGAGGTTTGTAACCGCGACCCCGAAATCCGCCGGGCCCTCGACATGATCCGTGAGAACTTCTTCTCGATGGTCGAGCCTGGCATCTTTGAGCCTATCCTGCGCGAATTGTTGGATTACGGGGACCGCTACATGCTGCTGGCGGATTTGCGGGATTACCTGGAGACCCAGGATAAGGTCGATGCGGTATACCGCGACCGCGACCTGTGGACTCGCAAGGCCATACGGAATGTCGCCCGTTCCGGCAAATTCAGTTCCGACCGCACCATCCGCGAATACGCCACGGAAATCTGGCAGGTGGTCCCCTGCCCCGTCCGAAAGTTCCAAGCGGATTAACTCCTGAGCCGCTCCTCGCGCAGGATTTCAAGAAAGGTCCCGAGGCTCGCCGAGGGATTGTCTCGCCTCCAGGCGACATGAAACTCGAAACGGGGCAAGCTGGACGGCAGCGGTCGGAACTCGACGTTGATCTTCAGGAACTCTTGGAGCACCTCGGGCACGATGGTCACGCCCACCCCGGCGCACACCAACTGGAGGAGACTCTGCGCATTGTTGGCTTGCTGGACGACGTTGGGGGTGAACCCTGCGGATCGGCACAGATCAAACTGGGCCTCCCGGTAGAAGGGCACCGTGACCGGCAGAGAGACAAACGGCTCCCCCGCCAGTGACCGCAGGTTCAATCGCCGGGACCGGGTCAAGGGATGACCCGGTGGCAAAGCCACGCAGAGCGCGGCGCGCCGCACACATTCGAAGGTCAAATCCACGCTCAACTCCGGGAAACTCATGCCCACGTACCCGGCATCCAGTTCCTTGGCGAGCAGTTCCTCAATTTGTTGGTGTGAGGGCAGTTCCTGGATCTGTAGTTCGACCCGGGGGAACCGCTGACGAAACCGCCGAATGGCCAGCGAAAAGACAGGGTCGCAGGCCCAAGCGGTATAGGCCAGGCTCAACCGTCCGGCCTCGCCACGACCGGCTGATTGAGCCAACTGTACGGCCTGCTGGGCTCGATCAAGAATCTGCCGCGCCTCCCCCAGGAAAAGCCGTCCGGCATCGGTAAGTTCCACCCCCCGTTTCCTCCGGAGGAACAACCGAACGCCGATCTCCGCTTCGAGGTCATGAATCTGCCGGCTCAAGGGTGGCTGGGAGACATGCAGTCGGAGGGCAGCGCGCCGCACGTTGAGTTCTTCGGCGACCGCGACAAAGTAACGAAGATGACGCAGTTCCATACTTGTGATGCTTTCATGGTATCATGAATTGATCAATATGATATTATCCAGGTATTCATAAACGGTCTATGCTCAAACCATGACTAAGTGGTGTTCATGGTTCCGGGGCTTGGCCTTCGCCGCAGTGCTTGGCGGGTTGGTCGTGGGTTGCGGCAAGCCGCCGACTCGCCCGGCGCAGACACTGTTGGTGCAGACGGTGCGCACGAAGATGCTCAGGGATTCCAACCGCACTTCCGGCCCCGGTTACATCGGGATCGTCCGTGCGGACACCGAAACGGACTTCAGTTTCAAAGTGCGCGGCATCCTGGAGTCCATCGGCCCCGACGCAGACCACGATTGGAAGGAAGGGACGCGGCTGCCCGCTGATGCCGTGTTGGCTCGGCTGAAGCCAGCGGACTTCGACAACGCGCTAGCCTCCGCCTCGGCTCGCACCAAGTTAACGGAGGAGACGCTGGCGCGATTGACCAAGCTCCGGGGTTCGGAGGCGATTTCCCAGCAGGAATTCGACATTGCCAAGGCGGACGCGGAAAATGCCAAAGCCCAGCTAGCCCAAGCGGAGCAGAACCGCCAGGATTCGGTGCTCCGAGCGCCTTTCGACGGAGTCGTGCTCACCCGGTATGTGAACTCGGGGGTCACGGTGGATTCGGGTCAGAAAGTCCTGCGCTTTGCCAAGAATGATTTCATGTCCGTCGAACTAGGGGTGCCGGACCGTTTGGTAAGCCGGTTTTGGCCCGGCAAGGAGATCGACGTCGAGATTTCCGCTTTCGAAGGCCAGCCCTTGTTTCCCGGCCATGTCTCCGAAGTGGGGGTGGCAGCGAGCCATGAGGGCCGCCTTTTCCGGGTCGTAATCCAGGTCGACAACCGGGCGGGGCGAATCCGCTCGGGCATGACCGCCACGGTTCGGGTGGGGGATTTGGCGCGCTTCAGCCCCGGCGCCTTGCTGGTACCGTTATCGGCCCTGATCACCGCGCCGGCGGGCAAGGGTTCGACGAACCGACTGGCGGTTTTCGTCTGTCACGCGGGGATGGCGTCGCGTCGATGGGTCGAGACTGGGGATATTATTGACAGCTCGATCATTGTCACCGCCGGACTCAAGCCCGGCGAGGAAGTCGTCCGGAGTGGCGCCAGTTTTCTCTATGACGGCGCGCCCGTAGAGGCGGTCGAAGGGGGCGAGGTCATCCCATAACCCGGCATTGCCATGTCCACGTCATCTCGAATCGGTTCTGGCGGGCTCGCGCAGTTCTTTGTGGAGCACCGGGAAGTGAGTTGGACGGCCCTGATCGCGGTGCTGATCTGGGGGGCCGTTTCCTACAAGAAGCTCGGCCAGCAGGAGGATCCGACTATCCCACATCGGACCGCCATGCTGACCTGCGCATTCCCGGGGGCGACCGCCTCCAAGGTTGAGGAATTGCTCACCAAACCGCTCGAACGGAAGGTCTCGGAACTCCAATCTTTGGAGGAGATCAAATCCCAATCCCGATCGGGGATTTCGACGATCACCGTGAAACTTCAACCCGGGTCCGTAACCTCGATCGACCTGGAGTGGGCCAAGTTGCGCGCGAAGATCAAAGAGGTAGGACTGCCGCTGGGCGCACGCGAACCGTGGCTCAACACCGATTTTGGGAACACCATCACCATCCTCTTTGCGCTGGTCACCCCGAAGATCAGCGAAGCGGAGTGCGTCGCCCGCGCCAACTTAATCCGTCAACAGCTTGGCGAACTGCGCGGAGGCCGGCCGGACAGCAACCGTGCCGCCGCCCTGGCCTTTTTTCCCCCGGGCGTCGCGCAGAGCTACCGCGAATTCGTCCGCCAGCGGTTCGAGACCGGTATCCGTAAGGCGGGGCTGGCCAACGACGTTCAGACCCGGCAAGGCGAATCCTTCATCCTGGCTGATTTAGCCACCACCGCCCAGCGTCCGGAACTCGAAGCCTTCATCGCGGGTTTTGTTCAGCTCGTGTCGGGATCGGATCACGAGATGCAGCACCCGGATTTCACCGCCCCGATCCTGCTCATGGGGAACGAGGATCCGCTGCCGCGCATTCGGGCAACGGCGCCTCCGCGTTATAGTTATCGCACCCTGGAGATCCTGGCTCGGGATTTTGAGGATCAACTCAAACAACTGCCGAGTGTCGGGAAGGTGTCCCGCATCGGCATCGTGGCGGAAACGGATTATTTGCTCTTTTCCGACGCAAACGTGACCGGGTTTGGCTTGACACCCAACGCCATCATGGACGCCATCGGCAGCCGCAACGCCATCATCCCGGGTGGGACGCTCCGTACCGGAGGCCAGAATTTTCCGGTCCAGCTTTCAGGCGAGTTCCGCGACGAAGACGAGATGCTCGGAGCCATCGTCGGTGTCGGCAAGGACGGAGCCCCGGTTTACCTGCGCGATTTGTTTGAGGTCCGGCGGATGTACGAGTCGCCCATCCCCCTCAAGGTCGACGTCTTGCGGCGCGAGACCCAGGGTGGCCCGCTGGCAACGCGACGCGCGGTCATGGTGGGGGTCGAGATGAAGGACGGGCAAATCATACGCAACTTCGATGAGGAGGCGCGGGGTGTGGTGGAGCGGATGGGATCCCGGTTGCCCGAAGGCGTCGAGATCCAGCGGTTGTCGGATCAACCCGCAGCGGTCGCCCATCGGGTGGACCACTTCGTTCGCTGCTTGATCGAGGCCATCGTCATTGTCATCGTCGTGGCGCTCTTTCTGATGGATTGGAGGGCGGCGCTGGTCGTGGCGGCGGCTATTCCGCTCACCATCGCCATGACGGTGGCGGGAATGTATGCCCTCAACCTGCCGGTCCATCAGATTTCGATCGCCGCGCTCATCATTGCCCTCGGCATGTTGGTGGATGACCCGGTGGTCGCCTCGGACGCCATCAATCGCGAACTCCATCATGGGGAACCCCGCGACCGCGCCGCTTGGCTCGGTCCCTTCAGGCTCCGCCGCGCGATCCTGTTTGGCACCATCATCAACATCGTGGCCTTCCTGCCGCTGGTTCTGCTGCCCGGCGACAAGGGAGCGTTTATCTTCGCCCTGCCCGCCGTGGTGACTTTGGCTCTCATCTCCTCGCGGATCGTATCGATGACTTTCATCCCGCTGCTCGGTTACTACTTGCTCCGGGGGCAGAAGGGCCTGGAGGAGGGCGGCGAACTCCGCTCGTTCCCCCTCTTCCGCCCGGTGGACCGGGCCTTGCAAGGCCTGCTCCCCCGCTACCGCCGGCTCCTCGAACAAGCGCTGCGGCGCCCCTGGCTCGCCATCGGCTTGGCCTATGGCCTGCTAGGCGCCAGCCTGAGCATCGCCCCGTTCCTAGGCAAACAGTTCTTCCCACCCGCCGAGCGGAGCCAATTGATCGTGGATATCGAGTTGCCGGCCACCGCTTCACTGACCAGCTTGCGCGAGAAAGCGGACCAGGTGGTGGCGGTGCTTCAACAGTACCCGGAGGTGGCCAGCGCCGCGGTCTTCACCGGTGGGACCGCGCCTCGCTTTTATTACAACGTGGCGCCCAAGGAGCCGGCCAACTACCTCGCTCAGATCCTCATTAACACAAGCACCGCCGAGGAGGTGCCGGGGCTGCTCAGGAAACTGCGCGGGAAGTTAGATCACACCATCCCCGGAGCCCGCTGCACCGCCCGTCAATTGGAACAAGGCCCGCCGGTGGAAGAACCTATCCAAATCCGGATCAGCGGTGAAACACTGGACCAACTCGGGCGCCTGGCCGAGCAAACGGCTGCGGTCGTACGTCGCGCGGGGGGCTATCATGTTTTTGACGATTTGGGTCCGCGGATGCCGACCCTGCAGATACAAATTGATCAGGATCGCGCTAACTCCCTGGGGATCGGAAACCAGCAGATCGGCCTCGTGGCCCAAGCCGCCTTCGCCGGACTTAAGGTGACCGAGTTGCGCGAGGGAGATCGTCTGATCCCGGTGGTCATTCGCCTGCGAGTCGAGGACCGGAACGAGGCCGAGAAGATCCGTTCGCTTTACGTGCAGGGAGCTGGCCACAAGGCTGTCCCATTCGACAGCTTTGCGTCCGTCCGCATCCAGCCCGAGTTCGCCACAGTCCCCCATTACAATCAACTCCGGGCGGTTACGGTTCGCGCCTACGCCCCCTTCGGTGAACTGCCCTCAGAAGTGCTGGCGCGCGCGCGCGAGGGACTCGCGCAAATCAAACTGCCGCCCGGCTACCAGATCGAGTTGGCCGGGGAAAACAAGGAATTGAGTGAGAACCAAGGCGAGATGGGGAAGGTAATGTTGGTTTCGCTGGCTCTAATCGCCGCAGCCATGATCATTCAGTTCAACTCGGTGGTGAAATCTCTGGTGGTGATGCTCGCGGTGCCGTTGGGCCTGACGGGCGCCCTCGTGGGCTTGGGGATAACCGGTTCGCCCGTCGGGTTCACCGGCTTGCTCGGCATCGTAAGTCTGGCCGGGGTGATCGTGAGCCACATCATCGTGCTGAGCGATTTTATCGAAGAGGCCCGCGGGGAAGGGATCCCCTTGGAGCAGGCCCTGGTCCAGGCCGGATTGGTCCGTCTGCGGGCCGTGCTGGTAACCGTCCTGGCAACCGTGGGAGGCTTGGTACCGCTCTTCCTCACCGGCGGGGCGCTCTGGCATCCTCTGACCTCAGTGCATATCTTCGGGTTGCTGCTCGCGACCGGTCTGACTCTCGTGCTCCTGCCCGTTCTCTACTTCGTGTTTTGCGCGAAACTGAAGCTGATCCGTTGAACTTACCTCGGCGCTTCAGCACCAGGGGCGCGTACGCTTGGAATTCGGACCGCTAACCACCGACAGGACGTGCCGCGCGAGCTTGGCATTCTCGGCAATCTGCCAATCGAACATGCCCACCAGGATAAAATCGGCCCCGGCGTTGAAAGCCCAGGGGAAGGCGGCGTGGGGCTGAATCGCGCCCGCCGCCAAGATCTTAAAGGCGATGAACGGCTGTTTTACTTTAGCCATGACATCGATCACCGCTTGCGGATCGGTGCACCACGAATTGTCATGGGCACCCAGGACGTCGTGGTCGCCCAGCTGCTGTGCGGTGAAATAATCGTGGGTGTGGAGAGTCTTTTGATAGAAGTCCACATCCAGACCTGCCTTGGCGCATTCGATGACCACGCGCAAGTCATGCGCGCCCACTCCGGCAATTCGCTTGCGCGCTTTGATGAACTGGACCGACTCGGCAATCTTGTCGTATTCACCCTGCCGTAATAAACCCTCCGCCGCGTCGCCGGTCAGGTGCACCCCGACCGCCCCTTCGTCGACCGCCTTCTGAATCTGCGAAAAACCACCCCCCGCATCCGGCCGAGCCTGTGAGAACCACTTCATCTTACCGCCTGCCTTCCAGTGATCGAAGATCTGCGTGTTGTCGTCCATCACCCAAGTGTTAATGGCGGTGATCCCGTTGGCCTCAGCCAATTCGAGCGTCTGGCGTACTTTGGCGGGGGTATTATACTGCCGCATCAGCATCGAAACATAAGGCAGGTCGCGCGAATGTGCCCAACCGCTGATCAGATTCCCACCTAGCATCAACCGACTGAACTCGTGCCCCGCGATGCGGCCGTTGGGCATCTCGCCGTCCACCGGTGCGGTCGCCGAACCGGCGGCCGGAGGATTCTGCGCGCTGGAGGCTTGGGAAGTGCCCAGGCCCAGCGGCAAAGCCACCGAGGCCAGCAGCGAAGATTTAACGAACCCGCGACGAGACAAGTGCGTTGACATAAGCGGACGTTTGCATAGGCGGTGACGGTCGTCAAGCGTCCGGAAGGATCCCGCAGGGCGGAACGAGCCCTGCCAGCGCAATTCCCGAGGGGCGTAGTTCGGCCTTTGCCCCTGACCTGGACCGGATCTGCCGACCTCAAAAAGAACCCGGGGCGCAAACCCCCACTTGACCGGTGCCGTAACTGTGGCAAGTTCAGTAGTCCTATTGGATTATGAATAAACCAAACATTATAGCTTACCTGAAACCGTCCTGTGGCTGGAGCCGTGGGGTGCGCGCGGTTTTCAGGAAATACGATTTGCCGTACGAAGACCGCGACATCATGAACGACCCAGTGCAGCGGGAGGAGATGATCACCAAGAGTGGCCAACCCCTTAGTCCTTGCGTGGATATCAACGGTCGCATGCTGGCCGACGTGAGCGGGGATGAAGTGGAAGCTTATTTGCTGACCAACGCCTTGGTGCAAACGACGGATCGTGTGGCAGACTGCCCCACAAACAAATGCGGCTGCGGGGACTGATCCGAAGCTTCGGCCCTTGACTGAGCCCAACGGCGTTCTAGCGCATTGGGCTCAGCTTACGGAGAGGCTGGGCCAGTTTTGCCGGGGGCCGCTGCGGGGCAGCCCCCCACCAGGAAACCGATCTAGACCAAGGCCGCGTTCATTCGTTTGATCGCCTCGTCAATTTCGGCTCGGTTCTTGAAGCCGATCACAACGGCGTCCAGTTCCGGCAACGACATGGCGAACCGAATGGATTTCTCGCGATCTTCGGCATTGACGAACTCTCCGTTGCCAATGATTTTCATGCCTATAATACCCCGACCTTTGGCCTTCATGGCCTTTAGTTCCGCGATCACTGGCGAAACATCGTGGCCCGGATCCTTGTCCAGCCAAACCGATTCTTCGGGCCCATCAATACGGCGTCCCTGCGGGTTGACCCGAACCAGGTGAACTTCCGCCCAGGGGGTGGCCGTGGCCCCACGCAACGCCGGGAGGCTGTGGCAGGAAACCCCTTTGCTGCGAATCCAGCCCTTGGATTTCGCCTCATCGAAACCGTCCATGATCCGCTTCCATTGGTCGGTCCAGCCGTCCTTGATCATGCAATGGACCAACATGGAATCGATGTAGTCGGTGTCATACACCTTGCGATGCGCATCAATCGCCTCGAGCACCTTTTCGGGCTGGCCGGGGATCTTGGATTGGATGAACAGCTTCTCGCGCGGCAACCCCTTGATCGCCTGGCCGAGCCAATCGAAGGTCCGGTAAGTCAGCGAGCAGTCAAAATAGGTAATGCCCTGATCGTAGGCGTACTGGATGAGGCTGTTGAAGCCCTCGCGGCCGAGATCGCGTTGGATCTGCCCGCTGTTGCTGCCCGTCCCCATGCCCAGACGGCTGAGTTTGATCCCCGTTTTACCGAGCGTCACCTGATCCACCGCCGTGCGTTTAGCGCCACTTGCGGTTGCCGAGGCCACGAGCGATCCGCCGCCGAGCACCAGGGCGCCGGTAGCGGTGACAGAGTTTCGCAGGAATCGACGTCGGCTGAAGTGTGAGGTTCTCATAATTTGCAGCAATGTTGTTCGTTCTCTAGCACGTCACCTAGCGGCTTTCAAGCGGAATCGGGTTGGGCGGACCCGATTTCCGCGCGAAACCGTTGGCCACGGGTTCCGAGGAGAAGCACTTTGGCGGTCGCCGGGATGTCCAACCTACCGAATCTGGTCAAGGCCGTATTGCGATTGAACCGGCTGAGCGGCGCAGCCGGCAGATCCGTGCGCGGAGGTTTACTTGCCTTTCGGGTCAAGGATCTCCGGCAGGGAGAGGTCAGCCGGCGCCTTGCCGGTTGCCGTCCGGGTGAGCCTCTGGCCAGCCTCAGTAAAACCGGCGATAAAGCCGCCATGGGAAAGGAAAAACTGACCATCCTCGACCCCCATGAAACGGTCGAAACGATCGGCGCGGCCGGTGACATCATGGGTGAACCTCGCGGTGGTCAATTCAAGCCATTGACCTTCGGTGTCGCGAATCCATTGGTTGCCGTAGAGGGCTTTCCGGCGCAGGTGACCGTTCTCGCCACCAAAGTTCTCGCTGAAGCTGTAAAGGCCGTGGGGATAACTGCCGTCCTTGGGAGCTTTCCAGCTTGAAATGAGCATCCACTTATGTTGTTCCGGGTGAAAATAGAAACCCGAGTAAATCGTGTGAGTGGCGTCGGTCACCTTGGCGGTCAGGAGGAAGCGCTGCTTGGCCCCGGTCTTCCAGGGAAAAACCAGGTGGCTGTGGCCACCGGTGCCCTCATTCCCGAAGTCACCCGCATCCACCCCCTCACCTTTAGCGAGCAGTGTGACACGGTTTTCACTTTGCACCTTGCCGCGATCGACCGCCTCGCCACCGCTGTCCCAGACGCTAAAGATGATGCGACGCTCCGTCGGGCTGTTGACTTGCATGCCGAAATAGCCGCGGTGCCAGCCGCAGGCCATGTAATAAGTCCAAAGCGGATCGTCAACCGCCGTCACCTCGCAATAAAAGGCCTCGATTTTGTGGCCCTCGGGCACCGTGTAGTTGAGGTGAACCGACGCGGCATTCTTGCGCGACTTGAGGTTGAAGTGAGCGCCCTGCGCGGCCGGACCATCAAGCAGCAACGCCTGGATCTCGCCGGCGGATTTGTCTTTGCCATTAAGTGTTTCCAGAGTGAACCGTTGGTAGCCGGGCTCCGCGAGGTTGAAGGGCGAAAAGCGCACCAGCACCGGTCCGTCGATGGTCCCTTTGGCGGTGACCTCCCGAGCCTGCCCGGCAACGGTGAGGCGGAGTTTGGACTCCTCACCCTCGGGCAGGCGAAGTGCCACTGAGCACTGAAGTTCCCCGGTCGCCTTTAACTCCCCAAACCAGAGCACTTTTACCGCCGGGTCGGTCCAATGGGTGATACCATTTCGTGAGGCGCGGACCTCTTCGGAGAGCGGGTCGAGGTAGGCCGTGTTGGCCGGAATGCGCAGTGGAATTGCCACCGGTTGGGCCAATGCCGGCCAGGCGGTGATAAGGAGTGAAAGCAGGCAGGTTTGAGGTGAAATGTTCATGCGATGATGGAAAAAACGGGCATGGACTCCAGGCCGCTCGCGACCCAGTGTCTCGGATCCCGTCTGAGCAGGTGAGCCATCTGTGTTTGGGGCACTGGAGGGGGCAGTTGTCGGATCAAATCCGCCGCCAAAAACCCACGCAGGCCGGAGGATCTTTAGCAATTGCCCGGTGCCGGTGCCATACCACATTCGGGTGAGAAGGTGGCGGATACGGACCTGGTCCCAGGTCCCGTTCCTTACCAAGCGGTCCCTCAGCGGCTCGGTGGTGGCCCCCCCCGGGTTCAGCCTGATTTGGCGTTTGCCCGCAAGCGGGCCTGGGGCTAGATTCGCCGGGAACATGAAAGCGAAAACCGTTACTCAGGTCGGCATTCTCATGGGCAGCGATTCCGACTGGCCGATTATGAAGGCCGCCGCGGACGCCTGCGCCGAATTCGGCGTTACCACCGAGATCAATGTCATTTCCGCGCATCGGACACCCGAAGATTTG
>Ga0316230_1002531_pt1 | contig 15723 bp, 11 predicted proteins | sample TBH18025metaG_FD_206004 | JGI IMG/M metagenome (GOLD analysis project Ga0316230, IMG submission 206004) | Freshwater microbial communities from Trout Bog Lake, Wisconsin, USA - TBH18025 | ecosystem: Environmental > Aquatic > Freshwater > Lake > Hypolimnion/Profundal zone | place: USA: Wisconsin...
TCCAGTCGCGGGCCAGTCGGCGAATGAGACGTTCGCTGTTCGCCTGCCGGGCATGGCCCAGCCAACTGGCCAAACGCGGCCGGATGCTTTTCCAGTCAACAACGCCGGCGGCATAGGCCGTCCGCATCCACGCGACGCGCCGCCGGAATTGCCGAATGTTCTGCTTGCGGATCAGCCGATGGGACGCCCACAGGCGGTAGCCGACGAAGGTTGTCCCGGCGCGAACCGGCTTGACCTGCAGCTTCCGTTCATGCACCCGCAGGCGCAGGCTTGCCAGATATTCCGTGATGCACACCACTGCGTTCTTGAGCCTCTGGCGATCATCGTGCAGGAGAATGAAATCGTCACAGTAGCGCACGTAACCGCCGATGCCCAGGTGACTGGTCACGAAATGGTCCATCCCGTTCAGATACCAGTTGGCCAGCCACTGGCTGGTCAGGTTGCCGATCGGCAGTCCATGCCGCCGCGCGAATGGCGCGAACAGGTCGTCGCCGGGGAAGTACTCGCCCACCGGCTCCTGGGGGTTGGAATGGTCCACGATCAAATCCATCAGCCAGAGCACCCGCTCGTCCTTGATCAACCTCCGAAAAGTCAGCTTGAGGAGTTCGTGGTCGATGCTGGGAAAGTACTTGCGAACGTCCATTTGCACAAAATACTTGTACCGTCGCATGAGTTCCTGCGCGCGATCCGCTGCCGCGTGGGTGCCCTTGCCCTGGCGGCAGGCGTAGCTGTGCGGGTGAAAGTGCCGGTCCAGGATTGGCTCCAGCAGGTTCATCAGCGCATGATGAACCACGCGGTCGCGGTACGGGGCGGCGGAGATCAACCGGGCTTTGGGGCGATTGATCCAGTGGGTGCTGAAAGGCCCCGGGCGGTAGGTGCCCTCGGCCAGTTCCAGACGCAGGGCCAGCAGGTTCTTCTCCAGGTCGAACTCGAAGTGCTGCACGCCGGCGCGGTCACGCTTGCCCCGTCGTGCCTTGCGGCCGGCCAGGCGAAGGTTCTCCCACGCGATGACCTTCTCCCACAGCCCGCCGTAGCGTTTCACGCCCCGCCCGCCTTGCTGGCCAGCCAACCCCCGATCTGCGCCCCGATCCGCTGTATCACCTCGGCCGCGTGCCCGTGACTCTTAACAGGCATCGCACCCAGGTCCGTCGCCAGTCGAATCTGAAAACGCAGAACCTCTAACTCAATGTTGGCATCGTTGAGAAAGCCGGCCTTCTGTTTGGAATACTTGGCCCGCAACAGCAGCTCCAGGATTCTCTGGAGACGGTTTTCTATCGCCAGCCCCAGGCTGTACCGATGATGGCGGGGAAACTTCTCTGTGTGACGGATCAGCCACAGCATGAAGTCGTAGTAATCCGCGATGACTTTAAGTTCTTGCGGCATGCAACCCTCACAAAATAGGGGCGGGCGAGGCGTTCGACCCGTGGGCCTACCAGACTCGCCCGCCCCGACAAAGTAAATTCGGCCACCCCCGCATGGGAGATGGCTCAGGGCCAAGGCCAGGACTTGCATACAGCCGCGCTTCCGGCATCCGTGAACGCCGGAACTCCGGGCCTATGCCACGCCTGTGGCATCTTCGCAAGTGCACGCCAGCCGCAACCACCGCCACCCGGAAGCCGTTGTTGTCGTTCCGGTTGTCAGGATTGTTCCTGTTGCGGTACGCCGAGCGGCAGTTCCTCGGATTGTTGTTCCAGGAACCGCCACGCAGCACGCGGAGGCCATTACAGCCCAGACCCTCTCGGACTTCGGACGACCGAGGCCGCATTTCTGCAGCGAACAGGGGCTTCGCCCCTGTACCCCAGGAAGGATAAAGTGTTAGAGAACAAAGTGCAAAGGGTTACGGCAAGTCCACGCCAGCCGCAACCACCGCCACCCGGAAGCCAGCTTGTTCGTTTCCTTGGTCTAGTGATAGCAGGAAGGTGTAGCGGGACGCCGAGCGGCAGACCCACGGAAAAGTGTTCCATGACCCGCCACGCCACACGCGGCTACCACCATGCTTCGTTCCTGTGGAATCATGCCCGCTACCCGTGTATTCCGCGTAGGAGTCTGAGCACCACTCCCATGCGTTCCCGTGCATGTCGTACAACCCCCAGGCGTTGGGCTTCTTCTGCGCCACTGGATGCGTCATGCGCTCACCCTTGTCCTTGCTGTTGTCTTCGTACCATCCGTAATTGCCCAAGTCGTCATCCTTGTCTCCGAAGCTGAACCTGGTCGTCGTACCCGCACGGCAGGCATACTCCCACTGTGCTTCCGTTGGCAATACCACTGTCTTGCCGCTCTTCTTCGACAACCACTGGCAGAATGCCTGGGCATCATCCCAAGACACATTTACCACCGGATGGTCGCCGGTTTGTTTGAAGCCCGGCTCCTCATGCTTTTGACCGGTGTCCTTCATGAATTGCGCGTATTGGCCAACCGTCACATGGGTGACGCCCAAGTAGAAAGGCTTGCTGATCGTCACTTCAATCTGTGGATTGCCGTTCACCCACTTGCCAGGAGGCAGCCCTTCGTTGTCTTGGCGGTCCTTTTCGTCCTTCGGGCTCCCCATCATGAACTTCCCGGCGGGAATCTGCACCAGTTTCAGCGTTACCTTGTCGCCAAGGTCCAGGACCAGTTCCTTCGGCTTGGCAGCGCCGGCGCCACCCGCCTGCGCCTGGGCCGCTGAGTCCCTGGAAACGTAGGCAAACACGCCCAAGATGATTCCGATTGCCAGCATCGCCATACCGAGGTTCTTCATCATGTGATCGTCTCCTGTTTAGACCGGCATAGTCTACCCCCGCCCCAACCGCGGCGAAAGAGCACAGCCCGGTTCCTTTCGCAACCCGAGAGCAACCATTTCCGAAACCAACCCGGTAGTTAACAGGTAGAGGGATCGGCAGCGTGCCGGTCTCCCGCATCCAGTTGCCAGGCAGCATACCGGTCGCCAAGCGAAGGTCGTTGCGACCGCCTCTCACGGAGAGCGCCGATGAGTCCATGCACCGACCCAACCGACCCCGCCAACATGACGCCGGAAGAGCGTATCGCCGAGGTTGCCGCCATCTTGGCGGAAGGCGTCCGCCGCGTGCGCCAGCGCGGCGCTGCCGCGGCAGTTTCTGGCGATGCTCCCATGACCGGAATTCCTCTGGAATCCGGGCAAAATGGCCTTGATGGGTGTACCAGAACAAGCCCTCATGGACACCGTGGTTAACGGCTTAAGAGAAGCCGAGAAAAGGAGTTACACGATGGTCCAGAACGTGAAAATCGAGGTCGCAGCGCTACGGCAGATGTCCGTTCATGCCCAAGCTCCTCTCTTACACAAAAGGTTGTAGTTCTGCGAAGCTTCGCGTCCGAAAGGACGAACCCTACACTATGCGCCATCGGCGCGCAAGTCGCACATTTATGCTGTTCACTGCATGCAGCCCCAAATGCGATTGCCCTGGGAGCGAACCCACCACTTGACGCCGGCGAGGCCATGCTTATGTTTCCCGCAGAACGTTGGCCGGTGTCACCACCGTGGTTGTGGGATGAGCCGACGCGGGCTGTAACGGCACGCATCTTGTGCTAGAGGGCAAGGAAACGGCGATGAAGGGCGGCGATGGTGACTGACCCAACCCATCGCCCTCTCAGCCTGGCAGCGTGCCGCGGCCGAATCAACTTTTCTCTCGGAGGGCTGACATGTTGAAGAAATCCAAGCTGGCTGCCGTGGCGTATGTCGCGTTGAGTGTCCTGTTGATCGGAAGCACCGCCCTTGCCAATATTGTATACGTGGCCAATACGGGGACCGATTCGGTTTTGGCGGTCAACAACACTCCGCACCCATATACAATGCCATTTGGTCCTACCTTGGGTGGCCAGCCTTTTGACCTCGCCTTCGACAGCAGCGGTAATCTGTACGTTGACTATGGCGCCAACCCCGGCACCATAGACAAGATCACACCCGGCGGCGCCTTGAGCGTTTTTGCCACAGGGTTGAATTCGCCACGGGGACTGGCGTTTGACAAGAGCGGAAACCTGTATGCCGCCAACCTGTTCAATAACACCATCTCGGAGATTACGCCCTCCGGGGTTGTAAGCCAGTTTGCCAGCGGTGTTGCTGCTCCATGCGGTTTGGCTTTCGACCAGAACGGCAACCTCTATGCCGCCAACGAGTTCCCGTCCTCCGGGCCAGGAACTGGCACCGGCACGACAATCCAGGAAATCACTCCCGAGGGCGTCGTGAGCACATTTGCCACCGGCCTGGATATGCCGATGTTCCTGACCTTCGACAGCGCCGGAAACCTGTACGCTAGCAGCGCGTCCGCCAACACTATTTCCAAGATCACTCCGGGCGGCGCTGTCAGCCAGTTTTCCAGCGGACTCTACCCGGGAGGCATCGCTTGTGACAGCAATGACCAGCTTTACGTCGTCGACAATTCCAACAGCGTGATCTACCAAATTGACACAACGACGGAGAGCGTGGGCACGTTCGCCAACGCTGGGCTGTCCGGAGGCTACGGCATCGCCCTTGGGGTTGACGTTCCCGAACCCAGCGCGTTTTCACTGCTGGCCCTGAGCGGACTGGCACTGCTGCGGCGGAGAAAGTAACGGTTCGGCAAATTTCCCCTCGGTGTTTCGCGGGCTCGCCAACAGGCGAGCCCGCTCGTGTTAGACCAGCGGCTGGGTATGCTGGTGCCCCTGGTGTTGCGGGCGTCTTGCGTAGGCCAAAGACGGCATGGCCTAGCCGCCGAACATGGTGCAGACTTCCACATTCCGGATGACAGCGGCGTTGGCCTTCTTCTGGCCCACCGCGTGCGTCTTGCCGTCGCTGTTCCCCGAATACCACTCGGCTTCGCCCAGCGCTGCCTCGCCATCCCCCGTGTTGTACGCCGTCGTTGTACCCGCCCGGCAGGCGTATTCCCACTCCGCCTCGGTCGGCAGACGGACGGTCTTGCCGCTGATCTTGGTAATCTGTCCGCCTCTAGCCTTTCTTGTTGCCAAAGTTCTCGGCGCTCATTACCTGGCCGGCAGTGACCTTGAGCGTATAGACGTCGCCGAATGGGGCGGTTGGCTCGTAGCCGCTGGGCATTGTCTCCGTAAGCTCGTATGTTCCGGCGGCCAGACCGGTGAACCTGTATTTGCCAGTGGAATGAGTGGTGAAGGTCATCCCCCTGCGGGCAAGCTTCCTGCCCCGCATCAATCGGAGGCTCACCGTCACGCGGGACATACCCCTGTCCCTGCGGGCCAGGACGCCCGTGCCCTTGGCATCGTTAAAGACCTTGCCGTCGATGGTCGCGCTGGTGCTGACGGGAAACACGTAGGCTGCGCCCTGAACGATGTTGCTGCCAACCGTGACACCTTGCGCTCCGACCACCACCGTAGTGCCGCTGATCGCAACCGAGGAGCCGAAATTGTCACCGGTCGCGCCGTCGGAGGCGGTGAGCTTGGCCGCCTGGGTCATGTTAACCCAACCGGAAACTGGCTCGGTGAACACGTAGGCGGCACCCTGATTGGCGTTGCTGCCAATCGTGGCATTTTGCGCCCCGACCACAACCATGTCGCCGCTGATCGAAGCCGAGCAGCCGAAATAATCGCCCGCCGCGCCGTCGGAGGCGGTGAGCTTGGCCGCCTGGGTCCAAACAGTACCAGACTCGGTGAACACGTAGGCCGCGCCCTGATCGGCGTTGCCGCCAATCGCGGCATTATGTGCTCCGATCACCATAGTATTGCCGCTGATCGAAACCGAGTTGCCGAAATTGTCACCCGCCGCGCCATCGGAGGCGGTGAGTTTGGCGGCCTGGGTCCAAACAGAACCGGACTCGGTGAACACATAGGCCGCACCCTGCTCGCCGTGGCTGCCGCCTATGGCCCCAAGCGATCCGACCACCACCGTAGCGCCGCTGATCGCAACCGAGAAGCCGAACCAATCGTACGCCGCGCCGTCGGAGGCGGTGAGCTTGGCGGCCTGGGTCCAAACGGAAGAGGACTCGGTAAACACGTAGGCCGCGCCCTGATTGGCGTTGCTGCCGACCATAGCATACTCGGCTCCGATCACGACCGTAGCGCCGTTGATCGAAACCAAGTTGCCGAAATTGTCGTTCGCCGCACCGTCGGAGGCGGTGAGCTTGGCGGCCTGGGTCCAAACGGTACCAGACTCGGTGAACACGTAGGCCGCGCCCTGATCGGCATTGGCGCCGACCGTGGCCCCCGGCGCCCCGACCACCACCGTATCGCCACTGATCGAAACCGAGGCGCCGAAACCGCCGTTCGCCGCGCCGTCGGAGGCGGTGAGCTTGGCAGCCTGGGTCCAAACGGTATCGGACTCGGTGAACACGTAGGCCGCACCCTGATCGCTGTTGCTGCCAATCGTGGCATTCTGCGCTCCAACCACAATCGTATCGCCGCTGATCGAAACCGAGTCGCCGAATAAGTCGAACGCTGCGCCGTCGGAGGCGGTGAGCCTGGCGTCGTGAGTGAGCGCGGCGGAGATGGCCGAACGCTCGGCGACCGGCAGGTCCCCCAGAGTTTCCTGGGCCGCGGCGACAGCGCGGCTGAGCATCAGTCGTGTTTCCAGCGCCTCGGCCCAAGCCCCCGTGGCCTTGCCGTCAGTGCGGCGACGACCGGCCCTGGAGTGTTTTGACGCGAACGGTAAGTGATGGCGGCTCATGAACTATCCTTCCCGGAAAAGACCAATGGACATTGCTATGATCGGGAATTATTGAGATTGTGGATTTTCTGTCAACACAAACGGAGCCCCAACCCAGGGCAATCGCATTTGGGGCTGCATGCAGTGAACAGCATAAATGTGCGACTTGCGCGCCGATGGCGCATAGTGTAGGGTTCGTCCTTTCGGACGCGAAGCTTGGCAGAACTACAACCTTTTGTGTAAGAGAGGAGCTTGGGCATGAACGGACAAGCGACCGAGGAGGTTCTGCGCTTTTTTCGTGGTATCGACGATCCACGTGCCGCCAACGCCCGTCATCTGCTCAGCGACGTGTTGAGCGTGGCCATCCTGGCGGTGCTGTGCGGCAGCGAAGGCTGGGCGGGTGTTGAGGCCTGGGGATGTCCGACGATACCACCAGCGATTGCTCCTGCTGCAACAACGACATAAGTCTCCTCACCTGACGATCCGTTACCATGCTTTGCACTCCTTTCAGAGTCCAAAACATGCTCTCAGAAAGCCAGCGAAACTGCTGGTTTTTAATTATCGTCACTGCTGGTTTTTAATTGTCGCTGGACACCTCTCGAACTATCGCGTCCAAATACCCCATCCAGTTAACAATGTGGTTGCCAAGCGCCTCCAAGGCAACCGTTTCATAAGCGTCCAGCCATCCGGTGAATTTGTTACTTGATGCTAAGGGCGGAAAAACCACAATAGCCACGTCTTCTGGTGACGAACCATGCAGCCCTTTGCAGCCATTGCCATTCTACTGACGCTGTCGGCTCTCTTCAGCTTCGTCAACGAGCGATACATCCGCTTGCCGACAACGGTCGGTGTGATGTTGATCGCGCTGTTGATGTCGCTGGGGCTGATCGCCCTAAACGCCATGGGCGTCGGTGTGGAGCGGTTCTCACGCCCATTCGTCGAGCACATCGACCTCAACAAGGCTCTGCTGCAATGGATGCTTGGGTTCCTCCTGTTTGCTGGAGCCTTGCAGATCGATCTCAACGAACTGCTGCGCCAAGGCAGGGGTATTGCACTGCTGGCAACGGTTGGAACCGTACTGTCGATGCTTCTTTGTGGTGGCCTGGCGCTGGCGGTGTGTCGCCTGCTGCACATCGAATTGCCGGTCATCTATTGCTTCCTATTTGGAGCCCTTATTTCTCCGACCGATCCGGTGGCCGTGATCGCCCTGATGAAGACCACCTCCGTGCCCAAGGGGATGCAGGTACTGGTGACCGGCGAATCACTTTTTAATGACGGCGTCGGCGTGGCGCTCTTCCTGACGCTGCTTTCGTTGGCAACTCAATCTAGCGTGATCACCCCTGTTGGCGTGGCGTGGCTGTTCTGCCGACAGACGCTGGGCGGCATCGTGTTGGGTCTGGCCGCTGGCTCCTTCGTGTATCAACTCATCAAGCGTGTCGATAACTTTCACGTTGAAACCCTGCTGACCCTTGCCCTGGCCATGGGCGGCTACGCCTTGGGTGACGCCCTGCACACCTCGGCCCCTATTGCCGCGGTGGTCTCCGGCCTGCTGATCGGGAGTCGCGGCAAGCGTTCGGGCATGTCTCCGGTCAGCCGCGAGCGGCTTGACCTCTTCTGGGAACTCATCGACGAAATCCTCAACGCCGTTCTCTTCGTGATCATCGGCCTGGAACTATTGCACACGCCATTCAACTACTACTATGCCCTGGCCAGCCTCCTTTTAATCCCCGGCGTCCTCCTGGCCCGCTGGCTCAGCGTCATGGCTATCGTCAAGTCCCTGGCCGCACGTCATCTGTTCACGCGGCTCACCGTTCCCCTGCTTACCTGGGGCGGGCTTCGTGGCGGCTTGGCGGTTGCAATGGCCCTCTCACTGCCGGCCGGTCAGTATCGAAACGCCATCGTCGCGATTACCTACGGCATCGTGCTCTTCTCCATCCTCGTTCAGGGCACTACCATCTCGCGCGTCATTCGCCGGTATCGGCCGATTTGACCGCCATGTAAACCATGGCTATCCGGCATCATACGAGGCTATGCACCTGAATCGGACATCAACATGAGCTTGACGATTTGTTTGTTCGGAAATTCGATGTACTACCCGGAGGGCGGCGGGCATTTGTGGGTATACCTGAACTGGGCGCTTGGGCTGCGTGCGACGGGATGCCGTGTAATCTGGCTGGAAGGGGTAGCCAAGGACACTCCCACGGAGAAAACAGTACGCATGGTTCGTGAACTCAAAAGGCGGCTGAAGCCTTACGGCTTAGCGGATGAGGTCGCGCTGTGCCCTTGGCAGGGTGGGGATGACCTTTCGTATGAAATCCGACAAGAGTGCATCCTCCTGGAGCAGGCGACCTCTGCTAACCTACTGCTCAATCTTTGCTACAGCATCTCCCCGGACATCGTGCGCCGGTTCAAACGTAGCGTGTTGATCGATATTGATCCGGGCCTGCTCCAGATATGGATGGCCACTGGGGACATTCAACCGGCCAAACACGATGTCTACTTCACCATAGGCGAGACTGTCGGTCAGCCCGGAGGCAAGATCCCCGACGTGGGCATTACCTGGAACTACACGCCGCCCTGTGTCTCCCTGGAACACTGGCCGGTCCACGCCGCCGGTTCCGATGCCCCGTTCACAACCGTTTCGCACTGGTACGGGAAGGAGTGGGTGACCTATGACGATGAGAGCTATTGCAATGACAAACGGGAAGGCTTTCTGCCATACATGGGCTTGACGGCGCTCACCAGCCAGCGGCTCGAGTTGGCGTTGCGATTCGGGGCGTGGGATGACATCGAGAGGGAAAGGCTCAGAAGCAACGGGTGGAAATTCCGTGAGTCGTCGCAGACGGCGGCGACGCCTTGGGATTACCAGGCGTACATTCAGTGTTCGCGCGGCGAGTTCAGCTGCTGTAAACCTTCGTGCGTCCGCCTTCAGAATGCATGGATCAGCGACCGTACGATCTGCTACTTGGCCAGTGGCAAGCCCGCCATTGTGCAGTACACCGGGCCAAGCCGTTTCCTGCCTGACGCCGCCGGCATCTTTCGTTTTAGCAGTCCGGAGCAAGCGGCATGTTGCTTGGACACCGCCGCCGCCGATTACGATCACCAGTGCAAGTTGGCCCGAGCTTTGGCAGAGGAGTATTTCGATGCCCGGAAAATCGCGACCGGGTTGCTCGAAAAGGCGATGTGATCAGAGCAAATACACAATATCCGAGGCATCGTGCGTATAGCCCGAATGCTGGACGCCAGCCTCGAGAAATCCAGAATAGGAGCATCTTGCTGACACCGACATGGCGCTCTTTACAGTCATTGCCATCCTCCTGACGCTGGCGGCGCTCTTCAGTTTCGTCAACGAACGCTACATTCACCTGCCGACGACGGTCGGCGTGATGCTGATCGCGTTGCTGATGTCGGTGGTCCCATGACAGACATAGGTCCCTACAGCCCCGTGCACAGCTTGACGATTTTCAGCGAAGCCGCGGGCTGATCCCCGGGGGTTAGGATTGAGAGGTGATCACCGGCAAGCAAAACGGTTTGGGCGGTTGGCAGCAGTGTCGTACCGCCGCGCTCAATGGCGATAAGTAGACAACCTTTTGGCAATTCAGCTTGCGCAACGCACTTGCCGGCGACCGTTGAGCCAATCTGTACGCCAATATACACTTTTCGTGGCTCAGCGCGCGACTGGCCATGGCCGCTGCGTTTCAGATCGACCTCCAGAAGTGCCTCGTAGATAGGCAGGTCGCGCAGAGCCTCGGCAACCAAATACGCTGCCAGGCACGCGATGCAGATTGGGAACAGCAGTGTGTAGCCGCCGGTCATCTCGCTGATCAGCACGATGCCGGTAAGCGGGACACGGACTGAGCCGACGAAGAACGCGGCCATTCCCAGCACGGCGAGCGTCTGCGTCTGCGCGGCCTGCGCCGGGAGCATCAGTGATGCAGTCTTGGCCAGCATCGCCCCAAGGATGGCGCCAAGTAATAACATGGGTGCAAAAATACCGCCGGGCGCGCCGGAACTGTAACTCACTGCTGTGAAAAGGAATTTCACCACAAACAGTACCGCCAGCGTGAGCAGGCCTGCGCTCATCGTTCCCGCCAGCAATCGTTCCCCCACGAACTGACCGCCACCTAGTGCGTCCGGCATCCACCACGCCAGTAGCCCTCCCGCCAGACCGGCGATTCCCGGCAGCGTCCAATACGGCATGCGCCGGAAGCCTTTGGCCAAGTGCTGCCCCGTGAGAAGCGATTTATTGAACAGCACGCCCCCCAAACCTCCCAGCACTCCCACCACCGGGGCCAGCGGGAGGGAGGCCAGAGGCATCGCTGCTAAACCGTGGGCCTCGAACGATGGCGTGCTGCCAGCGAGCCATTGGGTGACTACCGTCGCGCATACGGCTGCGATCAATGCTCCGGCGGCGGTGCGCGACGACAGTTCGCGGTGCAATTCTTCGACTACAAAGAGCAGCCCCGCCAGAGGCGCATTGAACGCCGCCGCCAGCCCGGCGCCAGCCCCGGCGGAAAACAGTTGCGGCAAGTCGCCTTCTGGCGTGCCAAGCACCCCGGACATCGCCCGGGCAACAGCAGCGCCCATCTGCACCGTCGGACCCTCGCGCCCCATCGAAAGCCCGGACCCAATGCCCAGGACGCCTCCCAGGAATTTGATCGGGATCAGCCGGCGCCAGTTCAGTGTGCGCACGTGGAGGAGCACCCCCTTCAAGTGTGGAATGCCGCTGCCTGCCGCCTCGGGCGCGAAACGGGTGGTCATCCATCCGACCAGTCCACCGGCACACAGTCCAATCGCGGGCAGCACCGCCCATCCCCATGTCGGGTGGGCGTGCAAATGATCAAGCAGGTGTCTACGCCCCGTCTCGGCAAGCGCCAGGCTGCAGCGAAAAGCTACAGCCAGCAGTCCGGCGCACAAGCCGACTATCCCGGCGCGAAGAAAATGCACGCGACGCGGAGAGCGCACCACAATGCCCGAGGGGCTGTCATCGCTTGGTTGGGGTACACATTGATCCTCTGAAACGTCCAGCACGTCCGCAAGCGTAATCAATTGGGGCTGGCATGCAAGCGGTTTCAATAGTGCTGTCAACCTCGGATTTCCCCTATGGCAGTGGACTTCAAGACAATAAACAAGTGATCAGGATTCAGAAAACGGGGGACTGGATTTGATAAGCAATGCTCTTTATAGCGGGCAATGACTCGAGGCCAGGTTCACTTACGCGCAAAGATCGCTTATGAAGAGGATGGCGTTCGCAGACCGCTACCACCCCGCCTCGCGTTCGCAGTCGCTCACCAGTCTTCAACTCCTTCAGCGCCCGACCCGCTGCTGGAGGTGCGCGGGATAGCGGTCGCCCTGCACCTTGATCTGCGACAGGGTGCCTTCGATGCGCTTGAGATCGTCCGGCGTCAACTCAACCGATGCTGCCCAGATGTTCTCCTCGAGCCGGTGCAGTTTCGTCGTGCCTGAAATCGGCACGATCCAAGGTTTTTGGGCCAGTACCCGGCAGCTTGCGATACGGCCAAGAAAGGCGACAATTGCCAGTAACTGTTAACGCCACGGTCGCGGAAGCAGTCGTTGCAAACAGATGGAGCATCACAAATGGCGAATGCGCAAAAGTTGTCAACTTGTGTGAAGATCATCATTGGCATGTTGACGGCGGCCTTGGCCTTGTCACTGGCTGATCCTGTCATCGCCGCTGGACCGGCCGCAGTCGCCGGCGGCTACGCCGCACCAACCGATGCCCAGGAAATACTGAACACCGCCAGTTATCTGCGCTTCTACGCCGCCTATCGACCGGCGACGATCCCTACCGGCAAGGACGGCAGCCCGGGCGGACTAATGAAGATGATGTCTCCGGCTCCGACAGGCATTGCCAAGACCCAGACCCCGCCGCCCCCGGAGACCTGGACTTCCGCCGATTTCGATGATCGCGAATGGGGTCGCGGATTCGCCCAAACCAACTTCAACCCAGCCAATGAACACAACCGTTGTCTGCCCGGCACCAGTGGCCAGGCCCTGCATTACTACGGCCTGGATTTCACGACAGGTCTGCTCTGCTTCCGCGGAAAATTCACGGTCACCGATCCGGCGACCGTCAAGGGAATATATTTGTCGCTTGGTTATCGCGGCGGCGTGGTGGTGTATCTGAACGGCAAGCAGGTGGCCGTCAAAGACATGCCCGATGGCAACATCGCCCCAACCACTCCCGCCAGCCCGTACCCGGACGATGCCTATCTCGACGCAGCCGGCAAAATGCTGCCCGATTGGGGGCACGGCTATAATCGGCTGAAAGACGAACCCGACCTGGCCGACCGCTTCAGCAAGCGTGACCGAACGCTGGCAGCCAATATCCCGACCGATGCTTTGCGGAAGGGCGTCAACGTACTGGCCATTGAAGTCCATCGCTCTGATTATCACTGGATAGCACTCAAGCAGGAATTTCCCGGCGGCGGCATGAACATGCCGACGATGGGCTGGATTCCCTGCGGCCTGCTTGATATCCACCTGGCAGCCAGCGGAACGGGCGTGATCAGCAACACCTCCCGCCCCGCTGGGCTACAGGTCTGGAATGAAGACATCAACAATCGTGTGATGCTGTCGAGCTATGGCGATCCGAACGAGAAGAACTTTCCCCTCATTCTGGCTGGGGCCCGCAACGGCTATTTCTCCGGGCAGTTGGTGGCCGCCTCGACCAAAGGTCTGCCCGGTCTGCGGGTCGCGGCCTCGGACTTGAAGCCGGCCGGCGGGGTGGCCGGCACGATTCCAGCCGATCACGTGCAAATTCGGTTCGGCAGGTGCGATGCCGGCAGTCCGGAACTCAAAAATTGCTGGTATTTCGACGGCCTGATGGACAGCCCGCCGAAAGAATATGCCGTTCCGACCAACGGGGGGTTCAAGCTGCTGCAGTGCGCCCCGCTGAAATACGACAAGTTCGATGAGGCCAAGCCGGTGGCCGGGGGCGCCATCGTGCCGGTTTGGGTTACCGTGAACGTCCCCAAGGACACCGCTGCCGGCCAATACCGCGGCACAATCACGATATCAGTTGCCGGCGAGCAGGATGCCACGGTGCCGATGCAACTGACGGTGGCCAACTGGACGATCCCAGATCCGCAAGCCTTCCGCACGTACATGGGCCTGTACGAGTCGCCTACTTCGGTCGCCCTGCAATACAAGGTCAAGCCATGGTCCGAAGAGCACTGGAAGCTGCTGGATAAGAGCTTTGCGCTGCTGAGCCAGGTGGGCAACCAGTTCGCCAACATCGAGGTGGTGGATAAGACGCAGTTCGGCAACGAAGAGGGCATGCTCTATTGGATCAAGAAGGAAGACGGGACGTACGATTATGATTTTACGGTAATTGACCGGTACCTGGCCCTGGTCAAGAAGTACCTTGGCGTGCCGGAAAACGTAGGTCTGCAGATCTGGCATGCCGGCGGCTGGGAGGCGCGCAAGGCCGACCAGGAGAACACGGTGGTGGTCATCGACAAGAAGACCGGCGAGCACAGCCACATGCAGGTGCCGGCCTTCGACAGCAAGGAGGCCAAGGAATTCTGGAAGCCGGCGTTGGAGGCCTGCCGCGACCACCTGGCCAAGGTCGGCATGGAAAAGTCGATGTGCATAGGCATGCTTAGCGACAGCACCGCCCCCAGCAGCGTGTTCGCCATGTTCGATTCGATCTGGCCCGGCGGCGCACCGGCCAGATGGATGCGCGGCTGTCACGGCCAGAATGACAGCAAGGCCCCTTATCGTGTCGACAAGGGCGGCGGGCTGGTCGTCCTGCACGAGCATTGCTACGGGATCGACTATGCCGACCCGGCCAAGCCGCTGCCGGCCATTTGGACGCAGCGAGCGATGCCTGCGGCGGCCTTCTGCCGCGATTGCTACGAGGACCGAGTGTCGTTATTCAAGTATCGCAGCTTCTCGGAATACGGCCTGTATGTCGGCAAGAAGGGCATCGGGCGGATCTGCCTGGATTTCTGGCCCGGCGTGGGCCCGACCAGCAAGAATGCTGCGGACAACAACTACAACAGCATCTACAATCGTTACCCGTTTTCGTCATGCGCCCAGCGTGCCCCAGTCATGTATCACCTGAGTTATGCGGGGCCGGACGGCGCCGCTGCCACCATTCGGTTCGAATTGATGCGTGAGGGCCTCCAGGCGGCCGAAGCGACGATCATCATCGCCGAAGCCCAGGCGACCAAGGCCGACAAGCTTGGCGCGGAACTGGCTGGCCGCTGCAAGCAGACCTACGCCGATCGCGTAGACTTCCTGCGATTGCGCACGTCCGAGTCCGGCTACTTCTACACCACGTTCGCCACCGGCTGGAGCGACCTCGATGCTCGCACATTCGCCGCCGCTGCGGAAGTAGCGGACAAGACCAAATAATACGCCGTGCCAGCCTCCGCCAATAAGCTCGGACGTCCCCCTTCAGATGTGCGGGAATTGTCCGTATTCGCTCGGCTAGCCGAATTCTCCACTGGTCACAAATTCCACCAGCGTTCCCAGACGATTCACCACCCGTTCGGCTCCGACAAAAGGACAGCTTCGAGTGAAGTCGTTGGGCACGATGACACAACGCAGCCCCGCTGATTTCGCGGCGGCCAGGCCGCGTTCCGAGTCCTCGACCACCAGGCATTCGTCAGGCAACAACCCGCTGCGATGCAATGCCGCCAGATACGGGTCCGGGGCCGGTTTGGTCCTAGCATAAGCTCCCAACATCAGCACGAAATCAAAACAGGGAAGCAACCCGGTCGAACGATGAATGATGGCAAAGTGGGCAGGCGCGGAACTGGTGACAATTCCCATCGCATACCGCATGTGGAGCGATTCGGTCGCCTGCCGCGCCCCGGAAATCAGGAGCGGCTCGGTCTCCAGCAGTCGCTCATAACGTCGATCGCGCTCCTGCCGCAGCCGCACGATGTCTTCTGATGAAACTCCCCGCTCTTGAGCCAACTGGAACACGGATTGGCCACGCACCAGGACGTAATCCAGATATTGTTTAGAATCTATCTCAGAACCCAATGACTCCGCGATGGGTCGGCAATGGCCCAGATGCGAGGCGGAGGATCGAAGCGTATCTGACAGTGGACGATACGTTGAGGTCCGACAACCAAGCCGATGGGCCA
>Ga0316230_1002543_pt1:5000-7500 | contig 15663 bp, 7 predicted proteins | sample TBH18025metaG_FD_206004 | JGI IMG/M metagenome (GOLD analysis project Ga0316230, IMG submission 206004) | Freshwater microbial communities from Trout Bog Lake, Wisconsin, USA - TBH18025 | ecosystem: Environmental > Aquatic > Freshwater > Lake > Hypolimnion/Profundal zone | place: USA...
TTCGTGGAGAAATCGTGCAACACGTGATAGTTATTACCATGGAGAAGGGGGGGCAGGGGGGGGAGGGTAGAGGGGTGCCGGCGGCCCGCGACGTTGTTGTTCGGGGGGTCCGGTACGTTTTCGGGGTTGCGAGTTCCCGCGGCCCTCCCCAAGGTATCCCCTTGGCCAAACAAATCGTGCACGGTGTGGGATGAATTAGCATGCAGTCGGCCGGGGTCGAAACGGCCTGGAGGCTGAGAAACAAATGGGGAAGTTCCCACCAGGCCCTGGCTCCCTTGTAGCAGAGTTTCGCGGTGCTGGGAAATTGGACCTGCCTAGGAGGTAGGTCCCGCGGGTCGAAACAATTCATGTCTTTCAGCATGCGTGTACTACTAAACAAGAGCGATTTCATGACCTAGTCGGAAGTGCAGGGCACGGCCTGAGGGTGGAGATATTGGGGGACAAAGGTTCCCGGGGGGTCCGACCTCAAAAGTCGTGAAAGTTGGACCTCCCTAGGAGGTAGGTCCCGCGGGCCGAAACAAGTCATGTCTTTCAGCATGCGTGTACTCCTAAACAAGGGCGATTTAATGACCAGGTCGGAAGTGCAGGGCACGGCCTGAGGGTGGAGATATTGGGGGACAAAGGTTCCCGGGGGGTCCGACCTCAAAAGTCGTGAAAGGTGGACCTCCCTTGGAGGTAGGTCCCGCGGGCCGAAACAATTCATGCCGTTCGGCATGCGTGTACTACTAAACAAGGGCGATTTAATGACCAGGTCGGAAGTGCAGGGCACGGCCTGAGGATGGAGATATTGGGGGACAAAGGTTCTTGGGGGGTCCGACCCCAAAAGTCGCGAAAGTTGGACCTCCCTAGGAGGTAGGTCCCGCGGGCCGAAACAATTCATCCCTTTCGGTAAATAGTTAACTTACATGTCGGGGCACATGGTGACCTAAGTAGGATGGCAGGGAGCAACCGAGGGGTCGAGGAAAGATGTATTATAGGTCGTAGGGAGGCTAACGTGTGGCATAGTTTCGCGGGATTCAAAGTTGGACGTCCCTAGGAGGTACCCCCGGCAGGTCGAAACAATTCAGCCCCTTTGTCACACATCTGGCCTATGTATTGATGCACGTATTCCCCAAGTCGGCTCCCCTAATCGCTGCCCGCGGGACCCCCTAAGTGGGGGTCATGTCTCGTCGGGAGGCCCCCCACCCCTACCCCCCGCAAAATGGACCTGCCTAGGAGGTACCCCCGGCAGGTCGAAACAATTCAGCCCCTCTTGCACCGTTGTGGCCCACATATAAGTGCAATTATTCCCCAAGTCGGCTTTCCTAATCACTGCCCGCGGGACCCCCAAAGGGGAGGTCGTATTTCGTGGGAGGGTCCCTCACTCCCTACCCCCCCGCAAAATGGACTTGCCTAGGAGGTACCCCCGATCGGCCTTGATAATTCACCCCCTTTGGTACCGTTGTGCGGGACATGTTCCCCCACCCTGCTGCAAGGTCGGTTTGCTATTGCACGGCCATGGGAGGCCCCTAGGGAATTGTCGATTTATTCACCACCCACCTCCCGACAAACCCACCCCCTCCCCCCCCTCCCCTGCCCACCCCACCCCAGCCCCACACTTCCCCACACTTCCCCACACCTCCCCACACCTCCCCACACCTGTTCCCCCCATTATCGCCCCAACCCGACCCCTCCTCCCTCTACCGACACCCCGCAAACCCCTCCGGGACCCCGCTAACCCCGCCCCGAGCCCCCGTCGACGTGCCGGGACCTCTCCCAACCATGCTCTGTGACCCCAACAGTGTCGAAGCATGATTGGACACAGTCGGTTTCACAAACCGTTCGCAAGTCCGGAGCACGGGCCTCTATCCTATGCCAACTTGCTACACCACTTGGAGGAGGGCATTCTACGACAACCCCCGGGAAGGGTGACCTACGACCTTCTCCAAACGTCGAGCCGCCCGGATGGCAGACCGATATGGTCCCATATATCATGGAAACCACGAAACCGACGCATCCAAGGGGGGGGGATGAGGGTGGGCATTAAAAGGCGTCTTTTTGTCGTTTTTGCGGGTCCGGGAGGGGGGGGGAGGGGGGTTTGGGGGCTGGGCAGGGGGCGACCTGGGCCGGCCTCCGGGGGTCAAGTAGAGCTATATGAGGGCCTAATTGTCATGCAAGGCGGGAGGTAAAATAACAGGCCTTGAGGTACGTCGGGGGGTGGGTAAAGGTTCCTGGCTCCCTTGTAGCAGACCCTGGGGGCAGCCAGAATTCGGCTAAGGTAAAATCTGCGGTGCTAAGGGACACAGCATAGCTGGGGGGCTGGGCAGGCAGCCACATAAATCGCGCTTCTGGCATGAGGTAGAGCTATGCTAGGGCCTAATTGTCATGCAAACGCGCGGCCTAAAAATAAATCCCAAGGGGGGCTCGGGGGCGGTCGGGCCTAGGTCATGCATTAATGGGCAATTAATTCCTTTAACCCTATCCCGCCCCCCTACCTGGCCAGGGTTCAGGGTTTAAGGTT
>Ga0316230_1002549_pt1 | contig 15645 bp, 10 predicted proteins | sample TBH18025metaG_FD_206004 | JGI IMG/M metagenome (GOLD analysis project Ga0316230, IMG submission 206004) | Freshwater microbial communities from Trout Bog Lake, Wisconsin, USA - TBH18025 | ecosystem: Environmental > Aquatic > Freshwater > Lake > Hypolimnion/Profundal zone | place: USA: Wisconsin...
AACGGCGCCAGCCGAGAGGCTGGGGTGAGCGTAGCATAAGCTTTGGCATTATACATGGGTACAGCATCCTACAAATCCTGGTGCTTTTCCAGCGGGAAACACGCGGGGACGCTTCGCCTGGTCGCCAGTCCCCTCGATGGAGTCGCTCTGTGCGCGGCTTGGTTTTGGTTGCCGGTCTGCTGCGCTGAGAAACCTCCGTGCTGGCGCCAAGCTGTCCCGCGCCGGAAACGGACGGCCGTTTCCCCCCGGGCGCGGTTTTGGTTCCCGGCGTCCCCTTTTCTGTGATTGTTACAATTAGGAAACGGCCTCCTTGCGAATGGACAAATCCGGCACGGGGGGTGGAAAGTATTTGTCTCTAATGGGGCAAACCGATCAACCCAACCGGCTGGCTCAGACCGCCGTGACCTTGAGCGCGGGGGCGGTGGTGGCGATCTTCACCATCATCGCTTCGGCTTCCTTTGCCGCCCTGATTTTCGCGGGGCCGTTGCGGGACTTCGTAGCGAGCGGGATCTACATGGCCCTGGTCACCGCCCTGGTGGTCGGCAGCATGGTCGCCCTCACCAGTTCGTGCCGGGGTGCCATTGCGATTCCCCAGGACCGGGTGGCTCCCATCCTGGCCCTGCTCGCCACGCGGATTTGTGCCGCCATGCCCTCGGCCACTCCCGAGCAGCAGTGCCTTTCCGTGCTCTCCGCCATCGTGCTGGTGGCGCTGATCACCGGCCTCTTCCTCTACGCCTTGGGCCGTCTCAAGCTGGGGAACCTCATTCGCTACATACCGTACCCGGTTGTCGGCGGTTTTTTGGCCGGCTCCGGCTGGCTGCTCGCACTGGGTGGCATTCGGGTCATGGCCGGCCACCCGGTGAACTTCCAGACTCTGCCAGCGCTCTGTCAAACCGCGGAACTGATGCGGTGGGCGCCGGGTGTGGTTTTCGGCATCCTGGTCTTCGCGGTCATGCGCCGGGTGAAGAACCAACTGCTGGTGACGGCGATGCTGCTGGGGGCCATCGGTTTGTTTTATTGCCTGCTGGCAGTCTCCGGGCATTCGCTGGCCGAGGCACGCACCGCGGGTTTTCTGCCGCACGCCATGGAGCAGGTCAGTCCGCGCCAGGTCACTCACTTCTCGATTCTCGACGTCTCCTCGTGGTGGCTGCCCTTCAATCACTTCAACCTGCTCGCGACCATCCTGCTGACCAGCGTGGTCTCCATCCTGCTGACCGCCAGCGCCCTCGAGTTGACGACGCAGCAGGAAATTGACCTGAACCGAGAACTGCGGTCGGCCGGAGCCGCCACCTTCGTGGCGGGGTTGGGCGGCGGCATGGTCGGCTTCCATTCCCTGAGCATGTCCCGGCTAGTGCTCAGCATGGGCGCCCGCAGCAAATGGGTGGGAGTCATTGCCGGCGGGCTGTGCGGCCTGGCCCTCTGCTTCAATCTCGCCTTCGTCAGCTATGTCCCGCAATACGTTTGCGGCGGGTTGCTGTTCTTCCTCGGCCTGGTGTTCCTCTGGGAATGGGTCTACGAGGGGGCGCGGAAGTTGACGCGCCTGGACTACCTGGTGGTGCTGCTCATCCTCGCGGTGGTCGGTCTGGTCGGGTATCCCGAGGGCGTGGCCACCGGCATTGTGGCTGCCGTCGTCCTTTTCGTCCACAATTACAGCCGCGTGAGCGTCGTCAGCCATGCCTTGTCGGGGGCGGAGCAACGCAGCAATCTGGATCGCCCGGTTCGTGAGCTGCGGCGCCTGCGGGAAGAGGGCGAGCAGGTGTTCGTCTTGCGCCTGCAGGGGTTTATCTTCTTTGGCACCGCCACCCACCTGCATCAACAGGTGCGCGAGCGCGCCAACGATGCCGGCCGGCAGTCCCTCCGTTTTGCCATCCTCGATTTTCGCCGCGTCTCCGGGCTCGATTCCTCCGCGGTATTCAGCCTCTCGAAGGTCCATCAACTGGCGCGTAAGCTCGGGTTCACCCTGATTATGACGCAGGTGAACCCTGAAATCACACGCCAGTTGGCGTTGGGTGGCTTGCGGCCTCCCGATTTCCCGTCTTTCCGGATGTTTCCCGACCTCGACCACGCGTTGGAATGGTGCGAGAACCTCCTGCTCGCAACGGGGCCGCACGAGCCCAACGGTCATGACGCGTCCCTGGCCGGGCAACTCAAGGAACTCTGGCCCCCGGAGGTCCATCCCGATCGGTTGATGCCCTACCTCGAACGCCAGGAGGTGGCCGCGGGCACCCACCTCATCCGCCAGGCGGAGCTCTCCGAGTCGCTTTATTTCGTGGAGTCCGGCCTGGTCACCGCGCGGATGGAGTTCGAGGACGGCCGCTTTCTTCGCCTCCGAACCATGGGGGCCGGCACCGTGGTCGGTGAGGTGGGCCTATTTCTGGGCGGCCGGCGCACCGCGTCGGTCGTCACCGAGAAACCATGCACGATTTACTGCCTCACGGGCGACTCGCTTCGGCGGATGCGCCAAGCCGACCCCGAGCTGGCGCTCGCCTTTCATTGCTACGTGGTCTGTTTGCTGGCGGAACGGTTGACCAATACCGGCAACATGCTGCGCGGACTCAGCGAATAGCGGAACCGCGTCAGCCCCCACGGGCGCAAAAAAGCCGGCGGGAGAGCAAGCTCCCGCCGGCGGCGATGCTGAGAACGCGCGGTCTTGAGAGACCGCCTTTAGATTGCCTTGGGCATCTTGGTCCAGGCGCCCTTCTTGGCGCTGCTCTTGACGGAGGTCTCGATGAACGCGATGCCAGTCCAGCCGTCCTCGACGTTGGCGTATTTGGCGCCATCGCATTGGAAGGGCTCGCCGGCCTTCCATTTGCGGACGTCAGCTTCGAAGCAGCGGTGCAGGCGGGCATAGGCGTCGTGGAACGCTTCCGGATGCCCGGCGGGAATGGTCGGCTCGGCCATGAGATCGGCCGGCACATCCTTCGGGAGGAAACCGTCGCCGGGAGTGACGGCGCCGCGCCAATAGACACGGTCCGGTTGGTTGGCCAGGTGGATGGTCAGCGACTCGGGGTCTTCCTGGCGCCAGCGGAGCGTGCCCTTGGTGCCGGCGACCTCGATGCCGAGATCGTTTTTGTGGCCGATCGAGATCTGCGAGGCGCGCACCAGGGCCTTGCCGCCGTTGCTCAACTCGCAATAGACCGTGAAATGGTCGTCCAGCGGCCGGCCTTCAACAAACCGTTCGAGCTGGGCCGAGACCTGGGTGACATTGAGGCCCGTGACGAAACGGAGTTGCATGAGGGCGTGTGTGCCGATGTCGCCGCCGCAGCCGGAACCACCCGCCAGCTTGGGATTGGTCCGCCAGGTGGCTTGCATCTGGCCGGTGGCCTCGAGCTTAGTCGCCAGCCAGCCCTGGATATAATAGGAGTCCACCCAACGGACATCGCCGAGCAACCCGGCGCGCACGATGTAACGGGCCAGCCGCGAGGTCCAGTGGCCCAGGTAGGTGTGCGCCACGCCGAACGGGACGTTGCACTTCCGGACGGTCTTGACGATGTCGTTGGCTTGCTTGAGGTCGAGGCAGAGCGGTTTTTCGCAGAACACCGCGATCCCGGCCTTCAGGGCCTTGATCGCCGGGTCGTAATGCACATGGTTGGGAGTGACAATGACGATATAATCGAGCTTTTCGTTTTCGGGCAGGCTCGCGTTGGCGGAAATCATCTCGTCGTAGGACCCGTACCCCTTGATCGGATAAGGCCAGTTCGCGGCCTCTTCCAGCGCGACCTTCGGATCCGGGAACAACGCGGCCGCCGTGACGCGCCGCGTGCCGTCAAAGTGGATTGCCTTTTGGTGCGGTTGCACGATAAACGCGCCTTTGCCGCCACCAACCAAACCGACGTTCAGGGGTCTCTTGGACATATATGATTTCTCCAGTGTTTGCTCTGTATTGTCTGTCGTTTGCTCGAGTCTGTTCGTTCGAACCAAAGTTGTGGATCCGCGGCGGCGGCGTCCCCGGGTTCCGATCCGGAGGGCGTCCGTTCCCGCAAACCAGTATGTTCGTGGGGACCAAGGATAGCCATCGCGCCGTGACGATCAAGCAAAAGCGCGACACCGTGGCGACGGCGCGTCAGGTTGCGGGCACGTTGCGCTGGAGGAACAAGGCCAGGAGGAAGAGGCCGCAGAAAGTGGCGGCCAAGGGGAGCGAACCACCACCGGCGGCCAGCCAGTCGAGCAGAACAATGCCGGCCAGCAACCCCGCCACGTTCGGCCCGGCGGCGGGCTTGTCGGCGCCAGTCTTCCCCCGGACGCACACGGCGACCCAGGCCGCCTGGCCCAGGCCGATCACCAAGACGGCCAGCCTCGATGAATTACAAGAGAGCCCCGCTACGGCCGGCGCGAACAGCAGGAGGGCCGGCCAGTAAGAGAGGACCCCGCCGCGGCTTTCCCGGCGGGCGAAATAACTCAGCCCGGTGACATAAGCGGCCAGCAGTCCGGCCCACAGGACGACCGCGCGGTTGACTCCTCCCTCGGCTGCCGAGCCGGCAGCCAGGTAGAGCAGCCAGCGGCAGGCCGACATCAACAGGGGAGCCAGTGGGGTGCGTTTGTGGATATAGTCATAAACCACGATGGCTGCGACCAGCGCTGAACTCCACAGGCAAGGAGTTTTCCCCAGCGCCAGGCAGAACAACCAACCCGTGAGCAGGCAGGCCAGGGCTACTGTCCATACCAACGCCAGGGAGGCGGCGCCGGACGGGATAGGTCGCTCGGGACGATAACGGCGGTCAAACTCGACGTCGAACGCGTCATTCAGAAACATGCCCCCGGTATAAAGGAAGGTGGCTCCGGCCGAGACCAGGGCCAGGCGGGGCCAGGAACTGCCGCCGGCGAGCAGCCAGGCCGCCAGGCAGTTCGACCAGACGGTTGGCAAGTTGGAAACGCGGCCGAGAATGGCCAGCGTCCTCATCATCCCGCGAACGGATCCTGCGGGCGCCTTCATCGACTCGCGAGCCGCCGAGGCTTCATTTCAGGCCAGGCCATGCTCGGCCAGGCGCGCCAGGGTCCAGGCATACTCATCGGCCAACTGCTCGGCCACGTCGCGGGACTTCAGCGGTTCCGGAAGGACCGCCCAAGTGTAGGTTTCCATCTCGAGGTGGGAGCAAAGCCCGGGCTCATCCTGCAGGAGCCTGAACAGGCCCAGGATGTGATCGGAGGTGGTGCCAAATCCCGGGGGTGGCTGGCTGTGGAGCGGAACGTGGAAATGCATGCGCCACTCGGCGCCGGCGCCCGCCTCGACCGCCGCGAGGCCGGCCAGCGCCAGGTCGAGGTCCTTGAACCGGGCGAAGCTGCCATCCTCGCGGCGGACGATGACCTGGTGGAGGTAGACGTCATCGGCGAAGGCGGCCAAGCGGTCCAGGTTGGCGGGCGTGGCGGGGAACTTCAGCGCGTTGCTGATCTGGATCTTGCTGAGCCGAATGCCGTGGTCGCGCAGGCGGCGCAGTGCGTCCCGGGGATCCTCAAATTCCACGGCGAAATGGCAGGTGTCGTAGGTTACTCCCAGATGCGCGTCGAGGCGCGGGTCTTGCGGATGCTCCTCACGCAAGCGGTCGAAGAACTCGGCGGTCTCCAGGCTGTTCCCGAGTAAACCAAAGGGCTCGGGTTCCAGGCCCAGGTGCAGCCCCCGGCCGGTGCGCTCGGAGACCCGGGCGATGTGGGTCACGCACTCCCAGAGGTTGGATCGGATCAAGCCCACCTGGTCGGGACCCGGGATGAACTCCTTGAAGGAGCCGGGCGAGGTGCTCACGCTGCCTTCCAGCCCGGAGGGGACCAACTCGCCCAGCAGGTCGAACAGGCGCCGGGTGTAATCCAACCTCCGCGGATCGGTCCAGTCGGGCAGGTAAACGTTCTCCTTCACGCGGGTGGCATGGAACTGGCCATAGGGAAAGCCGTTGAGCGTGAACACATAACATCCATGGCGCTCGAGCCAGCGTTGGAATTCGAGCAACCGGCCGGGCTCGGCCAATTGGCGTGAGGCCAGGTCGCTGAGCCGGAGGCCGATCGCATAAGGGCGGTCGGCGCAGACGCGGCGTTTGACGGCGAGGGTCCACCGTTCCAAGGCGGCGAAAACCTCTTCCCAACGCTCCCCCGGATGCACATTGGTGCAGTAGGCCAGATGGGAATGGTGTTTTAAGTGCATGTGGATGTTCGGGGCGGCGAGCTGGCGGGGCGGGGTTTCGGGAATCAACCCTCGGGCACCACGAATTTGGGACACTGGCTGAGGAAACGGGCGGGGTTTTGGAAGATCAACCGATCCACTGCGTCGAGGCTGTGGCGGCGGCGGCGCATTTCGAGGGCCGCGCCCGGCACGGCCAGCGGGACGCTGACGCCCCAATCGCAGGCGCTGTTCATCCAGACCCGTTCGTTGCCGTAACGCTCGATCATGTCCACGGCGCGAGCGGCGGTGCACTTGGTTTGCGGATAGAGAGTCATGCCCGCCCAATAGCCGGCCTCGAGGACCATCCCGATGGTGTGTTCCTCGACGTGGTCGATGATGCAGCGTTCGGGGCGGATACGGCCATCGGCGCGCAAGGCATCCAGGATAAGCCGGGTGCCCTTGTGTTTGTCCTCCAAGTGAGGGGTATGGACCAGGACGAGTTGCTGGAAGCGCGCCGCCAGGTCGATGTGCATCTCGAGCACCGCCAGCTCGTTTCTCGAGTTCCGGTTCAGGCCAATCTCGCCGATCCCGAGCACAGTGGGCCGGTCCAGAAATTCCGGGATCAAGGCGATCACCTCGCGGGCGAGGTTGAGGTCCTCGGCCTCCTTCGGGTTGAGGCATAGCCAGCAGTAATGAGGCAGCCCAAACCGGGCGGCCCGTTTCGGCTCATGCACCGTGAGTTGGCCGAAATAGTCTCTGAAGCCCTCGGGTCCACCCCGGTCGAAGCCGGCCCAAAAGGCCGGTTCACACACGGCGGCGCAGCCGGCTAAGAGCATCGCCTGGTAATCGTCGGTCACCCGGCTGACCATGTGGGCATGGGGTTCGATGTAGCGCATAGGCGTTAAGGGGTGGCGGACCAGGCCCCGCAGGCCGCCTTGCCCGCCGCGACGGGAGTTGGTTCGAGCGTTGGGTCGCTCAGGCTGCGCAGCACCTGCTCGGTGGTATCGCCATCTCCTCGGCCCAGGCACTGGATGGCCTGCTGGAGGGCGGCGAGGCGGAAATCCGCCTCCCCGGGCGCTCGGTGCAGCCGATCCAGGAAGGCCGCGAGGTCAACCAGCCTCGACCGGGCTTCCAAAAAATACAAATCCAGCAATTCCTGACGGTTCATCGTTTGAAAAGGTGCTTAATTATACTTGCGGCGTGGCGTTATGCCAATCCAACATATTTGAAGAAACAGTTCCCGAAATCAGTCTACATGCTCATGCTCATGAAATTCTTTTGTAGCGGGTTGATGCTCGCGGTTAGTCTGCGGGTCGGGGTCGGCGCGCCCGCGCTCGATCTGCGCCCCGGCGACCACGTCTGCGTGCTCGGCCACGGCCTGGCGGACCGGATGCAACATGACGGCTGGTTCGAGACGTTGGTGGTGGCGGGGTTTCCGAAACATGACCTCGTGTTTCGGAACCTGGCTGCCGCCGGCGATGAGGTGGCCACCTGGCATCGATCCGAGAACTTCGGGTCGCGGGAAGATTGGCTGAAAAAGACCCAGGCGGACGTGATCCTGGCCTTCTACGGCTTCAACGAGTCGTTCAAGGGGCCGGCGGGCCTGGCCCAGTTCAAGCGGGACGTCGCGCAGTTCCTCGAGAACACCAAGGCCAAGAACTTCAGCGGCAAGGGTGCCCCGCGGATCGTGCTTTTCTCGCCCATCGCCGGGGAGAAACTCCCGGACCCGAACTTGCCGTCGCCCGAGACCCTGAATGCCAACCTGGCGGCCTACACGGAGGCGATGGCGGAGGTGGCCAAGACCAGCGGTGTGCCGTTTGTCAATCTCTTCCAGGCGTCGCAGGCCCTGTACTCCGAGGCGGCCCGGCAAAAGCGGGCGCTCACGTTTAACGAGTTTTATCTCACCGAGGCCGGCGGCCAGGCGCTGGCGCCCGTTCTGTATCGCGAGGTGTTCAACCAGACGCCGCCGGCGGGGGACCTCGAGAAGTTGCGCACGGCCGTGAATGAGAAGAACGCCGAGTGGCATGCCCGCTACCGCACGATGGACGGTTACAACGTGTATGGGGGGCGCTCGCAACTGAGTTTCCCCAAGGCGGGTCCAGGTTCGGCGCCGATCTCGAACTACAAGGTGATGCAAGAGGAGATGGACCAACGGGATGTGAAGACCGCGAACCGCGACCGGCGGGTGTGGGCCGTGGCCCGAGGTGGCGACCTGAAGGTGGACGACAGCAATCTGCCCTTGGTGGAGACGCTGATTTCCAACAAACCGGGTCCGAACCCGGACGGGTCGCATGTGTTCTTGAGCGGCGAGGAAGCCATCCGGCACATGAAGGTGGCGGCGGGCTGCAAGGTCAACCTGTTTGCGAGCGAGGAGCAGTTCCCGGATCTGGCCAGCCCCGTGCAGATGGCCTTCGACACTAAAGGCCGGCTTTGGGTCGCGGCGTGGCCGAGTTACCCGGAGCGCCGGCCCACCGACACGGTCACCGACAAACTGCTAATTTTCGAGGACAGCAAGGGGGCCGGCAAGGCGGACAAGGTCACCACTTTTCTGGACGGGCTGAACTGCCCGACCGGGTTCCAATTCTATAAGGACGGGGTGCTGGTGATGCAGGCGCCGGACCTGTGGTTCGCGCGGGACACCCGGGGCGGGGACCACGCCAATTGGAAAGAGCGGGTGCTCATGGGCATGGATTCCGCCGACTCGCATCATACCGCCAACTCGATGGTGCTGGATCCGGGCGGGGCGACTTACCTGAGCGACGGCGTCTTTCACCGCAGCCAGGTCGAAACCGCGGCGGGGCCGGTGCGGAACCAGGATGCCTGCATCTACCGCTACGAGCCCAACACCGGGCGGTTCGAGCGCTACGCCCCCTACGGCTTCGCCAACCCGCACGGGCGGGTCTTCGATTATTGGGGCAACGACATCATCACCGACGCGACCGGCAACAACAGTTTCTTCGGGCCCGCCATCAGCGGGTACCTGGACTACCCGGCGAAGCATCCGGGGATCAAGGACTTCTGGCCCCGGCCCTCGCGGCCCTGCCCCGGCACGGGCATGCTCTACAGCCGACAATTCCCCGCCGAGTTTCAAGGTAATTTCCTCAACTGCAACGTCATCGGCATGCAAGGCATCTTCCGGGTGAAAGTCACCGAGGACGGCGCCGGCCTGAAGGGGGAGACGCTCCAGAACCTGGTGGAATCGGACGACCCGAATTTCCGGCCGACGGCGGTGGACGTGGCGCCCGACGGGTCGATTTACTTCCTCGACTGGCACAAACCGCTTATCGGGCACATGCAGCACCACATCCGCGACCCCAATCGTGACAAGGTCCACGGCCGCATCTATCGGATTACCTTCGAGGGGCGGCCGTTGCTCAAGCCGCGGCCGATCGCCGGCCAGCCGATCCCCCAACTGCTGGAGGCGCTCCAGGAGCCGGAAGACAACGTGCGGACCCGGGCGAAGATCGAACTGGGCCAGCGTGACCGCGACCAGGTGATCGCCGCGACCAAGCGTTGGGCGGCGAACCTGGATGCGAAAGACCCGGCCTATGAGCATCACCTGCTGGAGGCGCTTTGGGTGCATCAATGGCAAAACGTGGTGGACGAGGCCCTGCTCAAGCGCCTGCTGCGCTCGCCGGACTACCACGCCCGCGCGGCCGCCACGCGCGTCCTCTGTTACTGGCGCGACCGCGTCCCGGACGCGCTGGCGTTGCTCAAGGTCCAAGCCACGGACGACCAGCCGCGGGTGCGCCTGGAAGCCGTGCGCGCGTGCAGTTTCTTTAAGACCGGCCAGGCCGCCGAGGTCGCCCTCGCCGCGCTCGACCAGGAGCGCGATCCGAACCACCCGGATTACTATATCAAGTACTGCCTGGACGAGACCATGAAGGCGCTGGACAAGTACGTGAAGTGAATCATCCCGCCTGACGTGAGTTTAGTTTTGAAACCCCACCTTGGGCTCCCGCTGCTGGCGAGCCTGGCGCTGGCGTGGGCTTCCGGCCGCGCGGCCGAGGCCCCGTCCGGCAAGGCCTTTTTCCTGCCCAAAAGCCCCGCCGCCGCGGCGTACGTGCTCGGCCGCCTGTCGAACCAGGAACTGGCCGAGGCGCCCCGGAGTGAGTTCGTGTATGTGGCGCTGCTGGAGCGGCAGGGCTTGGATCGAAAATACCGCGTCGAAGCCTTGGCCGGTTTGGCCCAGGCGCGCCAGACCGACCCGCTGACCGAGTTGATTGGCGGGATCAGCCGGTTGGACCGGAAGGGAGAAGCGGCGGTTCCGGCGCTACGCGATCTGACGACGCTGCTGCTGCAGACCCCGGCCACCGGCCTGTCGGGAAAGCGCGCCGGCCTCGAGCACCTGGCGAACGAGGCGGAGACCCCGCTCGGCCGCCAGGCGGGCTGGGCGGCGCTGGTGACGGCCGACGCCTCCGCGGACCCGGCCTGGCGCCAGGCAGAGGCCAACCCGGCCCATCTGGCGGACCTGTTGTTGGCGATTCCGCTGCTGAAGGAGGGCGATCTCCGCGCGGCGTTTTATCCGAAACTCGAGCCGATCGTGGGCCGGGCAGGGCCGCCGGAAGTCCGCCGGGCGGCCATCACGGCCTTGCCCGCCATCCCCGGCCATGAGGCCGAGAGCTTTCGCGCCCTGGCCGCGTTAGTCGGCGTGGATGCGGAGCGGGCGGTGGCGGTCACGGGCCTCCAGCGCATCCCGCGCGCCCAGTGGCCTGTCGAGGCGGCCGGGCCACTGGTGGACGGCTTGGTGCGTTACCTGCAAGGGCTCCCCGTGGAGCAGCGCACGACCTCGGAGGCGCTGGACGCCTTTCAGCTCGCCACGGATCTGAGTGCCGGGTTGCCGGCGGAAAAAGCAGCGGTTGCGAGCCAGGCGCTGCACGCCCTCGGTGTCAGCGTGTTCGTGGTGCGCACCATTAAGGAGCAAATGCTCTACGACCGGACGCTGATCGTCGTGGAAGCCGGCAAGCCGGTGCAGATCGTGCTGATCAACGATGACGCCATGCCGCACAACCTGGTGGTGGTGGCGCCCGGAGCGCTCGAGGAGATCGGTCAGGCGGCCGAGAAGCTCCCGCTGGCGCCGGATGCGCAGGGCCGGCTCTATATCCCGGATTCACCGAAGATTCTCCATGCCACCAAGCTGGTGGAACCGGGCCAGCAGGTCAAACTGGCCTTCACCGCGCCCGAGGCCCCGGGTGAATACCAATATGTGTGCACCTTTCCCGGCCATTGGCGGCGCATGACGGGCACGCTGGCGGTGGTGAAGAATGTCGAGGCCTACCTGGCCAGCCATCCGGTCGCGCCGCCGAAGGTGACCCCTTGGAAGCTGGCGGACCTGGCGCCGGAACTCGCGAATGCCGGCTCGGCCCGGGATCTCCTCGCCGGCCGGGCGTTGTTCACCCAACTCGCCTGCGTGCAGTGCCATAAGCTCGGGACCAACGGCTACGCCTTCGGGCCGGACCTGACGGAGGTGTTCAAACGGTGGCAGGGCGACCGCGCCCAGGTGCTCGAGCAGATCCTCGAGCCGTCGAAAGTCATCGAGGACCGCTACCGCCCTATTCAGTTGATGCTCAAGGATGGCGATGATGTGACCGGCCTGATCCTCAAGGAAGAGGGCGATACCGTGACCATCCAAAGCGGCGCCTCCGACAGCCTGATCCAGACCCTGAAGAAGTCTCTTATCACGGAACGCCGTCCGCAGAAATTCTCGGTGATGCCGGTGGGGTTGCTGAATACTCTCTCGAAGGAGCAGATCTTTGACCTGCTCGCCTTCCTCGAGGCGGGGGGCGCGGTGCCGCTCCACGAGCACCCACACTAGCCCGGGAAGTTCATAGCCCGGCAGTCTGCCGCCGGGTTTCCCAGCCGCGGTGTGAAAAGTGGTGGCGTAGGTTCATCAGGGCCTCTCCGTAACCACAAACTCCACCCGGCGGCCGCGCGGCAGAGGCTGCGATCCCGTGGTTACGCGAATCAACGCGTTGGCGGTGGCCAGCGCCGTCAGGTCGCCCGAACTGCTCCAACGCAGCGGCGCCAGGGTGGCCGTGCCTCGGAGCAACTGCCAATGCGCGGGCCAGAAGGTTTCTTGGGCATGGCCCCCCGCCTCCAGATCAGCCGCCAGCACGCCCGCGTGGAACAGGGACGTTGTGGGTTGCCCGGCCCACGCCGCGAGCGCCGCCCGGACGTAAAGGTTCAGACAGACAAAGTGCGCCAAGGGATTGCCGGGGAGACCGAACGCCAAGGTGCTGCCACGCTGGCCCACGATGAGCGGCTTGCCCGGGCGCGCCGTCGTCTTGCGAACGTGAATTGTGAAGCCCGCTTCCTGGAGCAGGCGCCGGGTAAAATCGTGTTCCCCGACGCTGGCGCCACCCGAGATCAGCAGCAGGTCAACCTCCTTCACCCCGGGTTCTGGATTGGGCAACGCGGATTTCATCAGCGCCACGTCCTCGGCGGCCCGTCGCTGCTCGGGAACGATGCCCCGTTGAGCGAGGAATGCCCGGACCAGCGTGGAATTTGAGTCGCGGATTTGTCCGGGCTCCGGCGCCAGCCCTGGCGATACGATCTCGCTGCCCGTGGCGATGTGCAGGACGCGTGGCAGCCGTGCCACCCGCGGTTGGACACAGCCGACGCTCGCCAGTAATCCCAGAGTGCCGGGTTGCAAAGCGGCCCCCGCTGCCACCACTTGCTGTCCGGCCCGGGCGTCCTCGCCGCGAAACCGGACGTGCCGCTCGTCGTCCCGGTGGAACGGAGTCACCGTGGCGCCATCGGCGCGCACGTCCTCCTTCATCAAGACTTGCAAGTCCTGGCCCGGCAGCGCGCCGCCGGTCCCGATGCGCACGGCTTCGCCGGGCTGCAGGACGCGAGGTTTCCAGTCGCCAGCGCGGATCTCGTCCACGATGCGGAACTGCGTTGCCGGGTCGTCTAACCGGACGGCAAAGCCGTCGACGGAGGAGCGATCAAAGGGGGGCTGATCTTCCGCTGCGCAGACCGGGTCGCGGAGCACTCGTCCGGCGGCTTCGGCCAGTGGGACGCGTTCCGTCTCGAGCGGACGGCAAAGGGAGGCGATCAGCGCGAGCACTTCAGCGGCGGAATGGGCCGAGCGGCCGTCCAGACTCCCTTGCCCAGCGTCCCGAGGCACAGGCGGGGTCACGCTTCCCGCGTGGTCAACCACCGTGAGCGCGCGCCGTTTCCAAATCGGCACGTCTTGTTTCAACCGGTCCATGAATTGGCCGAGCAGCGCGAAGGCCTCGGCGCGATGCCGCGCGGCGATCCCGACATAGATGGCCGCCTCACCCACCGGGACGATGCCGAGGCGATGAATCACGCGCGCGGCCAGGCAGTGCCGGCCGATAGCCAGGGCCTCGAGGATGTGCCGCATTTCGCGCTCGGCCATCGGGGAATAGGCCTCATATTCGAGCGCCGCAATGGTCTGGCCGTTTTCCTCGCCGCGCACCACGCCGCGAAATTCGACCCACGCGCCCAGGTCGCTGCCCGCCGGCGGGGGCAACGCCTCGGTAATCGGGGTGCGGGTCAGTTCGAGGTGAATTTCCATAGCGGGGAGATCAGCCGCCCGAGACGGGTGGGATCAAGGCCACTTCATCGGCGTCCGTGAAACGCGCCTCGGGCCCGACGTATTCCGAGTTCCTGGCCAGGCGCACCGAGCCGCGAACTCGATCGAGCCCGGGGTGGGCCTCGATGAGCCGGCGCCACAGCCCATCGGCATCCGACTCGCCGCACGAGAGGTTAAGTTCCGCGCAGCGCGTGATGTCCTTCAAGTGGGCAAAAAAAAGAATGCGCATGACCAGAGTCTACCACAGCCGACCAGGCACGTCTGGATCACTGGGCCTGGATTGCCACCTCGCAGAAGGTCAGCGCCGCGATGCCGTTTGCGCCGCGGATTAGTTGGTCCTGACTCCAGTTGGTCTCATGGAGGTAAGTAATATGCTTGGCCGCTGAGGGCGACTCCAGCTTGAGCCAAAGCAGGTTTCCCGAGGTTCTTCCCGAAAGCACTTTCCCCGCCTTTCCATCCAGGTAAATCTGGCCGGCCAGTGAGTCCGTCCACACCACCGGCTGGTCGAACTCCAGCACGAGCGAGTCGGCGGCGTCGCTCGAATAATACGCTCGATGGAGATTCGGCGCCGTGATGGAGACCGAGGGGGATCTGCCATAAACATCACGCTCGATCAGCGGTTGAAGGAGCCGGGCAAATTCCGCCCAACCGGTCAACGGATAATGACACGGACCCGCCGGCTGGATCCCCAGGGTGGACATCACGTCCATGTGGGAGTAGAGCTGTGGCAGGGTCCGTTGCACCTCGCGCAGCATGTCGCCGTGCCCATTGCCCATGCTGCACGAATTGGGCCAGATTTGGAAAATGTAGTAATGAGCGACGTTGGGGAAATCCTGTTTCCAGCCGGCCGACAGGTCCACGAAGTATCGCTGGTAGGATTCCCAACCATAGCCGCCGGTGGGGCCATCCGAGCCTTGGTCGTTCTCGCCCTGGTGCCAGATGACGGCGCGGAGGCCATGGGTGAGCCGCGCCTCCCGGACCCGCCAGAGCATGCGACCGTAGATCGTGGTCGGGTCGGTGGGATTCTGCGAATTCCGCTGGTGCTGGTCGATGCGAGTGCCGCCGACAGCCGCATTGATGATAAAGATGGGGATCTTTTCGGTTTCGAGCAAACGTTTGGCCAATTCCATGCCCCAATACCCCAGTTCGGCCTTTTCTCCTCGCTCCGCCTTCCAGACCGGAAGGCACCACCGATTTTCGTGGTCCTGGCCGGCACCGTCCCGCGGTCCGCCATAACTGCGAATCCATTCACTCGTGACTGGCGGAGACTTTTCCCCGGTGTCCGTCGCCAGGGCATTTGATTGCCCGTCGATCAGGAAGGCGTCGCCGCAAACCAGGTTGGTGACCCTTTGGACCACGGTTTGGGCGCCGCCGGACTCCGTCCCGAATTCCGCGTGGTAATGAACCAGCCCCGGTTTGAGCTTGGCCGCAAAAAAGTAGTGCCGGTCCGCCGCGAGCTTCTGGCGTTTTGTCTCGAGGAGGCGGCCGTCCGCATAAACCCGCAGGAAGACCGCGTCGGCGTTATTCGGAGCCACTCCGTTGTAATGGAGAGTGCCCTCGTCGCCCGCTTCGCGGGCAAAGAACTGATTGTCCTCGGGTTTTTCGTCCGGCCCGGGAATCCGCGGCACCCAGGGATCGGATTTGGGTTCGGTGACCAGGATCTCGCTGGTGGCCACCCGCTCGGCGCCGCCATTGTGGAGCCCCAAGGTGATGCGGATGGGGCCGGAGTATTGCGACCGTTTGAGCACCAACTTGTCCGGGGCCGTTTCCTGGATCACCGCGCCGCCCGACACCGTCCAGGAGTAATGGAGTTGATCGGCGCCTTTGGCTCTGAGCGCCTGCAGGTTGGTGATCCGCGGCACCACCTCCAGGGTGTCCCGCCCGTTCCAGCGCTCAGGCGCGTGCAGTGTGAACTCTGGCTCGGGAATGGTGTCCCGGATGGTTACGGGAATGTCCCGGGTCTTGATGCCCTCGGCATAGACGGCCTTAAACTGCA
>Ga0316230_1002550_pt1 | contig 15645 bp, 13 predicted proteins | sample TBH18025metaG_FD_206004 | JGI IMG/M metagenome (GOLD analysis project Ga0316230, IMG submission 206004) | Freshwater microbial communities from Trout Bog Lake, Wisconsin, USA - TBH18025 | ecosystem: Environmental > Aquatic > Freshwater > Lake > Hypolimnion/Profundal zone | place: USA: Wisconsin...
ACCGGCTTGGCCACGGTCTGTGCATCCGGCTGTCCTGACGCCTGGGCCATGGCCCGGCTTGAACACCTTTCCAGCACCAGCAACGAGCCCGCCCATAAAACTGCGACCATAAGAAAAGAAAGCTGTTTCGACGCCAGCATGCCAAACCTCCGCTTCAATTCAGACCTATTGTTAACAAGTCCACTGTAATTCTACGCGCCCACGGTCACAAAGTTGCAGCTTCGTTCCAGCCATCGCGGCATCATCCGGTGGTGCTTGCCGCATCGTCAATTCCTGAACCGCATAGTCGCATCGGCTGGAACACCGCCCAAACGGCTCCGCTAGTTGGAGCATTGTCAAAGTGGCGTTTATTCTCGCGGCGTGCCCGTTTTCCTTGGTCGGCCCAGGCGGACCAGAAGCGTCAGCAATACCAGTACCCCAGCCGCTACAACGATCGCTACCCTCCATTGCCCGATGAGACTGTAGCCGCTCGACGGCGTGGCCATGGCTGGCCGCGCGGCCGAAAACGGTCCGGCGACCATGGTTGTTGGCGGGGCGGCAATCGCCAGCGCCGCCGGGATTGCCCCGGGCGTCATCAGGCTGCTAAGGTCGTTGGCCCCGGCGATGCTGGTGTCACCGACCACTGGCACGGGGTTCTGGAAGGCAATTGCGACCAACGGCAGACCGAATATTTCCTCCATGGTCTTCAGGTCCGATGAGTGACTCATCACTACGTTGTTGGTGTAGGCATGTCCCCGAGCCAGCGGAGAGATGATGATCTCCGGCAGCGTCTGGGCCGTGGTGTCTCCTCCTTCGGTTTCATCGCACCATATCACGATCATCCCATCATGCTTGTAGGCTTCGCAGGCCATGATCTGTGGGATGATGATTGACAGGCAGTTGTCCCCTTGAGCGACCGCCGCCTGGTCGCCGGCATAGTGCACACCGTGGTAGGTGAAGCCCTCGATCAGATACGAATGCATCTCGTTGAACTGATCAGGGGTGATCCAGTTATAACGCCCCACTGTGTCATTCTTAAGGTCGCCGGCCAGTTGCGTCATCGGAAATGTGTTCTGGGTCCCGGTGTCTTTGAAGAAAGCTGAAGGGTTGTGCTTGACGGCATAGTTGTAGCGCGAACTGCCGTTGTAGGGATTCTTGCGCCCGCCGGGAATCGTTCCCCAGGCGCTTACCTGCGGCGAAGTGCTGTACTCGACATCCTCCTGGTAGTTCTTCCAGGCAATGCCAGCGGCGTTGAGCTGGCCAGTCAGGTGGGTGACGTTGGCAAACAGATTCCCCGAGGCATCGGATGGATCGGCATTAGTGTGCAGGCCGAAGTTCGTGCCCGCCTCATGCCAGATGTAGTTGGTTTCCGACGGATGCAGGCCGACCGCCGCGCTGTAGTAGTTGCTGGCGTACGACACCTGCGCCGAATTGGAATCCGCCGGGTTCACCAGGCTGTTGAGGTACGGGGCTGCGGGATTCCCGTACAACTGTTGACATCCCCGGTAAGACGCCGGCTGCGTCCAGTTATGGTTCTCCAGGGCGATGTAGAACACATGCCCCGCTTGCTGGGCTCTGGCGCCGCCGACCAGCAACTGGCTTGCGACTACCGCGACAATGAAGCATCTGCAAAACATGGCCAACTCCTATGGTGCCAGGACGCCTTACTACTCTTACAAGATTTCTACGTGGCTCGATCCACTGCCGTCAGGGTAACACTATGGCCAAGGGATTCCAGCCATTTGTCCCCATAGTCGTGTCCGAGTTCATGGTAATCGTTGAGCAACGCAGGTATATTTTCGTGGTACTACTCGCCGGACACCCACTATGCACCGTTGCCTTGGAACTTTCCTCGTAACCGCCCTGTTCATTGCCGCACCTCTGGTCAGGCCGGCAGCGGCGCAGACTGCCGCGACTGTGCCCGCGGCGGAGCCCAACGCCCCAGCGGTGAAGGTAGATCTGTCGCTGGCCTTGGCGCTGCCCGATGCCCCGGGGTACTTTCAGCGCCACGGAGCCGTTACCGCCGGAGACCTCAAGTTCCGCATGACCTACGGCCTGTTCCTGCCGCCGGAGTATTTCCAGTCGAAAGATCCTTATCCGCTGTTTATCCACCTGCACAACGCCGGCGCCAAGGGCCTGGGCGGGGCGCGCCTGACTTCCGAAGGACTCTCCAGTTACTGGTCGGGAGACGCCGGGCGGGGCGATGTGGAAAACGACACGCGCATGAATGTGCGCCGCAGCGCCAAGTACATCGGCCTGGCCCCGCAACTCCCGACCAACTACGAGTGGAAGACGCCTCCAGTGCCCGATGCCCTGTGGGAACTTGTTTGTCAACTGTCCCACACCTATCGCATTGATTTCCAACGCATTTATCTTACCGGCTACAGCTACGGCGGAACCAATACCTGGGAGGTCTCGCTGGCACTGCCGCACCGTTTCGCCGCCATCGTGCCCATCTCCGGACGCGCCAGCAGCCCCAATCCCGACCAGGACGTCCGGCAGTTGCTGGACACCGGCATCTATCTCGCCTGCGGCACGGCGGACAAGACATTCCTGCCGTTCAGCGAACAGATGCGCGATGCCCTGAAGAACGCCAGGCACCCGAATTTCATTTATCGAACGGTGCTTAACGGCGGGCACGGGTGCTATCCGGAGATTTTTGTCGACCGAAAATTCTGGGAGTGGCTCTATGCCCAACGACGCTCGTCCGGACCCGCTTCCGTCTCCGGCACGGGCCAGTAAAATCAAGGAGTTCTTTATGAATCGCATGTTTACCCTGCTTGTGGCCGCCGCGTCCGTCGTGGCGCTTAATGCTATGGTGTTTGGCCAGGACCGTACGACCGAAGAGCAATACACCTCCGCCGCCCAGGCCAAGGCCAAGGCAGAACTGGCGGTTCGCCAGGCCCGCGATTTCTTCGCCAAGAACGAGCCCGTAACGCGCAACGCCATTGCCTCCGCCGACAAGGCCCGCGTCAGAGCCGTTGAGATCTATCGCAAGTTCGTCGAGGCCGAACAGCGCAAACCCGAGGATCAGCGCAACCTCAATGCCATCGATGAAGCAAGCCAGAATGCGTCGCAACTCCAGGTAGAGTGGGACGACAAGGCTACCCGGGAAATGGCCCCGATAGATGTCTTATACCGGGAGGCCTCGCAGTACTCGGCCCTGGCCAGCCAGCTTTTCCAAAACCTGACCACGACGGAGAATACCTGGAAAGACGCGAAACTGGATTTGACCCCCCTGCAAGCCACTTATGATGTATTGGCCAAAGCCACCAGCGATCGGACGGCACAGGCTCAGAAAGCGATCAACGATGCCCTGACGATCCAGAAAGCCTGGGAAGCGCGCGTGGAAACCGCAACCAAGGCCACCGCTGCGGTAAAAAAATGACCCCACAGCCATGATTTGGGTGCGGCAGGGCTTGCTCAGCGTGGAGGAAGAACCGGGGGATACCATGGAAGCGTGCACCTGATCGCGTGCGGGAGGTTTGCGCAAATACTATTGACTTCTGTATAAATAATGCAATAATGGGCGTAGTCAGCATGAAGGAGATGCAAGGATGCGCCCAACAGGATCAGCCCCGGAACTGGAACGACGCCGGCTTCGCGCCATGGCCCTCGTCGGTAATGGTCACTCCTTGAATGAGGTTGCACGCCGGATTGGCTGTAACGCCAGTTCGGTAATGCGCTGGCACGATGCCTTCCAGCGGGGCGGTCAGGAGGCGCTGCGCCCGAAGCCGACGCCGGGGCGGCCACCGCGCCTGACGCGGCGGCAGAAGGCGCGGCTGGTGACGTGTCTGGTCCAAGGTCCGCTGGCGCACGGCTATCGGACGGATCTGTGGACGACGCTACGGGTGGCGCAAATAATCCGACGGGTGTTCGGCGTCCAGTATCACCGCGATCATGTGGGTCGGCTGCTGCACGGCTTGGGCTGGACCTGTCAGAAGCCGGAGATGCGGGCTACGCAGCGTGACGAGGCGGCGATCGAAGCTTGGAAGGAACGCGATTGGCCGCGCATAAAAAAAACGCGGCGCGGCTGGGTGCCCATCTCGCCTTTGCCGACGAATCCGGGTATCTCCTGATCCCGCCCGTGCGGCGTACCTGGTGTCTGCGTGGGCAAACACCAACGATCCGATACTGCTACAAGCACGACCGAATCTCGGCCATTTCTGCGGTAACCGTCAGTCCCCGGCGTCAACGCCTGGGGTTGTATTGCCAATTCTACCGCAAGAACATCCAGCAGGCTGAGGCCTGTCAGTTCCTGCGCCATCTGCTCCGTCATTTGCCCGGTCACGTCATCGTGATCTGGGACAACGGGAAACCCCACAAGGGCGAGCTGATCTATGACCTCTGTCGCCGCTCGTCGCGACTACACCTTGAGCGCTTCCCCACCTACGCCCCCGAACTCAACCCCGACGAAGGCGTCTGGAGCCAAAAGAAGAACACGTTGGCCAACGGGCGTCCCGACGACCTTGACGAACTGGCCGTTTCGCTCAACAAGACCTACCGAAGCCTGCGTGTATCTCAGCCCAAGTTACGCTGGTGCATCCATCAGACGGAACTTCCCCCTTTTTTACGCTGACTATTGCATTATTTATGCAGAGATCAATAATAGTAATGAGCCAGGAGGTAGCATCATGAGACACTGGACAGCACGTCTTGATGACCGAAGGCTCCTCATGATGACGTTGGTATTCGTCGTCGCTGGGTTGGGGACAGTGCGGCAGGCATCGGCGGGGATGCCGAGCTTGGAGTTGACTGACATTTCGCGGATGCGAGTACAGGCGTTCTCGTTCTTCCTGGTGATGTTTTTGCTGCTGTCGGCGGCTGTGCGATGGCTGTGGAACTGGATGCAGGAGGATTTTCCGCGGCTACCGCGCCTGAGCTATAAGCGGGCAATGGGACTGGTGGGACTGTGGGGATTGCTGTTCATGCTGATCCTGCTCATGATCTCCGGAGCTCGCGAGTTGCTGACGCCGGGGGCGTGGGAACCCAACGGCATGACCTATCGCCTGCGGAATTCCCAGTTGTCGGCTGAGATGGCGGCGCGGTAAGCTGGTTGAACTCAAGGGTGTCTTGTGGACGTATGCGCAAAGCCACCAGGGGCGTTTCCCCGCCGATGACCGCGATGGGGCCATCGCCGGCGGGACGTGGGAAACCCTGGATGTTTCGCGAATGCGGTATCGTTATGTTCCCGCTCGCAAGGCGGGAGTGGGAAGTGGAATCGTTGCCTATGAGCCGGGACAGTTCGGCGAGCGCCGCTTGGCGCTGTGCGCCGACGGGGAAGTACGGGAAATGAACAGCGATCAGATATTGGAAGGGGAGCAGCAATGAAAGCACGCAACATTGGCGTGGGGGTGCTGGTGGGATTCACGCTCATTACCACCGTGAGCATGGGCATGGTCTGCGTGGTTGAGCTGCCGTTCTGGATCATGTTTGGGTGGGCGGCGTACCTGGAACGCGTGGTGCCGCAGATCCACGTCAACCTGACGCAAATGGGACTAGGCGTTGCCTGCCTGGGAGCGGGATTGGCCTTGGCCCACCAGACGGCATCGTGGTTCTGGCAGCAGACCAAAAGGGATCGCACGCCGGCAACACCGGGGCAAAAACGCTGGACCATTATGGGAGTGGGGCTGATTGTATTGATGTTCCTGTGCGGAATCGCCGCCGTGGGGATGGTTCACCAGGCGGCGTGGCTGGCGACCTCTCCGCAACCGCTGGCCGAGAATAACTACCGCCTGCGGGGCGGCGCAAACGCAGCCAAGTGCTCCAGCAACCTAATGCAGCTTGGACGCGGTATTCTTCTGTACGCCAACGCGCACGATGATCGCCTGCCCGACAGTCTGGAGGAACTGGTGCTGCCGGAGAATGGTTGTGATCTGGCTGCGGGTGTGCTGGTGTGTCCCGCGACGGCGACCCTGTCGTTTCGTGGCCCGGCGACGCGCGGAAACCTCAAGCCAATCCCCTGCTCTTATGTTTATTATGGCCGCGGTCTGCGCTTGCCGCTGCCTGGCAATCGCCCATTGGCGGCGGAACTGATGGCTAATCACGCAGGGAAGATAATGAACATTCTGTTTGCCGATGGCCACGTGCTTAGTCTTAGTCCCCAGGAGGCGGAGGTCGCGTTGCGACGGCTGGATGATCCGTTGCCGGGACAAGACCGGACGCATTAGAAAATTTGCTCGCATCGCGAGGTGTGGTTACCCCCTTGCCGTTCACCGCTGGCGGCACGCGGTCCTTTACAAAAGCGGCCTCACCGCCATAAACTCCCATCAATGGCTAAGGCACGCGCAATCGTTAAACGCCGCAAGGCGGTCCGAAACATCCGCAAGATCACCAAGACTATGCAGATGATCGCGACGGCGAAGTTCCAGAAGGCGATGAAACGCGCCGTGGGAACCAAGCCGTACACCAGGAAGGTCCGCGAACTGGTGGCCGAGTTGGCCGCCAGCGTGGGCAACGTCTCCCACCCTCTGCTGCGGCAGCCGACCAGCGACGATCGCACCAATACCATCGCCATGGTGGTAATCACCAGCAACCGCGGCCTGGCCGGGGCCTATAACGGAAGCATCCTGCGTATGGCCAACGCCTTCATCCGCCGCCAGGAGCAGGAGGGCAAGACCGTCGAACTGTACGTCTCTGGGAAAAAGGGCGTCAGCTATTTCAACTACCACCGGCAAAAAATCGAGCAACGCTACGACCAGTTCGCCGACGTGCCACGCTTTGCCGATGTTCAGGACGTGGCGGATTATTTCATCAACCGTTTCACCGCCGGTAAGGTGGACGCGGTACATGTGGCCTTCATGAATTTCATCAGCGCCGGCCAGCAGAAGCCTGAGGTAATGACCCTCCTGCCCCTGGCTGGCCTGCACCAGGTCGCCCCCAAACCCCCAAGCGGGGCCACCGCCGCAACCGTCGTCAAAACCACCTACGATTTCTATCCCGACCCCCGGCAACTTTTAGACCAATTGCTCCCTCAGACCGTCAAGAGCGCTTTGTTCCAGTGTTTCCTGGACGCCACCACCAGCGAGAATGTCGCCCGCATGGTTTCCATGAAGAGCGCCACCGACAACGCCGACAAAATGATCAAATCTCTGACCATGCAATATAACCGCGCCCGCCAGAGCCAGATCACCACCGAGCTATCGGAAATCATGGGCGGAGTCGAAGCCATGAAGTCGTGAAACTCTGAACGCTGAACGGTGAACCATGAACGCTGAACCCTCCGCCTCCCCAACTCTCCCCAAGTGTACCGGGAGAGGGGCAACGGAGTCAGGCATCAGCGCCGCCTCTCCCTCGCCCCATGCGCCGCAAGAGGGTAGTGGCGAGGGGCCGACATTCTTGCCCTACGGCGGCACACCACAGCCCGCTGGCCAACCTCTCTTGCTTTCAGCATTCGGCGTTTACGCTTCCTTTCTACTGCTTGTCCTGGGAATCATCCTTCGCCTGGCCTCGTTTCTGACCTTCCGCTCCATGTGGACCGATGAGGCCCTTTTGGCTCTCAACATCACCCGGCGGTCGTTCCGCCAACTCTTGGGGCCGCTGGACTGGTACCAGGTCGCCCCCGTTGCCTTCTTATGGATCGAACGCCTGGCCTTCCGCATACTCGGCAACGCTGATTGGGTCCTGCGTCTCCTTCCTCTGGCGGCATCCCTGGCGGGACTGTGGTTATTCCGCGCCATCGCACGCCGTAAATTGTCCAACCAAGGCATGCTTATTGGCCTGGCTCTCTTCGCCCTTTGTTCCCCGCTCGTCTATTACGCCGCGGAAATCAAGCAATATGGCTGCGACGCCACCATAACGCTCCTCCTGCTGTGGGCGGCCCTACATTGGATCGAACAGCCTCGCCCGGATCGCTACGGCATTCTGGCGGCGACCGGGGCTATCGGCCTGTGGTGTTCGCAACCGGCGGTGTTCATTCTCGGCGGCCTGGGCCTGACCATGCTCATGGAACTTCGGCGGCGGAAATGGCAAGGCCTTGGAATGGCCATCGGCCTCTTCACCTGCTGGTTCGCCAGTTTCCTGGGCGTATACTTGGTATCGTTGCGTCCCATCGTTAATCAGAACTACCTGCATGACTTCTGGGCCGGCGGGTTTGCCCCCTCGCCAGTGTCGCTGAACGGGATTAAATGGTATCCCGCCGCGTTTTTCGGGATGTTCTCATCCACCTTGGGATTGCCCTTCGCTGGTTTTGCGGCAGCCCTTGCGGCGGTCGGATGCTGGTCGCTATACCGTCGCGATCGGTCGCTATTGGCCATGCTCGCCATGCCGCTCGTCCTGGCCCTGGTGACCTCAGCCCTTAAACGCTATCCCTTCCAAGAAAGATTATTGCTCTTTGCGGCCCCACTATTGATCCTGCTCATCGCCGCCGGGTTTGCGGCTGTTGTGGGCATCGCCAAGGGCCCGCGGATCGCCTCTGTGCCTGTGCTACCCGCCCTCCTGGCCCTATGCGTACTGGCGTTCCCATTGCGGGACGGCGCATACTGGCTCTGGGCCTTCCCCCATCAGCAGATCGACTGGCCTCGGCGTGAAGAGATCAAGCCCATCCTGGCCTACCTGCAACATCACTACCTGCCTGGCGACCGTGTTTACGTCTATAAATACGGCGGCGCCCCCATCGCCTACTATACGGCCCACTACGGCCTGTCCGACCTTAACATCAACTATCTGCCCGACGTCGGACCAGACGACGCTCGCATCCAAGCCTCGCTGGCGACCATGAAAGGCGCTCGTGTCTGGATAATCCTCGACCACGTCTACCACTTCAACCAACGCCAGGACCTCCAGATGCAATACCTGGATAACCTCAAAAAGTTGGCCCGCAAGCTCCCCGACGCCGATTTCTCCTCCCAGGGAGCGTGTATCCTCTTGTTCGATTTCACGACCAAGATTCGAAGCTAACGCCGCGCCTAGACCGCGCCCAGATTTCTTTTGCCACGCCAGGGCAAGGCACTCGTTGCATCCATGTCGCTCCCCCGACTCTCGATACCCATATTCTGTCCCGAGTCCCGAACCCCGACTCCCGAATTTCTGCCCCCTTGAGTCCGCTCAAACGCCTGCCTAGCATTTCCCACCCGATTGCAAGGAGAACCATGCCCATGCCCGAATCTGCCCATCTAGCCGCCACGCCAACCGGCATCGAATCCAGCCTCCAGGAAAATCGCCTCTTCCCACCCCCCGAAGCATTCGCCGCCAAGGCCCACATCGGCTCAATGCGTGAATATGAGCGGCTCTATCGCCAGTCCATCGACCAACCCGATCAATTCTGGGGCTCTATGGCCGACGAACTTCACTGGTTCAAGCCATGGAACCAGGTTCTGGAATGGAAGACGCCACATGCCCGGTGGTTCGTGGGCGGCAAGACCAACCTCTCTTACAACTGCCTCGACCGCCAGATCCAACGCGGACGCGGCGATGAGGTGGCCATACTCCATGAGGCGGAATCGCCAGGCCCCGATGGCCAACCCCACGTGCGCCGCCTCACCTTCCGCCAGTTGCGCGACGAGGTCTGCCGCTTCGCCAACGGCCTCAAGAGCATCGGCATCAAAAAAGGCGACTGCGTCACCGTCTACATGCCCATGGTTCCCCAGGCCGCCATCGCCATGCTGGCCTGCGCCCGCCTGGGCGCAACCCATTCGGTGATCTTCGGCGGCTTCAGCAGCCAGGCCATTGTAGATCGTGTCGAAGATGCCCATTCCACACTCATCATCACCGCCGACGGCGGCTATCGCCGTGGCCAGATCGTGCCCCTCAAGCACAACGTCGACGAGGCCCTCAAAAAAACCAGCCTGGTGAAACAGGTCATCGTCCTGCGCAACACCAACACCCCCATCGACCTGGTCGCCGGCCGCGACATTGACTGGGCCGATCTGGTCGCCAGCCAAAATGCTCAATGCCCCGCCGAGCCCATGGATGCCGAAGACCCGCTGTTCGTACTCTATACCAGCGGATCGACCGGCAAACCCAAAGGCATCATCCACACCACCGGCGGCTATATGGTGGGCGTCTACCTGACCACCCGCTACGTCTTCGATCTCCGCGATCAGGATGTTTATTGGTGTACCGCCGACGTGGGATGGATCACCGGGCACAGCTACGTTGTCTACGGCCCCCTGCTCAACGGCGCGACCACCTTCATGTACGAGGGCTCGCCCAACCACCCGGATTTCTCCCGCTTCTGGGCCATGATCGAGCGCCACAAGATCAACATCTTCTACACCGCCCCCACTGCGATCCGCGCTTTCATGAAGGCCGGCCGCCAGTTTGTGGACAAGCACGATCTTTCTTCGCTGCGCCTACTGGGCAGCGTCGGCGAGCCGATCAATCCCGAGGCGTGGCTCTGGTATCACCAGGTGATAGGCCATGCCCGCTGCCCGATCGTAGATACCTGGTGGCAAACCGAAACCGGGGCCATCATGATCACCCCCCTGCCGGGAGTTACCCCCACCAAGCCGGGAACCGCAACCCTGCCGTTCTTCGGCGTGGATGCCGCCGTGGTTGACCGTCAGGGCAAAGACTGCCCTCCCAACGAAGGCGGGTTTTTGGTCATCCGCAAGCCATGGCCCTCCATGCTGCGCGGCATCTTCAACGACCCCGACCGCTACGTGCGTCAATACTGGTCGGATGTGCCCGGCTGCTATTTCACCGGCGACGGCGCCCGCCGCGATGCCGATGGCTACTTCTGGATCATGGGCCGGGTTGACGATGTCATCAACGTCTCCGGCCATCGTCTGGGCACGGCCGAGATCGAAAGCGCCTTGGTTTCCCACGACGCCGTCGCCGAGGCTGCCTGCGTGGGCATGCCCCACGAAATGAAAGGCCAGGGCATCGCCGCCTTCGTAACCCTCAAGGCCGGCAAATATCCCTCCGAGCAACTCAAAAAGGAACTCTGTGACGTGGTGGCCCGCGAAATCGGCAGCTTGGCCAAACCTGATGAAATCCGCTTTACCGATGCCCTCCCCAAGACGCGTAGCGGCAAGATCATGCGCCGCCTTCTCAAGGAGTTGGCCGCCGGCGGCGAAATCAAGGGCGATACCACGACGCTGGAAGATATGACGGTGCTAGCCAAATTGAAGCAGGCTGAGGAGTAGCGCTCGTCAGCCCCCGCCCAGCGCCAGCCCAACCATCGCCAACCCCGCCTACCGGCCTCACGAGCGGCACAGATATTCGCCGGTCTCCGTACTGATGCGGATGACCTCGCCTTCCTTGATGAAAGGCGGCACATGCGTCGTCAAGCCGGTCTCCAGTTTCGCGTCCTTTAGCTGATTTGTAGCCGTCGCTCCCTTGATTCCCGGCGCCGTCTCCGTAACCGCCAAGTCCACCGTCTTGGGAAGCTCGTAAGAAACCACCTTGGCGCCATGGAACATCGCCGTAAGCGCCGTATTTGGCTTGAGATAGAGGATATCATCCCCGAACACAGCCTTGGGAATGGTGGTCTGATCGAAGGTTTCCAGATCCATGAGCACATGGCCGTCTGCTTCGGAATACAGGTATTCCACCTGCCGACGATCCAGCGTGGCGGTTTCGATATCGTCGGTGGCTCCGACGCGCTTATCAATGATGGTATCCTTGCTCACATCGCGCAGCTTGAACTGAACTTTGGCCCGAAGGTTGCCCGGGGTATTGTGGTCGGCGCCGGTCACGATGAAAAGCTTCCCGTCGATTATGACGCCTTGACCTCTTCGAATATCGCTCGCTCGCATGATCGTTCCTTAATACGGTCCTGCAACGGACCATCAAAATTCATTTCCCGGCGCCCTGGGCCATCAACAAGATAACTGCCATGGTCTTCCAAACGTAGCAGACCGGTCGTGGGTCGTTAATTCTAGCCGTTAAATGCCCGGACCGCAAGATGGCTGGGAGTCGGTTTTCGCCTCCATCAGATCGGCAAACATAAAACGTCCCCTCGTTTTGCAGGACGGAGACAGTAAACTGGTCCTGTGGATACGAACGGGAGAGAAAATCAGGACCGCTCTGATTTATCTATGCCTCGCCCACCACCGCCATACCCGGCAAATCGCTGAAATGCTGACGCAATAATGGCCTCACCAATCCGGCAGACAAGCCGCAATGTTTCCGTGGAACTGCACACATGCATCTGGGTCCATCCGTGTTCATCTGTGGCTAACTCTTCTCGTCTTCTTCGCACCTTGGTGGTTAAATCTTCTTCCCGCTCCCCACCCGATCGTTCACTTTCACCGCTATCAAACGCTACGGCGCCCTGTCCCCCTGGTCAGCGACCGGTCATCTTCTCCAATTTTTCCGGATACCGCGCCCCGTGAACGGTGATCTTCGCCGCAGCGCTGTCAATCTCGCGCAGATCGTCAGGCGTTAGCTCAACTGCCACCGCTCCCATGTTCTCCTCCAGACGCCGCAGCTTCGTGGTGCCGGGAATCGGGACCATCCACGGCTTCTGCGCCAGCAGCCAGGCCAGCGCCATCTGGGCAGGCGTAGCCCCCTTGCCCCGGCCCATCCTCCCAAGCATATCCACCAAGGCCTGATTCGCTCGCAGCGCCTCCGGCGTAAAGCGCGGCAGCGTGCTACGGAAGTCGGTACTGTCGAGCTTGGTGTTTTCGTTCATCGCCCCGGTGAGGAAGCCCTTTCCCAGAGGGCTATACGCCACGAAGCCGATTCCCAGTTCTTCCAGGGTGGGTATCACTTCCTTCTCCGGCGTTCTGGTCCACAGCGAGTATTCGCTCTGGAGAGCCGCCAGCGGCTGGACGCCATGGGCGCGACGGATTGTCTGCACCCCGGCTTCGGAAAGACCCCAGTGTTTGACCTTACCCTCCTGAATCAGCTCTTTTACGGCCCCGGCCACCTCTTCGATGGGCACGTTCAGGTCAACCCGGTGCTGGTAGAGCAGGTCAATGGTCTGGACTTTCAGCCGTTTGAGCGAACCCTCCACGGCTTGCTTGATGTGCTCCGGCCGGCTGTTCAGGCCAGCCATACCTGGCCGCCTGTCGCTACCGTTCAGATCGAATCCGAACTTAGTGGCGATCACCACTTGTTTACGCAAGGGGGCAAGGGCTTCCCCCACGAGTTCCTCGTTAATGAATGGGCCGTAAACCTCGGCAGTGTCGAAAAACGTAATGCCCCGATCCACGGCGGCGTGCAGCAGCGCGGTCATCTCCTGTTTGTCCTTGGGCGGCCCGTACGAAAAGCTCATGCCCATGCAGCCAAGGCCCAGGGCCGACACTTCCAATCCACTTTTCCCAAGTTTGCGTTTCTGCATTTTCTTACTCCTATTGAATCATAGTTTAAGTCGCCCACCGGGTCATTTCGCCTCCCTCCCGCGCTATGGCGCGCCTTAGACAATAATTCACGAACCTCGCGCGTCATGAATTTACGCCTTCTCTCATCCGTGTCAATCCGCGTTCATCTGCGGCTAATTCCTCTTCCTTGGCGTCCCTGCGCCTGGCGCGAAAACCTCTTCTCTTGGTGGTGAAATCTTCTTCCGTCTTCGGCGTTAGCTCTCAGCATCCTCTCCCACCTTCCACCTACTCCCCGCCTTGCCACCGCCGCCCGCCTCTGTGCCCCTCCGCGAAAGGGAATCCCATTACCGCAAACCAAATTGCGCACACCATACCTAGATTCAATAAGCAATTTATCTTAGGGCCATTACGTGGCATCCACGGCTATTCGCGTCAGGCGGTTTTGCGCCGCGGCCGCAGGAGTGCCAGGGCGCCAAAGGCCAGCAGGCCAAGCGATGACGGCTCAGGGAGTGCGATAAGGTAGACGGTGCCGTCGGCATTGTCGTAGTCGCTGAATAGACCATCATGGAGAGTCGTGCCCGCCAGAGCGTTGAGCGATGGGACATACGTCAGGGAACCATCGGGGTTTGTGCCGTCCGGAAGAGCCATATAACCGCCGCCGAAGTTCCAGATCGTCTGGTAGCCGCTGCCATCCAGGTTCATCTCGAAGGCCGTGCCGTCATCCCACATTCCGCCAAATTCGGTGGTACCGTAGAGCTTCGTGCCGACTTGCGTCAAAGAACAGAAGTCTATCGTGCCGTTTCTCCACTTGTTGTCGCCATCCATCATGGACATGCCGCCGAAGCTGTGCAACACTTGGTAATTACTGCCATCGGTGCCCATCTCGAAGATGGTGCCGAGGCCATTGGCGCCGCCGTTGCAGGTCAGGCCGTAAAGCGTTGAGCCGACCAGCGTCAAGGAACCCTCTGGCTCGTAGCCATCAGTGGTGGTGAAGTCATGCAGCGTGGTGTAGCTGCTGGTGTTGGTATTGTACGAAAAGATCGTACCCGCTCCGCCGTTGCCGCCGTTCGAGACCATACCGTAGAGCATCGCTCCCGAGGCCGTCATTGACCCCCAGGGAGACACCGAATCATGGTCGGCGGCAGTGTAGAAGGTATGCACACTGGTTGGGGTGCCGCCGGTGACGGGAATGGAAAAGATATTGCCAACAGGCGAACTGGGTGGGCCGGCGTTGTAGGCATTGTTGGTCATGCCGTAAAGCGTGGAGCCGACCAGAACCAAGGATCCAGTTGGCGCATAGCCTTGCTGGTAGTAGAGGGGGTTTGTCCCGGTCGCGAATGTCGCGAGCTGGGTATAGCCAGTGCCATTGCTGTTGATCTTAAAGACCGTCCCCGTGCCGTCCGAGGCGCCGGAGGAGGTCACGCCGCCGGAGGAGGTCACTCCATAAAGGGTTGTGCCGGATAGGAGGAAGGCGCCGGCGCCGGCGCCTTTGCCGTCGGGGGCGCCGGCAAAACTGTACGGTTGCTGGTAGTTGCTGCCATCAAAATTACAGGAATATATCACGCCGAGGCCGTTGGTGCCGCCCCCCGCCATGCCGAAGAGCTGGTTTCCCACCACCGTCACCGCGTTGTCTGGCGTGCAACCGTTAGCCGGATTACTGCCTTCCTGCTGGAAGGTGTGGATGATTTGGTCCTGGAAGATGGCATCAGCCGGGGCCGTAACAGGGCAGGCCAAAACCATAAAAATCGCAACCAGCCCGGGAAGGAGAATGCCCTTGGACATCAATGTTTTCATAATCCCTGCTTCTCTCTATCCAGTGGACGGGCAACCGTCCGCGACCTGTCAGCGATCGGTCTTGCCGCCGAGACCGATGCCAATGAAAATATACGTATAAAGTTTACTGCTGAGTCCGCTAAAAGCAAGCCTAAAAAGACAACCGACTCCTAGTGTTCCTGCTCATAAGTCCGGTGACGTATTATCGAGGGTCTTATGCGGCAGCCTTAAGCGGTCGGGGCTGATATTTACCCAGCTTGGCCAGCAGGTTGCTCAGGTCTGATCGGGTAAACTTCCACTCAAACGGCGTGGCAATGGTCTCGTAATAGGCTTGGAACGCCAGCAACTTGTTCTTGACCGCCTCAACGTCGGCAAAATCGTCCGGCGTCAGCACTTTCCGGCTGACGATGGAGAAGTAGATTTCCACTTGGTTTAACCAACTGGCATGCACAGGCAGATGCACTTGGATGGCGTTGGGATACCACTGCGCCAGCCGAGCGATGGACTTGGTTCCGATATGGGAAGAACCATTGTCGGTGATCCAGAAGACCCGATGAGCTGACCGATACGGTTCTTGCCGCATCACCAGGTCCACCAAGTGATGATAAGATTCGATTCCGGTGGTTCGCTCGCAAAGGCCGAATACCTTGGCTCGCCGTACGTCCCATGCTGCCATGTAGGCGAT
>Ga0316230_1002556_pt1 | contig 15618 bp, 19 predicted proteins | sample TBH18025metaG_FD_206004 | JGI IMG/M metagenome (GOLD analysis project Ga0316230, IMG submission 206004) | Freshwater microbial communities from Trout Bog Lake, Wisconsin, USA - TBH18025 | ecosystem: Environmental > Aquatic > Freshwater > Lake > Hypolimnion/Profundal zone | place: USA: Wisconsin...
AATTGATGAGCCTTTTGGTGCGCTTGACCCTAAAACTCGTCTTCGTATGCAAGAATTACTTGTTCAATTATGGAAAGAGATTAAATCAACTGTTATTATTGTAACACATTCTATGGAAGAAGCAGTTTATCTTGGAGATAGAGTATTTAGAATGGAAGCAAATCCTGGTCATTTAGTTGAAATATTAGAGGCTCCTAGACCAGATATATCTCCAGAAGAAATGAGACAAAAGAGATGGTTTAATGACATGGTTAGAGAACTTCTTACTAGAATTGAAAATAGTTCTCCTGCAAAAGGTTCTTTATTATCCAAAGAAGAATTTAAGGCAAATCAACACGAGCTTGAGCTTCTAAAATTGTTTGGATAACTTTAGTGAAGTTCTTTCACTAAAAAATTTCTATTGACGATTTAATTAATTTGTGATATCTTATTGTTTTAATTGCAATAGCAATAATAAGGGATTCTATTATGGACGGAATAAACTACTACAACGAATATAAGAAAAGTAAGTTGCATCTTTATGTAGCCTGTGGCACAATTGGACTTGGCTTAGTTATAGCAAGTTGGCTTTCTTTAATTATTGGGGTTGTAGCTTATGGTTTATCTTGGCTATTTTTGCCTGATATGAAATTCTTTCAGGACAAAGTAAATGCAAAGTATAAAAATATTGAAAATCAAAAGAATCAATCTCTAATTCAAGAGTTTAATACAAAAAGAAATAAGATGATAAACGCTTTGTCTTATGATAGAGCTAAAAAATATTTAGAACTTTCTGATATCTGTAAAGAAATAGAGAAAAGTACTCTGGAAACAATTTCTTCTCAAGATGCCGCAACAGATATTAGACTTAGAAAAATTGATGAATTAATGTTTACATATCTAAAGCTATTAGGCATTGAAGAATCACTTCAATCTTTTATTAAAACAACAGAACATGAAGATATTCCAGAAGAAATAGAAGATTCTAAAAAAGATGTTCAAAGAGTTCAAGCAGAAATAGATAAGATTAAAGATGATCCAACTAAAGGTAATACTTTAGATGCTAAAAATAGACTGTTAAATTCATTTACTGATAAGGTTAGCGTCTTACAAAAGAGATTAGATAGATTTGAACAAGCTAAGACTAACATTCAACTTGTTTCAGCAGAACAAGAAAGGCTTTCTGCTCAAATTAAATTATTAAGAGATGAAGCAGTAGCAAGTAGAAATGCTGATGCTATTAGTGAAAGAATTGATGCTAGTATGCAGCATCTTGATGAAACAAATAAATGGCTTAATGAATTAACAGAATTCAAGGATTATTCTGGCGAACTTCCAACTTCTTCTGAAAGAGTTGGTTTTGATGTAAAGGTTAATACTCCTCTTGAAGACGAAACAGAAGATAGACCAGTTCGTAATAGAAGAGGCACAAGGATTAGTAATTAATATGTCAGAACAAACAAATCCTCCTAATAAGAAATGGGTTACAGATCTTGCTAAAAAATGGAATAGTAAGACTTATTCTCTATTTATACTTCATGGGAATATCTATGATGTATTTCCTATCAAGAAAGATAATGTGGTAAGCTATGTTTCTCTCAAGTCTTTTATATCTCAACGTTTATTTCCTGAAAATAATCGTTGTATTATGTTTTTTGATATTGGTGATGGTCTTACATTTAAGAATAAAGAAGTTCAAGCAGAATTTACTAAATGGCTTGATGTCTATGATACTACCGAAAAGACCGCTTATTCTAGAAATGGATTGCCAAAAGATTTTGTTAAATTAGCTCCTATTTTAAAACGCTATTTTATGAAAATGGCAGAAGATAAGAAAGGAATTACTTTAATTATTGATTTTGCTGAAAAGATTGTTCCTGCTTCTGATAGTTCTGGAATGTCATTAGAAGAAAGGCAATCTACTGTTTCTCTTTTAAAATGGGGAATATCTCCTGAAATTAGATCTGCTGATATTAGTGTATTCTTGGTTACAGAATCTATTTCAGAATTACAGGCAGATTTGATTAGAAATCCTTATTTTGCGCAAATATCCATAGAGTTACCAGATAGAGAAGATAGATTATATTTTCTTAAGTCTGGATGGCTAGAGAAAGAAATCAAGGATAAGAAACTTTCTGATTTTTCAGATATTGGGGTTGAAGATTTAGCTGATAGAACCTCTGGACTAAATATAGTTCGTATGCAACATTTTTTAGGTGAAGTAATTAATAATAACTTAAAGATTACTCCTGACAATATTGCAGAAACAAAAAAGAGACTTATTGAAGAATTTTGTCAAGGATTGGTTAAATTTGTTGAACCTAATAAGCAACTTTCTCTTGATAGTGTTGCTACTCATATTCCAGCAAAGAAGAAGTTTAGGGAATTGGCTTGGTTAATTAAAAACAATAAAAGAGATGTTCTTGAAAGAGGAGTATTACTTCCTGGAAGAGTTGGCGTAGGAAAATCATTTATTGTATATTGTTTTGCTAGTGAATGTGGATTACCTGTTCTTGAAATTGGAGATTTTAGGTCAAAATGGGTAGGAGATACAGAAAAACAACAAACTAGAATATTGATGATTATTAAAGCCCTTGGCCCTGTTATTATTGTTGTAGATGAAGCTGATGCCGTCTTTGGGAATAGAAATTCTGGAGGCGATAGTGGGGTTTCTACAAGGGTATTTGCGGCTTTTGCGGCTCATATTGGTGATTCTTCTTTAAGAGGTAGGGAATTGTGGATAGCAATGACATCTAGACCTGATTTAATGGCTATTGATATGAAAAGACAGGGGCGTTTTGGTCTTTGTATTCCTTTATTTCCTGCTAATAGTTCAGACGAATTAAAAGAAATGTTTTCTATTGTTGCTAAAACAAACAAACTTGAGATAACTAATGAAACAATGTCAACAGTTGTTTCTCAATTAGGTAGTCAGAGATTAACAGGAAGTGAAGTTGAGGCTATCGTTATTAGGGCTAAAGAACATGCTGTATTAGACAATAGAACAGAAGTTACTATTGATGATTTCAAGGTATCTATTGAGTCATTTATTGATCCATTAGATCCTAATTTATTAGAGCTTCAAGAATTAGCTGCTGTTTTAGCTTGTTCCGACAAGAGATATTTGCCAGAAAAGTATATTACAGGAAATCAGCAAGAAAATAGGTCTTTGTGGTATAATAGATTTGTACAGTTAAAACTCATGTTAGATAGGAACTAAAATGGAAGTTAAAATTCATCTTAGTTCCTCAAGTAGAAAAGAAAAACAATTCAAGTGATCCTAATGATTTAGATAATATTTTGTAATATGGAAGACATATATATACCTTTAATAAAAAAAGAAAATAAAGTTGAAGCTAGAAGAATGGCAATGTGTGAAACTGCTTCAAAGATATGTCTTTATTATGGCAAACCTTATACAGAAGAGCATATCGCAAAATTTTGGAACCATAATAGTTATAGCCCTTCTCCTGAATATCTTGATAATAAGATATTAAATAAAAACATGAAATGGTTTCTTCACGAAAAGATTAATATATCTGAGAAGGTTTGGAACGGAAGTTTTTTACATGGAATAACTATTTCAGGAAAGATAGAGACAAGTGTAGTAAATTTTCCACTTTTTTACTGGTATGGAAATAAAGAAATAGAGGAAATGTTAAAAGAGTGTCCTTATTATGCAAAATCTAGAAGTCATACATCAAAAAAATATCATAATGTACGTTATTGGTGGCTTAGTGCTTCATTATGTTTAAAATATGATAAAAGAAGTATATCTTATCTTGCTGGAGTACTTTCAACAGGAAGAAAGTATGAGGAAAATGGAGAAATATATGCCGTTTATAACAAAAATTTAGAATCGCTATTTAATTCTTGGAAAATACCAATAGAAAAGAAGAATTATTACTTTATATTCATTTCACCTATTTGGATCGCTTTATTAACTCCTTGGATGCCAGAAAGCAGAAAAAAATGGCTAAATGTAAAATCTTATAAGTCAGAAGAATATGCTTTTATTCTATGGAGAGTGTTTATTGGTAAAACAATTGTTACTAAGGGACTTCCATTTCTTCCTAGTTTGAGAACATTTTATTATAGATATCACACTATGGATAACTTAGAGAAAAAGTGGGTAGATTATAAATTAGTTGAACTAGATCCACGATTTAAAGAAGCAGTTCAAAAATGGGGTAATAATGTATAATATCCTTAAAGGAATAAAAATGAAATATATTTTAATAGATGGGAATAACCTAGCAATAAGATGCAGCTTTGCTAATGCTTCTTTAAGATCTAAAGAAAATTTACCAACAGGTGTTCATTATGGAACATTTAATAGTTTGTTTTCTTTAAAACAAAACTATCCAGATTATCAATTTTTAATGGTTTGGGATGGAAAATCAAAACGAAGAATATCAGAGGCAAATGAGGCAGTAAAGAATGGTATTATTCCTAATGGATATAAGGAGAATAGAGAAAGAGATCCTGATAAAATGCGACAAGAATTGAAGGACTTTTATCAAGAAGCTCCATTTTTACAAAGAGCAATAAATGAATTAGGTATACCTCAAGTTAGATTGGAGAATTTTGAAGCAGATGATGTTATTGCATCATATGTTAATATTCTAAAGAAGGACAATGAAATTATTGTTGTAACTTCTGATGAAGATTATACTCAGTTATTAGACGATAATGTTTCTTTATGGGATGGAATGAAACAAAAGAGAATTACTAAAAATGATTGGGAAATTGAAAATGGAATTACAATATCTCAATTTTTAGATGTTTCTGCATTAATGGGAGATGATGGAGATAATATAAAGGGAGTTTCTGGAATTGGTCCTAAAACAGCTTTAAAAGAAATAAAGAAATATGGAACTTGGCAAAAGACAATAGATGCGTATAAAATAAAGTATGCTGATTCTAGAAAGATGTTTTCAGATTTTAAAGATCCATTGTTAATAAAGGATGGATATGACCCTAAAATTATATTTGAAGAACTTAAAAATAAAAAATCTGAAAAAGGTAAAATAGTATATCCTGAAATTACATTTGATATGCCTTATACAGGAGTTTTAAACTCTTTTGATAAAGATTTGTTAAGAATTAAAGGGGTAAAGTCTGAGATTATGGCTTTACTTTTTGAAGAAAGGGTTAGATTGGCTTATTCATTAAAGAAGATGGATAGCAACATACCTAATCTTCCAGAAATTAATAAGTTAAAATTAAACAAAGAAAGAATATTAGAATATTTTAGATATTATGATATTACAACTTTAGATGAGTACATCTATTTATTTGAATAGTGAAGGGGAATAAGCCATAATAAAAGAATAATAAAAAAGGGGAATTATGAACAATAGTGATGGATTTATCTTTAATTTTGGTGGACCTTATTTTGAAGATGCTGTAAAAGCAGATAGATATTTATTTGAATTAGCAGCATATGATATAACAAATGGATTTATACCTTTAGACTCTACTCAAGAAAATGTAGACAATCTTCAACAATTAGTTGCTAAGAAATTTAATTATTTCAAGAAACAAATTCAATCTGGAGAAACAACTATTGCTGATTTAAGTAAGTTTATAGCTTTAAAAAATGGGCCTTTTAAAAAGAACAAATATACTCCTGAACAAATGGTTGAAAGTATTATTGCGGATAGCCAAAAACCAGAGAATATAACAGGAATGAATCTAGAGAATTCTGGTATTATTAAAAAATTAATACAAGACATAGTTGACCAAGTTGGAGGGAGTAGAAAAATAACTTTAACAACTGCTGATAAATTATTACCTTTAGTAGATACTGGAGAAAATAATTTAGAAAAAAATACAGAAAACACAGAAGACAAAACAAAGAAAAAGAAAAAGAACGATGGAAAGGATAAATAATGAGCAAAATAGTAAATAAATGGAATGGTTCAATTAGTCTAACGCCAAAAATTTCTGATGATTTGCTTGGAAGTTTAAAATCTTGCATGATAATGCAAACGGCAACAGATATTGGAGATGTTACAAAGATGATAGAGAAACTTTGCCAAGATTCTGTTAAACTTAATAAATTAGCAAAATATGTAATTGAAACAGGAAGGGTTAGTACCGTTGAATAAGAATCTATAAAAATCTTCTCTTACTTCATTTTTCTTGCAGGATAATTGTATAATAATCTCGAACCAATAAGGAGACAGAACCGTGAAACGCATAAAATGGGGGAAAATCATGCAGGAACTAAAAGATAAAAAACTCAAGGTGATCAGAGTTTCAAATACAGAATTTGAACTGGAAAGCGGAGATATCTACCCAATTCCTTTTGATCTAGGTTACGAACCTTCTCTTCAAGAGTTCCAAAAATTCGTTGACGATTCAAAAGAAATGATCGTAGAGTTCATCCAAAAATCCCAAGAAGGAAAAAATAATGGATAGACTCATACAAATATCGGAGGCGGCAGAGATACTTGGAATATCTTGTGTCACTTTAAGAAAGTGGGATACTTCCGGTAAGCTCAAGTCTGTTAAAACAGAAGGGGGACATAGACGCTATAGACTTTCTGATATCAACGCCTTTATGGGACATAAGGAAGAAGCGATTGTAGAGGAAGATAAGCCAGTTTGTACATACGCCAGAGTAAGCAGTCATGAACAGAAGCAAAAAGGTGACTTGGATAGGCAGAGTCAAAGGCTGTCTGAACATTCTGCGAAGAAAAAGTACAAGGTAGAGTATATTATTAAGGATGTCGGTTCTGGACTTTCAGATACTAGAGCAGGACTGAATAAGTTATTTGACTTGGTTCTTGGAAAGAAGATTTCAATAGTCGTTGTCGAGCACAAAGATAGGCTGACAAGATTCCAGTTCAATGTTCTAAACAAGTTCTTTTCCAGTTATGGAGTTGTCATTGAGTGCGTGGAAACGATAGCGGCAAACGATGAAGAAGAATTAACTAACGACATCATGATGTTGATGGCGGTGTTTAGTGGCAGACTCTACGGAAAGAGATCTGCCAAGAGAAGGAAAGAAAAGAAGCTAGAAAAAGAATTGGAGAAAAAGAATGAACAAAAAAGAAGTTAAGTATTTGATTCTGTGCGGCATTTCTGATAAATCTCAATGGTCGAAGGAAGAGCAGGAAGGTTATGTTCAGTCTCTAACAAAAGCGGAAAAGCAAGAACTTGACTCTTATGACGAGAGAGCAATAAGCGGTTGCCATTTAGATGTTCGTAATGGAATGAAATGTCCTCTTTGTGGAGAATTAAAGATATCATGAAGATCACTCGTTCAACCAAGTGTTCATTGAAGTTTATGACGCAATCGAAGCGTCTTGAACTTAATGTTGTTTTGGCTGAATATGGTAAAGTTGTCAGCCATTTCATCAACCTCTTCTGGGATAAGCCAGTTTCAAAAGCGGAGCTGCTTAAGGATGTTGTAAATTCTTCAGACTCTTGGTTATCGGCAAGGTTGAAGAAGGTAGCCGCAAGAGAAGCCCTTGACATGGTTTCTTCCGTTAAGTTGGTTCAAGAATCAAACAAGGAAATGATGGAGACTTGCATATCCGACATTAAAAAGAAGATCAACAAGACTCCTCTGACAACCAAAAAGAATCGCAGGAAAGTCAACAACCTGCACATTAAACTGAAGAAGAAAAAGAATCAGTTGGCAACCTTAAAGCCGCATAAGCCAAATCATAACGGCGATTCCATGAGAATTTCCTGTACAATAGCAGACTTGCAGAAACCAAAAGATGCGAATGCGTTTGATGCTTGGCTCCATCTTGCTTCAATTGGGAATAACATTATCTTAGATATTCCCATTAAGTTCCATAAACACTATAGAGAGATGGCATCAAAGGGAGAAAGATGCAATGCTTATGTCGTAACCAAAGATTATGTCCAGTTTGCCTTTGAACGTGAGACTGGACCAAAGAAAGATGGCGACAAAGTTATTGGCATTGATTCTGGCATAAATGCTTTGGCTTCTACTAGCGAAGGAAAGCAATACGGCAACGATATAAAGAAGTTCATCGAGAGAAGCAAGCGTTGCCAGAAAGGCTCAAAAGGAAAGCAACGTGCAATCAACGCCTTGCATCAAAGGATTTGCGAAGTAGCCAAGGAAGTCGTTAAAGATGCTGACTTGGTTGTGGTAGAGAAACTTCAAGGAATTGGTAGAAACACCAAACTCAAAGGACGCTTGAGCCTAAATATGCGTTCTTCTATCGGTAGTTGGAATTACCGCTATTGGTTGGATAAGGTTGAGATGAACTGTGAAGCTAACCGTGTTAGTTTCAGAACGGTTTTACCTTATTTTACCAGTCAGAGATGTCCAGCCTGTAACCATACTGATAGCAATAACCGGTCAGGAGAGATGTTCAAATGCCAGAGTTGTGGTCATTCTGGCAATGCTGACCTAGTGGCGGCTTTGAACATTCGGGATCGGTTCTTGAGCGGACCATACGGTGCCGCTTACAAACAAAAGAGTCAGTCAACGTCTACTTGTAGATTTTGATAGATTCGATTGAACGGTTAGTCTTGAGAAGGCAAAAGAAATAATGGAAGTGGAGGATAAAGAAATATCAAGGAAAGAGGCTGCAAAAACAGGAGAATTTTATTTTAAGCCATTTGACAGCTAAAAGAAAGGATAAGCAATGCAATTTTTTACGTCTGATCAACACCATTTTCATTATAATGTTATTCGATTTTGTAATAGAGAATTTAAAAATAGTACAGAAATGTTAGAGGCTATTATTGTTAATCATAATTCAGTAGTTTCCGATAAAGATGAAGTTTGGAATCTTGGTGATTTTGCTTACAAAGCCGATCCAGAAAATGTTGTAAAAATAATTGAAAGATTAAACGGTGTGCAATATTTTATTCTTGGGAATCATGATAAGGCATTAAGAATGGCTTATTCAAAAGGTCTTTTAAATAATCTTATAAAGAAAAGAAAAATAGAAATAATCGGTGGTTACGCTGTATTAGACAAAACTTTATCTATTTCTAAAATGATAAATATTAATGGACAATTATTATTTCTAAGTCATTATCCTTTAGAAAGCTGGCCTTCTGCTTATCGAGCTAAAGCAATTATGCTTCATGGACATTCCCATAATAATATCCCAAAATCAAAGTTTAGAAAAATGGATGTCGGAATAGATACATTTTCGGATACTCATAAGAGATTTTTTCCTTGGAGTTATGAAGAAATAGAAGCAGAAATGAACAAAGTTAAAGAAGATTTTAAAGAATCTGATAGTCCTAAAAATGAATACCCAAAAGAAGGAGAAAATAATGAGTAATGAAGTAGCATATCCTAATGGTTTCCCCGCTTATTATAGAGAATTACCAAAAGAAGAAAGATTGCATAAATGTTTAGGTTGGTGGATTGGCGTTCATGTTGGAAATACAGGATTTACAGAAAGTAATGTAGATATGATAGAAAAGGAAATTAAAGATATTTTCCTAGATAAGAAAGATAATGATTCTTCTATAGAAAACAAAGATGCTCAGAAAGAAAGTGTATAAATTAGTGTTAGAATAGTGTTTAAATTTTTTCTTGACTTCCAAATAGTATTTTTATAATATATGCGTTGAAAGGGAAATTATGAAAATTCAAACAATGAGTGTAGTTGTTGGAAGTAAGGCATGTAACGCTTCTTGTCCCTATTGTATTTCAAGAACTACTGGCGATACTGGTCTTATAGATACTCCAGAAAATATTAATTGGCGAAATTTTCATATTGCTTGTCGTTTAGCAGATCGTTCTGGCGTTAATACAATTTTGTTAACAGGTAAAGGTGAACCTACTCTTTACCCAAAACTTATTGAGCAATATCTAAATGAGCTTAGTCAATACAATTTTCCATTTATTGAATTGCAAACCAATGGAATTACAATTGGTAATAAAAAGATTACAGACGATGATTTAAAATATTGGTACAATAGAGGATTAACTACTATAAGTATTTCTATGGTTCATTATAAGAAATACATAAACAAAACAGTTTATCAGCCAATTCTAAAAGATGAAGATTGTATGAATCTTGATGAAGTTGTTGAAAGAATTAATAATTTTGGTTTTACAGTAAGATTATCTTGTATTATGTTAGATGGATGTATATCTTCTACAAATGAGCTTAGTTCTCTAATAGATTATTGTAAAACTCATAAAGTTAAGCAATTAACAATTCGTCCTATGACAGCTCCAGAAAATACGGTAAATAAAGTTACAGAATGGATTAAAGAACATCATTTAACAGCAAAACAAGTGGAAGATATTGATAAATATTTAAAAGCTTATGGAAATCAAGTTCTAGAATTACCTCATGGAGCAATTGTTTATGATGTTGATGGGCAAAATGTGTGTTGGACAAATTGCTTAACAACAAATAAAACCTCTGAGGATATTAGACAAATTATTTATTTTCCAGATGGTTCAATTTCTTATGATTGGAAATATACAGGAAGTGTGTTGCTTTAATTACACAGAAGCAATTATCTTATAGAAAGAAGTCCTATGTCAACAAAAAGATCATTAGAATTTATAAATAAAGCAGCTAAAATGCCTCACTTGACAAAAGAAAAAGAGAGAGAATTAGGATATATAGTAAACTCTAATAAAGATACTAAAAAAAGAGATTTAGCTGCAAATGAACTTGTTAGTCATAATATTCTTTTAGCAACATCAATCGCCTATAAATATTCTGGAAAAACTGGAGTTGATGTAGAAGATTTGATTCAGGCTGGATTATTGGGTTTAACAAAAGCGTCTTATTTATATAATCCTAAGAAATTTAAAATAAGATTTACGACTTATGCTACTTATTGGATCAACGAAGAAGTTTTAAGATTTATAAGTAATAATTCAAATCATATTAAAGTACCCTTGTATCTTAATGATTTAAAAAGAATTCATAATATTATGAAAGATCAAGGTATTAGTGATAAAAATCTTATAAAGAAGATGAAAATTAGTTCGAGAACATTAGAAAATATTCAAATGGCTAATGCTAAAACTATTTCTATTGACTTTTCTATGAAAAATTCAGGTTCAGAAAAAGACGTTAGTTTAAAAGATTTAATAGAAGATAAAAGTTGCTCAAATCCTTACGATGATGCAGAAAAAGGAAATGAGTTTGATATCCTATATTCATCTATTAGTGAATTGGATGAAATTAGTAGAGAATTGATTCTTTCGAGATACCTTTCTAATGATGAAAATAAACTAAGGGAAATAGGTAAAAAGTTTAATATAAGCGGAGAAAGAGTTAGACAGATTTGTAACAAAGCATTGATTAAACTTCGTAAAAAGATTTCAGCGAAAAGAAAAAGAGGTTAGATGAGTGAAAAAAATAATGTTGTCATTAAATTAATAACTGGAAAGAACTCTGATTGTTTCAATAATACATTTGATGAAATAATCGGCCAAAAGTCAGCAATTGGTCAGCTTAAGTTCTATGCTGTTACCAATTCATCCATAAAGCCTTTCCCAACCGTACTTCTACAAGGGAGTCACGGTCTGGGAAAGACTTACCTTTCTGAAAAGATTGCAAATTCTCTTAATAGGAAATTTATAGTTATTAATGCTGAAACTATTAAGTCTAAAGATGTTTTTGTGGAAGATATCTTGTTGAACAAAATACTTGGCAATGAACTTATAACCATCCTTTTTGATGAAGCGCATATGTTACCAAATGATGTCGTTCCATTATTGTTAACTCTTTTATCCCCAAACCAAGAGTATAAAAATATACTTTCTTATGGTAAATATGAAATTGAATATGATATGAAAAAGATAAATGCTATTTTTGCCACAAATGAGCATTATCAAATTCCAATAGCCTTAAGAAATAGATGTCTTCCCGTTATACTCACTCCCTATAATAACAAGGAAATAATTCAAATCGTTAAGCTATATATTAGTAAAGATATTTCTATTACTTGTAATGAAAATGAATTAGCCTATGCTTGTAGAGGAAGAGCTAGAAATTCGTTAAAAATGGCTGGAGATATTGATAGAGTTTGTTCAATGTTCAATAAAAAGGTTTTTAGTAATGAAGAATTATCATATCTAAAGAAAACCCTTGATATTTATGATTTAGGACTAAATAAAGAAGAAATAAATATGTTAAAGATAATTAATGAGGAATCTCCAATATCATCTTATAATTTGGCAACAAAAATGATGGAGGATGAAAAAACTATTTTACAAGATTATGAGATTAGACCTAGAGAATTAGGATTAATGACTAATAATGGAAAAGGAAGAATTTTGACTCAAAAAGGGATTAAATATCTAGAAAATTTGTCAATACTAGAAGAAGTTTAAATATGAAAAAAGAAATAAAGAAAGTTTTAGAAACACACTATTGGATATCTGGATTAAAAACAGATCATGGATATTTTGTAAGTAATGATGATTGTGAAGGAAGACTTAATGAGGGCATACAAGTAACTATAGATGGTTAAGGAGATGCTTGGATTACTGTAAATGATAAAAGAGGATATTGTACTGCTAGAATTAGAACTTTTGCAGGAGGTGGACATAATGGCAGAACTAGAAATGCATTAATGATTCTTGCAGAGGCGATTAGGTTAGATAATGAGAATCCTATGGGATAATTCTACAGTGGGAATGGGTATAGGATCATAGCCAAAACCACTAGAAGAAATCGTAAAAAATCACTTGCCAATTTTCGACAGGCATGGTATCTTAGTTCCTAATTAAGGAGATGGTCTATGTTAGAAGTCCAGAAATATCTTAAAGAAAAAGGTCTTGATTCTTTAGTCAATGAATTTCATATTAAGGCTAATGAATACGATAATATTGTGGTTCTTAATTATGATCAAATTGAATCGCCAAGATTTAATTCTATATGTGACGAATGTAGGTCTTTGATTCTTGAAAAAGATACATGGAATGTAATTTCTTATCCTTTTCAAAGATTTTATAATACCTATGAAGGATTTGATTTTAATTCTTGTAAAGTTATTGATCCTGTTAGGGTAGCTTCTCTTAACAAAGAACCAGCTATTCTTTCTTTTCCTATTGAAGATGCTATAATTGAAAATAAGTTAGATGGTTCAATATGTACAATTTGGAATTATAATGGAAAATGGAATTGTTCTACTCGTTCAATGGCATTTGCAGAAGGTTCTACTACTTTAGGAAGAACATTTTCTCAAGTATTTGAAGATGCTGTTAAAAAAACAAAACTTTATTCAGCATTAGAAACTATTGAAAATGCTAAGGATTTTTGTTATACATTTGAATTAACTTCGCCAGAAACAAGGGTAACAACCCCATTTTCAGAAACAAAAATTACCTTGATTGGTGCAAGACATCTTAAGGAAGAAACAAATTATAGAGAATTGTCAAGAACTGAATTGTTTCATCTTGCTCAACTGTTTAATGTAGATAGACCAAAAACCTATACTGTCAAATCTTATAAAGAATTGATAGAAATGGTTGAGAAATTTAACTGTATGGACGAAGGGGTTGTTCTTGTATGGGAGATGGAAAATGGTTCTCATATTAGATCAAAATGTAAGAATCCTGCATTTGTTGCTATTTCTAATATGAGAAATAATGGTGCGATTTCTCCAAGAAGAATACTTACACTTGTTATGGCAAATGAACAACACGAGTATCTTAAGTATTTTGAGTGTGATTCTAAGTACGTTTCTTTCGTGGAAGAAGAATATAATAAGTCTAAAGAAAGAATTAAAACGATTTATAATGAGAACAGAAATTTGGTTAATCAAAAAGATTTTGCTCTTGCAATTATGCCTAAGACTGTTTATAGCTTTGAGCAAGGGGTTATTTTTACAATGAGAAAAAAGAATGAAGATGTAGAAAAAGTTCTTAAAGATCTTGGTTCTGATAAGATTGCAAAAGGAATGAATCTTAAAGGATTATTTGTTAAGAAATTTGGTCTAAATGTGGAAGATGATAAATAAAAGGAGCAATAATGAAAATTGAAAAGCTAATAAAAAAATTACAGCACATAGAAGAAAAGAATGGTAATATAGAGGTTCTTATTGCAGATAGACCTATGGATTGCAATAGTGAACATGAAAACCACAAAGAGTTTATGGTTTTAGATACATGTATAGAAAATGGCGAAAAAGCAATTATAATTGGTATTGAAGGAGAAGATGGATTATAAAAGGAGAAACAATGATTCCATCAGCAGATATTCCTGATATAACATTACAATATTGGTCTATAACTCATACGGATATCCCTTTGGGTATGTATGGATTAGATCAAAGAAGGGCAGAATATCATGAAGAGATGTGTAAGTATTATGGGATAACAAAAGAGCAATCTAAGTCTATAACTGATAACATGGATAAAATCGAATGGGTTTATGATTTGCACAATAAACTTGATAATTTACCAAAACAAAAGGAGAAACAATGAAAAAAGAAATTGATACATTTAAAGTAAGAGGAATTAATGTTGCTAATGTTCATAATCAAAGCGGAATTGTGTTTTTTGGAATAGCGTGTTTATCTGGTTCTAGTTATGAAACTCCAGAAGTCGCTGGAATTTCACATTTCTCAGAACATCTCTTTTTTAAAGGAACCAAAAACCGTAATTGGAAACGAATTAATGAAGATTTTGCAAAGGTTGGTGCAAATTATAATGCCTATACATCAAATATAGAAGTTTTATACTATTTTACTTGTCCTAAAGAGTCGTTAAAGAAATCAATTAATATTTTAAATGACTTATTTTTTAATTCAACCTTCCCTAAAGATGAAATGGAAAAAGAAAGAACGGTAATTCTTGAAGAAAAGAAAATGTGTGATGACGATCCTAATTATGCGTTTAATTCGGAAATAGGTAAAAAAATGCTTTCATGGCAAGTTGGGCATGAGGCTATTGGAACAAACGAAACAATTAATAGTATAACAAGAGATCAAGTAATATCTTATCTAAATAGTAAGATAGACCTGGATAACCTTGTTTTTGTATGTGTTGGGGATGTTGATTCGGCAGATCTTCTTAGCTATTTAGAAGAGAATATCCCTGAGAATCATGAATGCTTTAAGAATGGTAAAGGGTTGCATAAAATTGACTTAACTGATTTCTGGAGAAAAGATTTTTGTAAAAAACCAAATAAGGTTAAATTTACTTATGAAAGAGAGGCAATAACTCAATCTAGTGTTCAAATGTATCTTGAATCATTAAGTGATGACGATCCTTTACGTTATGCAGAAGCAGTACTTTACAAAGCAATTGGAGGGGGATCATATTCTAGATTATTTTCTCGTATAAGAGAAGAACTAGGTCTTTGTTATGAAATTGGAATGTATTCTTATTTATCAGTAGCTTCAACAAATAAAATGGGAGTTTTATATGGAGCCACATCTACTGAAAAGGTTCAAAAACTAATAAGAGAGAGTGAAAAGATATTAGGAGATGTAAAGAATAATGGGATATCTAAAGATGTTTTTGAATGCGCTAAAACAGATTTATTAGCAAGTTTTTTGAGAAAGACAGAAACATCCGAAGGGAAATCTGCATATATAACGAGAAATTTCTTATTGAATAAGAGTGCAGAAAAGGCATCAATTGAAAAGAAGATTAGAGATCTTAAACAAGTTAGAATAGGAGATTGCAATGATGCTGCGCAAAAGATA
>Ga0316230_1002557_pt1 | contig 15594 bp, 18 predicted proteins | sample TBH18025metaG_FD_206004 | JGI IMG/M metagenome (GOLD analysis project Ga0316230, IMG submission 206004) | Freshwater microbial communities from Trout Bog Lake, Wisconsin, USA - TBH18025 | ecosystem: Environmental > Aquatic > Freshwater > Lake > Hypolimnion/Profundal zone | place: USA: Wisconsin...
GAAGTTGATCCTGAAAGAGGAACGGCTTTAGCTTTGCGATGGTTACTTGGATCTTGTCGCAGTCGATCTGGAAAAACTATGATTTCAAAATTAACAAATGAATTTCTGGATGCTTCAAAAAATATTGGAAATGCTATTCGTAAAAGAGATGAGGTACATAAAATGGCTGAAGCCAATAAAGCTTTTGCTAAATATCGTTTTTAATTTTTTTAATCAAACCTAATTGATAATAAATTTTTTAAACATGCAATAAATAATAGGAACTTAGTAACTTTAAGAAAATTCATATATACCTAAATTTTATTTAGGTAATGTGATTAGAAATAAAACTTTACTTTTTTTTGTATCGTGGAAAGAGATTCTATTAATGATATTTATCTTTTTGTGCGAGTATTCCTTTTCATCTTTTGCTTATATCAAAGATACTTACATCTTACCTATCATCTGATGATAGGTAAGATGTAAGTATCTTTGATGTCTTTGCTCAGATTAAAGACATAACTTTTTTATTATCTTGTTTCTATCTTCAATCCTTTCACATAACAAAGTTATGTACCAAGAATTTGGCCTTGACTTTTTTTTAAGCCTAGGTTATATAAATTATATGTCTTTTCTTTTTTAATAGTCTCAAATTAACATCAAATCGCGATTATAAAAATACTTTTATAAAAAGGAAATAAAATTTATGGCACGTGAAAAATTTGAACGTAAAAAGCCACACGTAAATATTGGTACTATTGGCCATGTTGATCATGGTAAAACTACATTAACAGCAGCAATAACAATGGCTTTAGCTGCAAAAGGTGGTGGAAAAGCCAGAAAATATGATGATATTGATTCAGCACCTGAAGAGAAAGCACGTGGTATTACTATTAATACAGCACATGTTGAATATGAAACAGATAATAGACATTATGCACATGTAGATTGTCCAGGACATGCTGACTATGTTAAAAATATGATTACTGGTGCTGCACAAATGGATGGTGGTATTCTCGTTGTTTCTGGTGCTGATGGTCCCATGCCTCAAACTAAAGAACATCTTTTATTAGCAAAACAAGTAGGTGTACCTAATATTGTTGTGTTTTTAAATAAAGAAGATCAAGTAGATGATGCTGAATTACTTGAATTAGTTGAGTTAGAAATTCGTGAAACTTTAGATAACTATGAATTTCCAGGAGATGAGATTCCAATTGTTGCAGGTTCTGCTCTTTTAGCTTTAGAAGCTTTAACTGAAAATCCTAAGCTAAAACCCGGTGAAAATAAATGGGTGGATAAAATTTATAATCTAATGGATCAAGTTGATAGTTATATACCAACACCAGAACGTGATACAGATAAACCTTTTTTAATGGCTATTGAAGATGTTTTTTCTATTACAGGTCGTGGTACGGTTGTAACAGGTAGAGTTGAAAGAGGATGTGTTAAAGTTGGTGAAACAGTTCAACTTGTAGGGTTAAAAGATACTCGCAGTACAACAGTTACAGGCCTTGAAATGTTCCAAAAAACTTTAGAAGAAAGCGTAGCTGGTGATAACGTTGGAATATTAGTACGTGGTATTCAAAAAACAGAAGTTGAAAGAGGAATGGTTTTAGCTAAACCAGGTTCTATTACTCCGCATACAAAATTTGAGGCTCAAGTTTATGTCTTAAATAAAGAAGAAGGTGGACGTCATACTCCATTTTTTTCAGGATATCGACCACAATTTTATGTTCGTACAACAGATGTTACTGGTAAAATCGATGCTTTCAAAACAGATACAGATGGTCCATTACAAATGGTAATGCCTGGAGATCGTATTAAAATGGAAGTTGAACTTATTCAACCAATTGCAATCGAAAAAGGTATGCGCTTTGCGATTCGTGAAGGTGGGAGAACTGTAGGGGCAGGTGTTGTAGCAACAATTCTTGAATAAAAAATTATTTTAGATTATTTTTTTAGTCTTGGTTTTTCTTACATCCTGGAGTCTTACCCTAAACTAAGATTCAATACAAAAGCCAAACAAGCAAAGGAAGACTCATTTGAAAAGAAAGAAAAGAAATTTTCTTTCAATCTTGAGATTGGCATCTTTATCTTCACAATCATTTTTGCTTTCTTCTTTTTGAATTGTCCTAGCACATATTACCTGAACTTTGTTCAGGTAAATGTTCCAATCAAAAGTGGGCTTATGCCTTGAATTCTTTAGAGCATGAAAGATGTAAAAGATTAGACTTGCATCTTTCATGCCTTCACCTTTTATTAAAGCAAAGAGATAACTAATTTGAATGGAATATGTGATTTAAATTTTATTCAGGTAACATGAAGAATCAATCTTTATAAAATTCTTTATGAGTTCTATGAAAAAATCGATAAGCTGGTCCTGAATAGGAGTCAAAAGCTGAAGGCAGGCTGAAAAGTTATTAATGAATAAAAAAATATACTACTCTTAGTTAAAAAAAGCTTTTTATAAATTATATGAAATTACAAGAACTAGTTTCTGAGATTGAGTCTCAACAAAAAAAATGTAATCTACCTACTATATATGTTGGGGATACAGTTCGTATAGGGGTTTTAATACAAGAAGGTAATAAACAAAGAATTCAACCTTATGAAGGAACAGTTATTGCAAAGCATGAAGCAGCTATGAATACAACTATTACTGTAAGAAAAATTTTTCAAGGAATTGGGGTTGAACGTATTTTTTTAATACATTCTTCTAGTGTTCCAGAATTAAAGATATTAAAACGAGCAAAAGTACGTAAAGCTAAATTATATTATTTGCGAGAAAGAGTAGGAAAAGCAACTCGTTTAAAAGAAAAATTTGAGATAAAAAATAATTAACCTTTGAAATAAAGAAAATATTTATATTTTTATTTATAGTGTCGTCAATATTTTTCATAGGATGAAGAATGAATTGAACAGAAAGAAAATTTCTTTTCTTTCAACTTTGATTGTTTCTTTTTTTTTCGAGGTTAGCCTTTGGCTTTTGTCTTCTCTCTAGCCAAAGGTCCGAGACAAAAATACAAAACTTAGACCGGACAACTTCTGTTTATTTTGAAACTAAAAAAAGCAAATTATTTTTTTACAAGAAAAATCACAAATATGTCAAATAATTTGGAAAATATACAACCAGAGAGTATTCGTCGTTATACAGTTACAGGGTCACGAAGATTTAGTAATTATTGGTGGGCTTTAGTAATACTATTAGGAGCAAGCGGTTTTTTATTAACTGGATTATCAAGTTATTTGGAATTTAATATTCTTCCTGTAATTCATTCGGAAGCGATTCGTTTTTTTCCTCAAGGACTTGTAATGTGTTTTTACGGCTTTTTAGGGATTCTTTTTAGCTTATACCTTTGGTTAACAATCTTATGGAGTGTTGGTGGAGGTTTTAATGAATTTAATAAAAAAGAAGGAATAGTTAGAATTTTTCGATGGGGATTTCCTGGAAAAAACCGTCGAATCGACCTTTGTTATTCAATTAAAGAGATTGAAGCTGTTCGGGTAGAATTAAAAGAAGGTTTAAATCCACGTCGAACAATATATATTAGAATAAAAGGTAAAAAAGATATACCATTAACTCGTATTGGACAACCTATTTCCTTAGAAGAAATTGAAAAACAAGCTGCGGAATTAGCACGATTTTTACAAGTTACATTAGAAGGAATTTAAAAAAACTGTTCCTTCAGCTAGGTAGTTGGACCTTTAGGAGGGCCTTTGTTTGGCTGTTTTTCTTGATTCCTCTTTTCACCTGAACAGATTTCAGGTAAACCTAAATTCCATTTAGGTAACAATCTGGTAGAAGGGTTTTTCTAACCTCTAACATAAAATATAAAAGAGTTTAGTTTTTACTATGTCTTCCTACCCTGTCTTTTTTTTTACTTTTGGTCTTTAGTAATATCAAAGGCTAACTTCTCATCTTCCTAGCTTTATTGTAGTAATCTTCTTTGATACCTTTGGAAATACTATTCATTATCCTTATAGCTTTGATATAATTTTATCTGAACTTTGTTTAGATTAGGAAAACGAAAAGAAAGACAGGGACAATTCTATAAAGAATACTCGAATTTTTCTTTTTCTCTTTTAGCTGTATCTATTCCTAACATCTTTGATTTAATTATCTTTGATGCCTTCAGCTAAGCAGTTGGACCTTTGGTTGAAAGCAAACTCACCAAAAAGTACAAAATTTTTTGATTTTAAATTCGAATTTTTATGGAAAAACAAGCCTTTGAACAAAGTGGGTTAATCCCACGCTCAATTATTCGAACTTTTGATAGATTTCGAAAACAATTATTACCTGGGGCTGAAAATAATATTATTCAAGAATTTAGAATTTCACGTTATCAAGTTCTTGTTTCTGTTAAAAGTTTAATAGCTTTAATCGTTTTTCCTATTTTTTTTAATTTTTTTTTGAAAAACTTGTTATTAACACCATTAATAGAATTTTTTTGGAATAATAATCAAACTGAAATTTTTTTAAATTCATATCAACAAAACAGAGCGTTAAAAGAAATTGAAGGATTCGAAGAAAAACTTTATTTTGAAACATTATTAGAAGAGAACCTAGATTCTTCCAATTTCTATATTATAGCCCCACCAACTTCTTCTCTTTGGCCTTCGGTTGAACAATCTTCCACGACTCGATCAATGGTTAACCAACCTTTAGTCAACCCATCTTTTATTGAATCATCATTTTTGCTTCTGGTTGACGAAAAGGAAGATAAGGCATTACAAATGGCAGAAAACTCACCTATAATAAAAAAAGAAGACTTAAGAAATCAAAAAGAAAGTTTAAAAAAACAATTTCAACAAAAAACAATTGAAATAGCTTTTGAATATAATCAACAAAGTATTATTGCTATTACAAATATTTTCGGAGATTTTTTTACTTTTTTAACAACAATTTTTCTTTTGATTTTAATGAAACCACAAGTTATTATTTTAAAATCATTTTTAACAGAATCTATTTATAGTTTAAGCGATACAACTAAATCTTTTTTATTAATATTTTTTACCGACTTATTAGTCGGTTTTCATTCCCCTCGAGGTTGGGATTTAGTTTTAGAAATTCTTTTAAAATATTTTGGATTACCAGAAAATCAAGATTTTATACTTTTATTTGTTGCAACTTTTCCTGTTTTATTAGATACAGTTTTTAAATATTGGATTTTTCGCTATTTAAATAAAATATCTCCCTCAACAGTTGCAACATATCATAATATGATTGAATAATTGTTTTTTATTAGAATTAGTTTGGTGCTTTTTTATAACTCCTTAATAAGATGAAAAATGTATTGAAAAGTAATAAAATTTTTTTATTTCAATCTTTTTTTTTCTAAATATTGTTAACTTTAAAAAATAACAATCTATTTTGTTATTTTGTTAATTTTTTACTTTTGATCAGGATTATTCTAATTTTTCGCAAGTCCTAGATATGTACTCTTCTAACCTAAATGGAATTCAGGTTACCTTAATTCCATTTAGGTAAACCTCAACTCTGTTCAGGTTAAAACCTACCATCAAAAATATAAATGATTTTCTATGCAAGAGGATAGGTGTAAGATCTTTGGTCTGAACAAAGACAGGTAAGCAGGAACATAGTCGAGTCTTCCTTACATCTTTTATGTTAAAGAAATCAGACCAAAGACCAAAGGTTTTTTTAGTCTTAATTAAGAAAGAATTTAATCAAGATCTTTTTTACCTGGATTTCTTCCAGGATCATTAGATAGAAAACCAAAAATAAATAAAGAAACAAAAAATGTTACAACAGTATAAACAAAAATTTTTAATGTTAACATATTAAAAAAATTATATATATATTTATAGGCTACCCTTTAGTTATAGTATAGCATACAGAGGCTTTTTTTTTAACTACTATTTTTTTTTTACGATATTGTATAAAATTATAGAATAAAACCAAGGATTTAAATATTATGCCAAGATCACAAAGAAATGACAATTTCATCGATAAAACATTTACTGTAGTTGCCGATATTTTACTAAAAATTTTGCCAACATCCAATCGTGAAAAACAAGCTTTCAGTTATTATAGAGATGGAATGTCAGCCCAATCTGAAGGTGAATATGCCGAAGCACTACAGAATTACTATGAAGCTTTAAGGTTAGAAACCGATGCTTATGACAGAAGTTTTATTCTTTATAATATTGGATTAATACATACTAGTAATGGTGAACATGGGCGGGCTTTAGAGTATTATTATCAAGCATTAGAGCGAAACCCTTCTCTGCCGCAAGCTTTAAATAATATTGCTGTTATTTATCATTATCGAGGTGAACAAGCTATTGAAAAAGGACAAGCAGAAATATCCACATTGTTATTTAATAAAGCAGCAGATTATTGGAAAGAAGCTATTCGTTTAGCACCCACAAATTACATTGAAGCTCAAAATTGGTTGCAAATGACTGGTCGCTTATCTATGTAATTTTTTTCTTTTTGTATTGTCCGTCCCTTGTCTTTTCTTTCTTTTATACCTGCTTTGATGTCATCTTGCTACTCTTTTTCTACCTTTGGAAAGCTTACCCAGTCGGAACTTTTTTTGTTATTTTGCTTCCATTACCATTTTTAATGGTAATGGAAGCAAAATAACAAAGTTGAGGGAACCAAAAGTAAGGTCAAAATAAACGGACCTGAACTCTGTTCAGGTTATCTAAATTCTAGTTAGGTTAAAAGGTAACCATAAAGTTTTTCCTAAAGCATTTTTGTTTGTTTTTATTTTAAGGTAAAAATCTTTTTTTGGAATCCCTAAAGGGTTGACCCAGAACTGGGAGAAAAAAGCAATTTCTGGTTCAATCTCCTTCTTAATAAAATAATTGCGTTTTCAAGATTAAAGTGGCAATATAAAGATAACAGCATCCATGGCAGAGTGGTCGATTGCATCGCACTCATAATGCGATTCCGTAAGGACATCGTTGGTTCAAACCCAACTGGATGCATTTTTTTGTACTACAAAATTATTATTAGAAATAAAAAAAAGCTCGCTTTTTTTTTCTGTTTAGTCGAAAAATTTTCTTATTTAGTAAATAAATGAAGTATTTTGTTTTAGATAGTCGATAGATTGAGAATAGATTCTAGAACTGCCTTTGGTACGTTAAAAATCAATGATTTATAACAACCTAAGGGCAGTCTATGGATAAATAAGAATTATAAAGATGACCCTAATCCTACGTAAGATCCGTAGAAAAATATACCTACTATGGTAAGAGCTGCAATTCCGCCAACTACACCCACAAGCCATAGTGGAATACGTCCAGTAGTTCCAGTGTTAGACATTAATTTTTTCCTCACTAAAATTTAAGTTTGATATCTTTCAAGGACTACGTTTACATCTTTTTAGTCATCCTGTTGCCTAAATTCTATTTAGGTTTACTTGAACGAGGTTCAGGTTATAGGAATGATAAATGAATCTTTTAGTTACTGTATACATTTTACAGGGTAAACAACGAAGTCTTCGTCTTTTTAATGGCCTCTACGTTTGTCTTCATTATCCATCCTGTGAAAAGTAACGAATAAACTAAAGGCCTGAGTAAAATACAGGGTGCTGAAAACAGACTCAGACTAAAGTTGAAGATCAATTGAACTAAAGGTGATGCTGAGTAGCCAAAGATCTAATTAAAACGACGGTTAGTCTTTTTCTTTTTTCATTAGATCATATGTTAGATAGAGATTGATTTTGATGAATGGACTATTACCTGAATTTTCTTCTGGTCACATAGTCAATCGATGATATTTTGTAATCAATTGACTATGTGACCATTCTATTCAGGTTATAAGAATAGTACTTTTTTTCATTGACAACTCAATGACTTCTCAATGTCAGGTTCATTAAATACCGAGTGCTTTTGTTTTTACTTTTAACCTCTATCTTCTTATTGTTAACTTCTACCTAAAGAATATTTAGGGACCATCAAAAATGGAGATGATGTTAAAGAATCAAACCAAAGGTTAAAAGGAGGCACAGGGTTACGTCAACCGTCAAATATGTAGACGATGTTCCTGAAGACAAAGACGTAGAATTGAAAGAAAAGAAATTCTCTTTATTTTTAATTCATTCTTCATCCGACTTTTGTCTTTTTTAATTGAAAATATAGCTTGAAAATAGAACAGCTAATACAAAAATTAATAAAAGTCCCCAATATAGACTAGTACGATTTAATTCAACAACTTGTTTGTTAGGATTGGGTTTTGCCATAAGTACCCCCTAAATAATTAACGCTGAATAAATTGCATTGCTGTAATTGCGCCTAGAAAAAAAACAGTAGGTACAGCTAAAGCGTGAACAGAAAGCCAACGAACAGTGAAAATCGGATAAGTATAGGATTTTTTTGCAGCCATAATTTTAATTGATCTCTGATAATTGTTTTACTTGATCTAAAGCATTAAAGCGATCCGTAATAAGTGGAGTTTCTTGACGATCTTCTGAAAAATATTCATTTGGTCGAGGAGTTCCAAAAACATCATAAGCAAGACCTGTACTTATAAAAAGCCATCCTGCAATAAATAATGACGGAATTGTAATACTATGAATTACCCAATAACGGATACTAGTTAAAATATCGGAAAAAGGTCGTTCTCCTGTAGTGCCAGACATTATAAACTCCTTTTAGTTAATTAGCTTATAAAAAGATTTTTGTTTTAAAGGTTTTTCTTTACCTTCTGGGGACCCAGAGGAAAAACTACAGTGAAACTTTTTGATTTATTACAATCAAAGTTTTCAAAATAGACTTTTTTTTTCTTCGTTAGTTTTTATCTCGCCTGGGATATACTTAACATTTTTCATGTTAGCATTTGTTTTTTAATTGAGTTTTTTACTATCTTTGACGGTACAAGACTCAATTAAATCTCAGGCTATTCTATGTTAAAATATTAATCTTTATAAAAACGGAAAAAATTCTTTAATTTCCCACTTAGTTAAAAATAAATCAACATAATATAACATTTGAAGACTAAAAACAAAAAACTTAAATTTTCGGAAAATTTTTAAAACAAACAAGATTTTCCGTTTTTATTTATAACGGACAAATTCTACATTTATCCTTAATATATATAAATGAAAATAATCTATTTCATGTATTAGTAGTATATCCGTGACTAAAAATAGAATCAAGTTTTCTAAAAAGTGTTCCATTTTATTAGTTTGATGTTAGAACACTTTTTGTTTGGGCGAACGACGGGGTTCGAACCCGCGAATAATGGAGTCACAATCCATCGCCTTACCACTTGGCTACGCCCGCCATTTAATAATAAAATTATAACATAAAAAAGTATATAAATATATTATATAGTACTTTTAAATAAATTTGTTTTTTAACACAACTTTTTACTAAAAAAGAACAGCGGATGACGCGACTCGAACGCGCGACATTGGACTTGGAAGGACCACGCTCTACCAACTGAGCTACATCCGCATTTTTTTATATTTTTATTTTAGAAAAATTGAGTCTTTTTGTCAATATAAAAAGTCATTTAATAAAAAGGCGTTTATCCTTAACCAAAGGTAAAGGATTAAAAAAATAAAATTTTTATCTAAGTAAATAAATACTGCCTCTCTTATTAAAGAATACAAAAAAAGGTATTTCTAATATTTTAGAAACGCTTGTTAAACTTTAGCCTGTTACTATCTAGTCTTTGACTTTTTTACCTTTCATTTAAAGACATCGAACAGGTGAATGAAGATAAACTTTTTTAGTTGAATGATCGTCGAGGTATGCAGTCTATCCTATTTTTGATCAAATCTTCTAGAATCTTTAATATTTTTTGGCTTTTTTTTATCAAAGTGATAACTCAAATTTTGTTTTCATTCAGTTCTGAAGTCGCACTTTTGGTTTGAGATTTATTACATCTACCATCTTTGATGGTAGATGTTACCAATCTCTGGTCTTGCCCATTTAGATAATTTTTTATATGCTAGGTATCAAAGAGGTTTCCCTTACAGATGATAGAAGACTTAACCAAAATTCAAGGACTGTCAAAGGGAATCAAAAGTTTAAAAAATCAAAGATTTTTTTAATAGAGACAGTCGTTATTGAAATATGAGCTTTTATTTATGTTGAAATTAACCAACAAATGAATTTAAAATTCCTACAGCAAAAACTAAAAGAATCCATAGCCCTAAACCAGAAAAAATTGTACCTTTATAATCTGCCCAACCTTCTGATGAAGCAAAAACAACGGGAACTCCGATTACAAGAAGAAAAGATAATACAATAAAAGCAAAAAGAGTTAATTGAAAAATTAACGTCATAACCTTTGTCTCCAAATAAAAAAATTATTATTTTAAGATAAAATCTTTTTTAGTGAAAAATTTTAAGAAATAATTATTTATATTTTATATATATAATTATTTCTTTAGAAAGACTTCTAACAAAACATTTTAAAAAATAAACTTCTTTTACAATATTTTTTTCCTTAAAAAAATATTTGACTTTTCTTTTTAAAATCAATATCTACGATCAAAGAGATAGATGATTTACTCAAAACTAAAATCCGGAGGACTTTTGGCCTTAGTTTTTTAAGAATATTTGATGACTTTTGATATTTTTCTTCAAGTATTGCTTTTTTAATATCTTTGCTTTCGATCAACAAACTAGTCTAACCTTTGGTGTAAAGTTTTCTATCATCTACTAATTTTTTGTTAAACCAAAAGTTGGAAAATTGAAGAATGATTTGAAAAAAAAAATAAAATTTTTTTATTTTTAAATTTGCATCATTGATGTTATGGGCCTAGGGAATAAAAAATTCATTATTAATTATTGCAAATTAAACATTATTACCGTACCATAAAACAATAAAGGGTTACTAACTCAATGGTAGAGTACTCGGCTTTTAACCGATTAGTTCCGGGTTCGAGTCCCGGGTAACCCATTTCTAAATATTTTATTATTTTAAAAAAATAACTGAGTTTCTTAATAAAAAAATGATTCCTATTTTTGGAAAAAATAAAGAAATCATTTTTTTATTTTCAGTCATATATTTTGTATCTTTTTTTAATAGTAAATAATTTTTTTTTAACACCAATAAAAATTGGTCAATTTCTAAAAAATTAAAATTTCTAAATAATTTTTCTTTAAAAAAAAAGAAACAAAATCTTCGTTGAAAACTAATAGATAAAGAAAAAAAAATCCCTAGGTTAATAAAATAAGCATTATTATTTTCGTTACTTATTAAGACCAAAATTTTTTTAATTAAATTTTCAAAATAATATTCTTCGCTCAAAATGATTAGATTATATCGATTTAAAATAAAATCTATTTTTGGGTTAAAAAAAAATCTAATACTTGGTAATAATTGTTTTCTTAAACGGTTTCTTGAAAAAAATGTTTTTTGATTGCTTGAATCTGGAAAAATAGGTAATTTCAAATTGTTACAAAGTTTTAGAATGTCAAATCTTGTTTGTGTTAGTAAAGGTCTTATTATTGTGTTTGAAATTTTTTGTTTCTTTTTAAGTAATAACTTGTTTTTTTTAAAAAAAAACAAGTTACTTTTTTTTTTAAGTAAAAAATTTTTAGTAATTTGAAAATATTTTAGATCAATTTCATTAAAAAAAAACCTGTTTTTTTTTAATGAAATAAAATTTACTAAATTATAATGAGTACTAAAAAGATTATTATTTATTACATTAGGATATTTTTTTTTAATTTGTAAAGAACAATTGCCTTTGAATCCAGATCCTCTTGTTAGATTAAAAAAAAAAGTTTCGATTTGATCTGTTAAATTATGTCCGGTTAAAATTGTGGAATTTTTTGTAAAATAAAATAATCGTAAAAAAATTTTGGATCTCCAATATCTGCTTTTTTCTTCGGTAAGTAAATTTTTAAAACTAACAAAAAAATTTATTTCAAGTTTGAAACAATATGTAACTTTAAAAATATGGAAATCATTATATAATGAATTTTCTTGCCATAAATGATTACAAAAGAAAATTTTTAAATTTATATTCAATTGTTTTTTTAAAATAAAAAAAACAAGTAAAAGACAAATAGAATCTTGTCCTCCTGAAAGACTGAATAATATAGTTTGGTTAGGTTCAAATAAATTTTTTTTTAAAATTAACAAACGTACTGCATTTATAAAATAAATTGAGTTTTTTTTGTTTTTCATATAATTTATAAAACTTTTGCTGATAGCTTTGAAAATAGCTTTTAGTTTTGGATAACCTCTTTGACTTTTATTCCTTTGATCACATCAAAGGAATAAAAGTCAAAGAGGTTAATTAGTCTTAGAAATCATTTAAAAAGAAATGAGAAAATAATGTTAATGAAATAAAATTGAAATTATAAAAAAATAACTGAACAATAATCTTTTTCGTAAATTATTTTTGTAATATTTCAATTAAAAAAATAAGAATATTACAAAAATAAAAATTGAAATCCAGGATAAACGGTTTAAAAAAGATTTAGCTTCAGCATAATCCATAAAAAAACCACTTTCGTGAAAAACACGTAATACAAGATTGAATTTTGGAGTTTGTGGAGTTAATAAAAGAATTACAAATAAAGCAATAACTAATCGAATTGTATTTAACATAAGAATTTTTATTAATTAGAAATAAATACATATTATTATAGTGTCAAAATAAAAAATAATATGCTAATATAATAATATTAGCATAAACGTGCCGGGATAGCTCAGTTGGTAGAGCAGAGGATTGAAAATCCTCGTGTCACCAGTTCAAGTCTGGTTCTTGGCAAAATTTAGAAAAAAAAATAACTGGGGTGGAAGGATTCGAACCTACGAATGGCGGGACCAAAACCCGCAGCCTTACCACTTGGCGACACCCCAAAAAATAAATTACTATTAAATAGTAAATAATTTTATTTTTTTTGTCAATTCTTCTATTTTTAAGAGAAAAAGTTTCTATTTTTATTGGGTATGAAAATTTATTAGTCTGAAACAGACTAATAAATTTTCATACCCAATAGTTTTTTATTTATACAGTTCAATTCCCAAACGAACAGCAAGGATACCTGTAATTAATGCAATAAAAAGTGCAATGAAAATTTGACTTTCAGAAATTAGTACCATATTTACCCCTTCATAGGATGAATAATGAATTGAAAAGAAAGAAAATTTCTTTTATTTCAACCTTTTTTTTGTTATTACTAAGTTTTATTTACAAAAAAAAGATTAAAGATTACCATTTCGAGTAGACACTAATAATATAACAACCGGACCTGCGGCTACAATAAAAAAAAGTGTAGTTAATTGAAAAATAATTTCAAAATTCATTTTTATACCTCTCTAAACTCGTTTTTTTTTAATTTAAGTGCTAAAGTAGCATACTACGAAATTCAAATCAAAAAAGTATCTGTGATACTATAACTTAATTTCGATTTTTTTTTAGTTTTTATCTAAACCCAATAGATGCTTGCCACACAAAAGCTAAAGCGATAAAAAGTAAAGGTATAATAGGTAAAACATCAACAATAGGATCAAATGGTGCGTAAGCTTCTGGAAGTTTTGCAATTAGAAGATCAATCGATAACACAGGTTTCCTCCAATACAGTTTTATAAATAAAAGATACGATAATTGAATAAACTTGAAGTTAAAAAACTTTTTTTCATTATTATTGTATAATGAAAAAAGTTAAAAAAATACTCTTACTAATATAAAATTATATTAACAAATAGTTTACTGTTATTCCTTTTGGTCTGTGTTTTATTTTCAACTATGCAATATGGTCTTTTGTTGGAGATCATTCTTCTTCTAATGTGAAAGTCTTTTAATATCTAATATAAAAAAGAATCCTATGTCTTTCTATGCTATTTGATCGAAGGAGAAAGCTTAACTTTTGTTCGTTTTTCTTTTTGCCTTTGGTTAACCAAAGGCAAAAAGAATGAAAAAACACCTTTAATAAGATCAAAAGCCAAAGGGATAATGACAAAAATCAATTTTTCATGAAACAAGAATATGTTTTTAATTTTTTAATTTTTTATAAGTACTATTATAATATGTTATTTTTTTTTAAAGTAAAAAAAATATAAAAAAATAATTATATATATATGTTAATTGATTTAGTTAAAAACGTTGTTTTAACAGAAAAATCTGTCAGGTTGATTGAAAATAATCAATATACCTTTGATGTTGATCTAAAAATAACAAAACCTCAAATAAAAAAATTAATTGAAAATTTTTTTAAAGTAAAGGTTAGTGCTGTTAATACGCATAGATTACCAGCGACTGCAAAAAAACGAAATAAAAGAGTTATAGTAACAGTAAAAACCGGCTATTCTATTTCTCTTTTTAAAGAAGTAAATTAAATTTTAATTAAATAAATTATTATGGGTATTCGATTTTATAAAGCTTATACGCCAGGAACGAGACATCGTTCTGTTTCTGAATTTATAGAAATTACAAAAATTAAAGCTGAAAAAAATTTAACTTTTGGATTTCCTAGATCCCAAGGGAGAAATAATCGGGGAGTTATTACAAGTCGTCATCGTGGTGGGGGTCATAAAAGATTATATCGAAAAATTGATTTTCGACGAGATAAAATAAGTATTCCTGCAAAAGTAGCAACTATCCAATACGATCCCAATAGAAATGCTCGTATTGTTCTTTTACATTATCAAGATGGCGAAAAAAGATATATTTTACATCCTAAAGGATTAAAATCTGGGGATATAGTAATGTCATCATTAACTGCACCTGTGGTTCCGGGAAATGCACTTCCATTATCAAATATGCCTTTAGGTACAGAAGTCCATAATGTAGAGCTTCAACCTGGAAGAGGGGGTCAATTAGCTCGTGCAGCTGGAACAGCAGCTCAAATTGTGGCTAAAGAGGGCAATTTTGTAACTTTACGTCTTCCATCGGCTGAAGTTCGTCTTGTCTCTAAAAATTGTTGGGCGACAATTGGACAAGTTGGGAATCCTGAAGTTATAAATTTAACTATTGGAAAAGCTGGTCGAAATCGCTGGTTAGGTAAAAGACCAAAAGTTCGAGGTGTTGTTATGAATCCTGTAGATCACCCACATGGGGGTGGAGAAGGTCGTGCACCTATCGGTCGTTCGCGTCCGGTTTCTCCTTGGGGAAAACCAGCTCTTGGTCAAAGAACTAGAAAATCAAAAAAATATAGTAATTCTCTCATTATTAGAAGACGTAAATAAAGAAAATGTACTAGTCTGCACTGTCGTTTTCTATCATCTTTGCCTAACATATAACAAAGTTATTTTAATGTTCTTCTCAAAGCATCTTTGATGTTTTTTTCTTCTACATGCCTAATCTGAACAGAGTTGTTTTCCCTTTGGTCAAACCAAAGGCAGGTAATCTAAATTCCATTTAGGTAAAAATGATGGTAGATGGAAGAAAACTCATACCAAAGGCTAAATATATATATTATAGGATAACCATTATGTCACGATCTTTAAAGAAAGGACCTTTTGTTGCACATCATTTATTAAAAAAAATTGAAAAATTAAATATTCAATCTGAAAAAAAAGTTATTTTAACATGGTCACGATCCTCGACAATTGTTCCAATTATGATTGGTCATACTATCGCTGTGCATAACGGTCGTGAACATATTCCCGTTTTTATAACAGATCAAATGGTTGGACATAAATTAGGAGAATTTTCTCCAACTAGAACTTTTCGT
>Ga0316230_1002562_pt1 | contig 15577 bp, 9 predicted proteins | sample TBH18025metaG_FD_206004 | JGI IMG/M metagenome (GOLD analysis project Ga0316230, IMG submission 206004) | Freshwater microbial communities from Trout Bog Lake, Wisconsin, USA - TBH18025 | ecosystem: Environmental > Aquatic > Freshwater > Lake > Hypolimnion/Profundal zone | place: USA: Wisconsin...
TTGGTACCTTTAATGCTTTGTATAACTTGTTTACAAAGTACATTAAGTCAGTCAACTCACCTAAATTAGCACCACCCTCTAATTGAGATACTGTAGTTCCTTCTGAACCTTGTCTCTTAGCAAACCAGAAACTATCCAACATTGATTGTGGATTAAATTTCTGCACTGGGTTAGCTTGTTGATTAACGTCAAATGTTTTCTTACTCCAATACTCTTGAATTAACTTACGTAAGTAAGCTTCAGCTTTTGGAGGTGACATATTACCAACATCAACATTGAATATTAAACGCTCCGGAGCTCTTACTAAACGGTATATAACAATTGAATCTTCAATTAATGATAATTGTCTATATGCTCTTCTTGCATTCTCAATGAACGGTAATCTGAAAGTCTTATCTTGGTTCCATATACCTGAATTAATATATGTTATCTGATTCTTATCCATTGGAATGAACTCATAGCGTTCAATCTTGTTTGGTTTGTTTGGATCAAATATAGGTTTACGTAAAATGTAACCTTTGATAATCATGTTCTGAATGTTATCAAAGATAGGGTCAATTAACTCAGTTGGTAATTGAACTGCACCTAAGATACCTTCTTCCGGGTAAGACTTATGTATAATATGTTCAAAGTAAATTTCACCTTCAATTAAAAGCTGTCTAAAGTATTCCCAACCTTTCTTTTCTAGTTCAAAGTTTTGAATATACTTTTTAAATTCATTATCAAGCTTATGCTTGTCTACTTCTTCTAACTCAATATTACGGAAATAAAGTTTAGCAATATCACCGTGTTCATTTTTATTAATACATTCATCGCATATTTCATCTAAGCAATCACTGACTTCAGCAAAGGCAGCCATAATTCTATAATCTAGAATTCTTGGACCTTTATCTACTTGAATGTTAGCATATACTAAATCATTGTATATACCACCTTTAGCAATCTGGCCAGAAGGTGTGTTGTTATAATCGTTATCGTAAAATATGGATTGTCTAGCTAGAGCTTCTGTTCTTCTAGAACCGGTATCTTGGAATACCTCATATTTTGGGTTTAATTGACCTATAACTGCGTTAAGATCTAAAGCTTGATATGGAAGCTTATTGGTGATGTTCTTAAAGAACCCTGTTTGATTAACTCCTTTATCTTCGGCCATTTGTATTATTTAATAATAGAGTAATGTAATTCTATGTTAGAAAGTTATAGAACCTGGGCCTTTAAAAATATATACTCTATATAATAATTTGTAATAACCTAACTGGTAAACGGGACAGTTGATGAAGTGGTTGTAGCACTATTATTATTGGTAATAGAAGCATGATAAACACTATTATCTATAAATGTAGAGTTTTGACAAGTTAATAAACTAGTACCTGATATAGGCGTTAAATGAGATGTGGGTACGGTATATGATGATCCGCTGTAAACTGCAGAATTGCATATTCTTGCATTAGATATATATCCTTGAAAATAACCAGCATAACCAGGTATTGCATTATAATAATATGCTCCTAAATAGTTAGAACCACCATTATAAGATCCTGAAATCGACCCTACACTATAACCAGTACCATTGACATATAAAGTAACTGTACCACCTGATCTAACTAATGCAACATGACTCCAGGCATTTTGCGTTAAAGTAGGTCCAAAGTTAGAGGAAACAGCCCAACCACCGCCACTTGTAGACATAAGAACACCTATTTGCGCATTTCCTGTGATCTGCAACCTTACAGCTGCATATGCACTAGCATTTGCTCCAATTACAAAAGTATTACCACCTCCACCGTTAGCAGTTGGGTAAACAAAATGTTCATAAGTAAAATCACCGGTAGGAACTATATTATTATTTGATATTGTAAGAAATTGATTTGAACCGTTAAAGTTGCCTGAATAATTGGTTGTAAATGCGGAATTAGTATTGGGGGTAATACTTCCTGAACCTGTAAACGTATATACAGCGTTTGAACCATTAAATAAAATATTAGGCGAACCTGTAAATGTCGTGCCTGCATAAACAGAAGGTAAAGATACTATCACTACCCCAGAACCCCCTGTAGTTGATGCAGCATTATTACCACCACCTGGGTAGTTACCAGTATTGTTACCACACCCACCACCACCACCACCAGTATTAATAGAGCCGCTTACCCCTGGGTTTGTATTACCACCTGTACCACCTACAGCACCTGATCCTCTTCCACCACCACCTGACCCTCCAGCTCCCCCAGCACTTTCATCAGTAGAAAAATAATTACCAGCTCCTCCACCACCACCACCAGCGTAATAAGTAGATGTACCAGTAATAGAATTATTTACACCAATACCCCCCGCACCACCAGGCCCGTGATAAGTGTTTGTAGCATTAGAACCTGCAGCTCCTGCACCTCCACCGCCACCCGCCCCACCGTTAGCATTTGTACTTGAACCACCATTATTACCCGTACCGGTACCGCTACCAGGAGACCCATTAGGGTTACCGGCACCACCCCCTGAACCGTTACTTGAAGATCCATTATTGCCTGATGCTACAGTGGATGTGTTGTAATAACAACCACCACCACCGCCCCCCCCACCTGCTGTCATTCCGTTAAAAGAAGAACTACTACCATCACCACCATTACCACCTGCAGGGTCTGATGCTGTATCATACCCTACGCCACCTGGACCAACTGTTATTGTATATGTTGTACCAAATGATAATGTTGAGGTTCCAGATATTACACCACCTGCCCCACCACCACCACCCGCTCCTGTTTCGTAGCTTTCACGACCACCTCCTCCCCCTCCACCAACTATTAAATATGTTGAACTAACATTGAAAACTCCACTACTTGAAGGTGTTGGAGTTAAAGAACGAGTGGGTGTAATGGTCGGCGTCGGCGTTACTGATTGAGATGGGGTTAAAGTTGGAGTGACACTATTTGTTGGAGTTAATGACGGCGTTACTGATTGAGATGGGGTTAAAGTTGGAGTGACACTATTTGTTGGAGTTAATGACGGCGTTACTGAAATTGAAGGGGTTACAGAAACTGTTGGTGTAATTGATTTTGTTGGGGTAATTGATTGAGTAGGAGTTACAGAGGGTGTAACACTAGCTGTAGGAGATAATGATGGTGTAATTGATGGTGTTATGGAAGGTGTTAAAGATGGTGTTAAAGAAGGAGTAACAGATGGATAAAATGGCCACTGGCTATTATAAATACCACCAAAAGCGTCATTATTATTCCAAACACCTACTGCAACAGAAGGTACTGGATTAATCGGTTTACCGATGAAAGACCCCCTTGTATATAACATAAATTAATATAGGTCTTCGTACGATGCGATAATGTCAATAGAGTTGTTTGCACCTGCTTGAGCAGATAAAGTATCTGACGTTACATCATACATATATAATGGGTTATCTTTACCAATAAGAATTAACGTCGCGTTAATAGGTACGGTAATTTGGTAGGCAAGGGTTGTAAATGCTGTAGAACTTCTATTAATTACCACCGTAATAGTAGCTGGGTTAGTGGTCTTATTGACAGCCATTAACGTGTTTAATTTATAAGTGTGATTGGTAGGAGGTGCACTAAGAACAATCGTACCTGTGGATGAAATGTTAGGAGTTGCTGATAAACAACCGTTTATAGTAGTAAGTGCTGCTATGTTAATGTATGCCATGTTATTATTTATTAATTATCTTCCAAAAACTATTGAGTAGCCTGCAATTAAAGACTGTGAACTATTACCACCACCAGTAACTGCGCTTAAAGGAGCCCCATTAACCCAGAACACTGATGCTGATACACCACCGAAGAATGTAGCACTGCCACCAACCGTTAATGTTTGGCCGTTAGCAGGTGTTGTATTAACACCCATACTACCATTAGATGATACTGTAACTAACGCTGTTGTGGCGGGACCACCGTTATAGAAACTTAAGTTGTCTGCTATACCAACACTAATACGTCCATTGCCAGTAACGTAGTCCATTACTATACCATCTGAATATGGACCACCGAAAGCGCTTGTATTATAGAAACCAGATGTACTACCAATTGAGCTCTTTGATGTTAATGCGCCTGTTAGCGTACCACCACTTAAAGCTAAGTAGTTAGATGTGCTTGTAGTTAAGTTAGCACTATTGCTATTACTCCAAGTATAAGCTTGATTCCAATTACCGGAAGTTGCAACTACATTTGAAATAGCGCCTAATTCATATGCACTGTTTGTGTTTGTATATGTATATGCTTGGTTCCAATTACCACTTACAGGTGTAATGGCTTGAACGTCGTTATAAGCTAAATTCCAATTAGCTGAAGTAGCTTGTATAGTTGCTAATTGAGCACTGTTATTAATTGTGTATGTATAAGCTGTGTTCCAAGTAGCACTAACTGGTGTTATTGCTTGAATATCACTATATGCAAGATTCCAATTAGCACTCGTGTTAGCAACACTTGTTTCATCGCCAATTAAATATCCGCTGTAACTATTAGCAAATGTATAACCAGCTTTCCATTGCGTGGATGTACTGGTTACATCATTGATAACGTTGTTAGTTGATAATGTTCCACTTACCGTTAATGTAGCGCCTGGGTTTGTAATTGCTTGACCAATACCAACATTACCACCAGGAGCAACATACATCACAACATTGCTACTTAAAGTACCGTTTGTAAAGAACTTAATAGCATTGTTTGAAGAAGTACCAATTGCAAAATTACCACCATTATTATAGAGGTAAGCATCATCTGCTTGAGCAACTGTAAATGCTGGATCACTAAACAAACTGTTATTAATACCTAAGTCTACGAAATTAGTTGTATCAGTACCATTATCGGCAGTTGCAACAAAGTCAGATGATGCTGCACTACCTGGGTACAAATTAGTGTTATTAACTTGTTGATAAGTATTAGCGTTTGAAGTAAACTGACCTACCAAATTAGGTAATATTGCATTTGGAGCTAATATACCAATTTCTAAAGCAGATCCGTATAATGTAGCTGTTGAAGATATATCACCAACAACTGTTAAAGCTTTATTTGGTGCACCGTTATTAATACCAACTAAACCATTATATAAAGAACCAGCTCTATTACCTACATGTAAAACTTCACCGTAGTAATCGTAAAATGATGCAACATCTCCCGCTGCACCTAATTCTTTTACATATAATGCTGGACCACCGCCGATATCAATTACGCTTAAAGCGCTTGATGAAGTGAATATTGATGTTTGGAAATACGAAGCACTTAATGCACTTAACGTACCTTGTATGACAACATTTTGTGCAAATGTTGTATTACCATTTACAGTACCACCAGTTAGTGCTAAGAAATTGCTGGCAACGTATGTAGTGGTTGCATAACTTGCGCTGTTAGCGTTAAACGTTGTGTAAGCTTGGTTCCAATTACCACTCACTGGTGTAATGGCTTGTATGTCATTATAAGCTAGATTCCAATTTGCACTTGTTGATGCAATATTAGTTAAGTCGCCCAATACCAACGCACTGTTTGCTTGCCAAGCAGTTCCACCCGTATTGTTACCACTGTTAGCTGTTAACCAGGTAAAGTATGTATAAGACTGATTCCAATTGCTTGTTAATGGAGCAATTGTTGAAGCTGGGTAAGCTGTCTTTTGTAATGAACCGTCAACAAACTGAACACCGTTAGAGCTTCCTGCAAAAACCATTCCATCCGGAGCAGTTAACCCACCATCATTACTAAACGTCCATTGATATATGCCGTTTGGTTTTAAACTTATTTGATATGGTCCTTGAATTAAAAGATCTAAACTATTGTCTCTTAATATATACGCATTAACATCATTAAAGTAAACATTGTTTAAAAAGTTAACATTTGATGCTGTTAAAGTATTTAAATACGCATTTGAACCAGATAAGACTTCTAAAGATGACTTGGAATTGGTGTATGTATATGCTTGGTTCCAATTTCCGCTAACAGGCGTAATTGCTTGTACATCACTGTAAGCTAAATTCCAATTAGCTGATGTAGATGCAATGTTAGATAAATCACCTAACACTAAAGCACTATTTGCTTGCCATGCTGTACCACCGGTATTGTTACCTGAGTTAGCTGTTAACCAAGTAAAGTATGTATATGATTGATTCCAATTACCACTGACAGGTGTAATAGCTTGAACATCATTATAAGCTAGATTCCAATTTGCACTTGTAGTAGCTATTGCTGTAAAGTCGCTAGTATTAAGGCTACTAGTAGAGTTAGCATAAGTATAGGCTGCATTCCATTGTACTGAGTTGCCTGCACTATCAAAAATTTCATTACCTGATATATTAGCATAGACAGTTACATTACCGTTAAATGTCATGGGCCCGTAACCAGTAATAGAAGATAGGGCTGTAGTTGCTAATATGTTTCTTGTCCCGTATGTGTTACCGTCTATAACGAAATAATCATCATAGTTAGGGGTTACTGCTGTAGCAGTTAGAGCATTAATTCTTACGTTAGACATCTGTTAATATTTATGTTTTGAGGGTTAAAATAAGTCATAAAAAAGTTAGAAGGTTATTGAACCTGAGTTTTTAAATATGTAAACTCTATTGCTACCGTTAGTTGTTATAACTGGTGAGCCTGTAGTGCTTGTAGCAGCTTTATAAGTTGATGGGTATGATACTATTACAACACCAGAACCACCAGCATAACCTAGACCCTTTGAATTGTTTGAATCTTGCAACCCACCACCGCCACCACCACCTGTATTTGTAGAGCCGGCTGTTGGGTTAGTACTATTTGAACCGCCAGTACCGCCACCACCGTAACCACCAGTTCCTGGTGTTGTAGAACTGTTAAATCCTTGACCAGCTCCGGAACCACCACCGCCTGCAAAATAGACTGAACCGCTTTGAACATCACCGACGCCGTAAGTAGAAGCTTGTGTGGTTGTAATTAAACTTGTAGTTAAACCAATACCACCGCTACCGTTAACACTAATTGTAGCATCATAACCAACTGCCCCTGCACCACCACCACCACCTGAATTATATTGACCACTTCCGTCGTAAGAACCCCCACCCGCATTACCATAACCAGTACCACCAGAAGGGCTTGTTTGAGTTGATGCCCCACCTCCTTCATTGTACTGACCACCACCACCACTACCACCGCTATTTGGGCTTTGATTACCACCACCGTTATAACCACCACCATAACCACCACCATACGCATTTACACTAAAAGCTACCGTATCGTTGCCTTGATTACCTGCACCTGTATTGTATGAAGATGTAGTTGCTCCACCACCGCCTACTGTAATGGTGTAAGTATTACCTCCCGAGACATTAGCTGTACCTACAACTAAACCACCTGCACCACCACCTGATCCTTCCCAAGAACCACCACTACCACCACCTGCTACTATTAGATATGAAACAGAAGACGGAGCTGAAATAGATGATGGTGTTGGAGTAACGCTTCTTGTAGGTGTTGCTGTAGGGGTTAATGATGGTGTAGGAGTTATTGATCTTGTAGGTGTTTGAGAAGGTGTTAAAGAAGGGGTTGATGAAGTAGAATTTGTTGGTGTTAAAGATGGTGTTGGTGTTAGTGATGGTGTTGTACTATTAGTAGGTGTAGTTGAGTTTGTAGGTGTAATTGAATTTGTAGGGGTTAATGATGGTGTAGGGGTTATTGATCTTGTAGGTGTTTGAGAAGGTGTTAAAGAAGGGGTTGATGAAGTAGAATTTGTTGGTGTAACTGAAGGTGTTACGCTGTTAGTAGGTGTGATTGAATTGGTAGGTGTTATACTATTTGTTGGTGTAACTGTTGGTGTTACGCTGTTAGTAGGTGTGATTGAATTGGTAGGTGTTATACTATTTGTTGGTGTAACTGTTGATGTTACGCTGTTAGTAGGTGTAACGCTATTGGTCGGAGTTACGCTATTAGTAGGTGTAATTGTTGGAGTTATACTATTTGTAGGTGTAACGCTATTAGTAGGTGTTATACTATTTGTAGGTGTGGTGGAAGGTGTAACTGTATTTGTTGGGGTAATACTATTTGAAGGTGTAACGCTATTTGTAGGTGTTAATGATGGTGTTATTGAAGGTGTTGATGTTATTGAAGGGGTAACTGAAGGTGTAGGAGACAATGAAGGTGTAGGGGATGGTGAAGGTATACGTGTGTAACTATAATCAAAAGTGTCCCCTATATTATCTATAAGATAGATACCATTATCTGTTACTATAGAATGTACATATGAAGTTGAAGGTGTTGGTGTAGGTGTTGGTGATGTTGTACTCGATGGTGTTAATATTGGAGATGCTGAAGGTGTTGTAGTTGGTGTTATACTATTTGTTGGCGTAACACTGGCGGTAGGGGTAATACTATTTGTTGGAGTTACGGTAGGTGTTACTGAAGATGTAACTGTAGGGGTTACCGACTCTGTAGGTGTTAAAGATGGTGTTACTGAAGGAGTGGTGGAAGGGGTTACTGAATTGGTAGGTGTTATTGAAGGTGTAATTGATGATGTTACGCTATTAGTAGGTGTAACTGTTGGTGTTATTGAAGATGTAACTGAAGGTGTTATACTATTTGTTGGTGTAACTGTTGGTGTAATAGAAGGAGTTACTGACTCTGAAGGTGTAACTGTAGGGGTTATTGATGATGTAATTGAAGGAGTAACACTATTTGTAGGTGTTATAGAAGGGGTTATTGATGGAGTAACACTTTCAGATGGTGTCAAAGTCGGTGTGTTTGTTGGAGTTACTGACGCTGTAGGTGTAACTGTAGGTGTTATTGATGATGTTATTGAAGGGGTAACACTATTGGTTGGTGTTATAGAAGGAGTTATTGATGGTGTTGTAGATGGTGTTACTGTATTTGTTGGTGTAATTGTAGGTGTTATGGACGATGTAACTGATGGTGTAACGCTTTCTGAAGGTGTAACTGTAGGTGTTATTGATGATGTTATTGAAGGGGTAACACTATTGGTTGGTGTTATAGAAGGGGTTATAGATGGTGTTACAGATGGTGTGATGCTATTTGTTGGTGTTACTGATGCGGTGTTGGTAGGAGTAACTGATGCAGTAGACGTTATTGTTGGGGTAACCGAAGGGGTTACTGAATTTGTTGGTGTAATTGAATTGGTAGGTGTTATTGAAGGTGTTATAGAATTAGTAGGCGTTAACGATGGTGTTATAGATGGCGTTGAAGTTATTGAAGGCGTTATAGATGGTGTTGGTGATAATGAAGGTGTCGGTGAAGGTGAAGGTATACGTGTGTATGTATAATCAAATGTATCACCAATGTTATCTATAAGATAAATACCTGTATCTGTTACAATAGAATGGGTGTAAGATGTTGAAGGTGTTGGGGTGGGTGTTAATGACGGTGTAGGGGATACTGAATTTATTTGTGTCTGAGTAACTGATGGTGTAATTGAAGATGAAACGCTATTTGTAGGTGAATATGAGGGAGTAGTTGATGGCGTTATACTACTAGTTGGTGTTAAAGATGACGTCGGGGTTAATGTTGGTGTAATGGAAGGTGTTATGGAAGATGTTACTGTAGGTGTGACACTGTTTGTTGGTGTTATAGAAGAAGTAACTGTCGGTGTAACGCTATTCGTAGGTGTTATTGAATTTGTAGGTGTAATTGAAGGCGTTACGGAAGGTGTAATTGAAGAAGTAACTGTAGGTGTAATACTATTGGTAGGTGTTATAGAAGGCGTAACTGTAGCAGTAATACTTGCTGTTGGGGTAACGCTTGTAGTAGCAGTTATTGATGGTGTTATGGAAGGTGTAATTGACGGTGTGATTGATGGTGTTACGCTATTTGTAGGCGTTACTGATGATGTAACTGTAGGTGTTACACTGTTTGTTGGGGTTACTGATGTTGTAGGTGTGACTGAAGGGGTAACAGAAGGTGTAATTGAAGATGTTACTGTTGGTGTTATACTGTTGGTAGGCGTAACTGTAACTGTAACGGTTGGTGTAATACTAGCAGTTGGTGTTAAAGATTGGGTTGGTGTTACTGAAGGTGAAACAGAAGAGCTAACTGTGGGTGTAATACTATTAGTAGGTGTTACCGATGGCGTTACTGAAGGAGTAACGCTATTTGTTGGTGTCACTGATGGTGTTGAAGAAATAGATGGGGTTACCGACGGCGTTACTGATGATGTAACTGTTGGGGTTATACTGTTTGTAGGTGTTATACTATTGGTAGGTGTTACTGAAGGTGTTACTGAAGGTGTAATTGAAGATGTAACTGTAGGAGTAACGCTATTTGTTGGAGTTAATGATGGGGTTACTGATGGTGTAATGCTACTTGACGGTGTTACGCTTACTGTAGGTGTAATTGAAGGAGTTACAGATGCTGTAATTGATGGCGTTACTGAAGGTGTTACGCTATTTGTCGGTGTTATAGAAACTGTAGGTGTTATAGACGCAGTAACCGAAGGTGTTAAAGATGGTGTTGCTGTAGGTGTTAATGATGGAGTTACCGAAGGTGTTGGTGCTATACCAAATTGTATTGTACCGTTATTATTAAACGTGTAAATTGTATTACTACCGCTTGTAGTTATTGTAGGTGAACCTGTAGTTATTACAGTTCCGACTGACGATGTTGGTACTGATAATATAACAACACCCTTACCACCATTACCACCTGCTCCACCTGCACCATTACTATCACTACTTGAAGCACCACCACCACCACCTCCACCTAAACCATCTTTACCAGGTGTACCATTTGCATTTGATCCGCCCACTAAGGATGTGCCACCCGCACCACCACCACCTAAACCGCCGCTACCTGCAGGTATACTTGTTGATCTATATTGCGTGGAGCCACCACCACCACCGCCGTAATATGTAGCTGTACCGGTAATGCTAGATTGTATACCATTACCACCATTACCACCGCTGCTTGCAGTACCATTAGAGCCTACTGTACCGGCACCGCCACCACCACCACCGGTATAAGGCCCAGGGGAAGCACCATCATAACCAAACCCGCCGGATAATCCTTGACCAGCTGTACCAGCACCTGGCGGGTTTGTACTTGTATTATGCGTTGCACCACCACCTGAACCACCGTTAGTTGCGGGAATATATGTGACCGGTGATCCACCAGTAGCGGTTGCACCTATACCACCACCATAGGCTGTTAATGTATAAAATGAACTATTACCGCCATTAGTTGGAGACGATCCTGATAAACCACCAAGACCAACGGTCACCATATAGGTATAAGTTTCTAAAATAGTTATAGAGCCCGTTAAGACGCCACCACTACCACCACCACCCGTTGTTCTATCTGTTGTAAATGAACCACCAGGTCCACCACCACCCACTATCAAATATTGTGCGTTTACCACTGCTGGTGAAGTAGAAGGTGATGGGGTTAAAGATGGTGTTACTGATACCGTAGCTGTCACCGATACTGAAGGTGTTAATGATGGGGTTACAGATACTGAAGATGTTGGTGTTACCGAAGCTGTGGGGGTAACTGACGCTGTAGGGGTAACTGACGCTGTTGGAGTAACTGATTGTGTTGGTGTTACCGATGGTGTAATTGAAGGTGATACTGATGGGCTAACTGTTGGGGTTATACTATTAGTGGGAGTAACTGAAGGGCTAACCGTTGGTGTAATTGACTGCGTTGGTGTAACTGAAGGTGTTGAAGTAATTGAAGGTGTTACAGATGGTGTAATAGATGATGTAACTGTCGGTGTAATACTTTCAGTTGGGGTAACTGAAGGTGTTGAAGTAATTGATGGTGTTATGGAAGGCGTAATTGATGGTGTTATAGAAGGCGTTACGCTATTTGTAGGTGTTAAAGAAGGGGTAACTGTAGGTGTAATACTAGCTGTCGGAGTTACACTATTGGTGGGTGATACTGTTGGTGTTATAGATGATGTAACTGTTGGTGTTACGCTGTTAGTTGGTGTTAAAGATGGTGTAACTGTTGGGGTGACGCTAGCAGTTGGAGTAACGCTACTTGTTGGTGTTAATGATGGAGTTACTGATGGTGTAATTGATGATGTGACTGTTGGTGTTATACTATTAGTTGGTGTTAATGAAGGTGTCACCGATGGGGTAATACTATTGGTAGGCGTTACGCTATTTGTAGGCGTTAAAGATGGAGTAACGGAAGGTGTAACGGATGATGTTATTGTTGGTGTTACGCTGTTGGTAGGTGTTACAGATGATGTTATTGTTGGTGTTACGCTGTTAGTAGGTGTTATACTATTAGTAGGTGTTAAAGAAGGTGTTATAGAAGGTGTAACTGATGAAGTTACCGTTGGTGTTATACTATTAGTTGGTGTTACGGACGGTGTTATTGATGGAGTGATACTATTAGTTGGTGTTACTGATGGTGTATTTGAAATGGAAGGAGTAACTGAAGGTGTTACAGAAGACGTTACAGTTGGAGTAATACTGTTTGTGGGTGTGACACTTACTGTGGGTGAAAATGAAGGTGCGTTAGATGGTGATATTGAAGGTGTTACTGAAGGTGTGATGCTTGCAGTTGGTGTAATAGATTGTGTTGGTGTATTTGATGGGGTAACAGAAGACGTAACTGTGGGGGTTATGCTGTTTGTTGGAGTTATGCTATTCGTCGGTGTGGTGGTTGGTGTGATGCTGTTTGTTGGAGTTAATGATGGTGTTATTGAAGGTGTTACTGATGCTGTATTTGATACTGTTGGTACCACAGAAGGTGTGATGGAAGGGGTTACGCTTGAAGTTGGTGTAATGGAAGGCGTTACTGAAACGGTGACACTGTTGGTCGGTGTTAAAGATGGTGTGGCTGTATTTGAAGGTGTTAAAGATGGCGTTACTGTTGGTGTAATACTATTTGTTGGTGTAACTGAAGGCGTTACTGTTGCTGTTACGCTATTTGTAGGGGTAACGCTTACTGAAGGTGAAAAAGAAGGTGTTGTTGATGGTGTGATTGAAGGTGTTATAGATGGCGTTACGCTATTCGTAGGTGTAATAGAAGGCGTTGTTGATGGTGTAATACTGTTAGTTGGTGTTATACTACTAGTAGGTGTAATTGAAGGTGTAACTGAAGGAGTTACTGAAGATGTTACTGTCGGGGTTACGCTGTTAGTTGGTGTTATGGAAGGCGTTACTGTAGGCGAAACACTAGCTGTTGGAGTTGCAGAAGGTGTAGCTGAAACTGAAGATGTTACTGATGGTGTTACGGATGATGTAACTGTTGGTGTTATGCTACTTGTTGGAGTGGCAGATGGAGTTGCTGTAGGGGTTACGCTTGCTGTAGATGTTGGGCTAGCAGAAGGAGCAACTGTATGCGTTGGCGTAGCAGAAGGGGTTACAGATAATTGAACTGAAATAGATGGTGTAACTGTTGGTGTGTTTGATACTGTAGATGTTATTGATGGGGTGATCGAAGGGGTAACTGAAGATGTTACCGTTGGTGTTATACTATTTGTGGGTGATAAAGACGGGGTGTTTGAAATTGATGGAGTTATGGATGGTGTAACTGAAGATGTTATAGTTGGTGTAATACTATTTGTAGGTGTTATAGAAGGCGTTGATGATGGTGTGACGCTATGTGTAGGTGTTATTGAAGCTGTAGGTGTAATTGATGGGGTAACTGAAGGCGTTGTTGAAGACGTTATAGTGGGTGTGATACTGTTGGTAGGTGTAACTGACGACGTTACTGTAGGTGTTACGCTATTTGTAGGTGTAACTGATGGCGTGACGCTGTTTGTAGGAGTAATTGAAGGAGTAACAGAAGACGTTACCGTTGGAGTTACGCTATTAGTAGGTGTTACAGATGAAGTTACTGTAGGTGTTATACTTTCTGTTGGTGTAATTGATACTGTGGGGGAAATTGAAGGTGTTGTTGTTGGTGTTACTGACGATGTTATTGAAACTGTAGGTGTTAATGTTGGTGTTGCTGATGGTGTGTTTGTAGGAGTTAAAGAAACTGTCGGCGTTAAAGAAACTGTAATGGATGGTGTTGGTGTAAAAGACGGGGTAGTTGATGGTGTAATTGAAGGTGTTGGTGTTAAAGAAGAACCAAATGATACGGAAGGTGTAACTGAAGGCGAAGGAGCATCACCACCAAAAGCAAAATAAGTAAATATTCCCATTATGGTATGTTCCTTTCGTATGTTAAAGCTGATGTATCGTAACCAGCTTGATTAAATGGTACAACCACGACTAACGCGTATGGATTTCTAAAATATGGAAATAAAGGTGGTAAATTAAACGTAATAAAACTATCATCTATTACTGTGTAATCTGTTACTAAAACCCCTGTTATAGGAGGTGTTTGAACTGGGCTATTTATATTATAAGATGTTACGCTTGTAAAAATAGTATTATTAAATGATGATAACATTATACCATCTATGTTATTAAACCCGTACCCGTAAAGTATAACATTACCTGTAACCCCCGCCTGTAATGTAACGTTTTGATCAACTAAAGACCCGTTAAAGTACAAATTGGTTATATATGGAGCTGCTGAAACTACCTGCATTTCCATTTGTGAGTATAGTCCAGATGAAGCTGGGTAAGTATATGTCTGTTGTGACATTTCCTCGTATGTGGTAATTGGATCATCAAGGTAAAAATTGTCATTGACGTAATATATATTATTTACTGCTAAATTATTGTTTTCCTTGAATAGCCAACCTTTAATAGTAAACGTGGTATCAGCTGTTACTCTTGGCTTCTGAGTACCGTTTAAATCTACTGGGTATTCTAAATTAATTGTCCCGTCCCATAAAACTTCTGATCTTAATTCCTGTTCAACCGGTAAACCAAACTCAACAGGCATTTTCCAACTTATAATTACATATGGATTATTATAAGGGACAAAATTGCTTAAAATTTGATCCATGTCTTTTTGAAACCTAGTAATAACAGACATGTTAACTGTAATGTTGACTGGTACTGGAGAACGTACTATAGCTGATGAACTATTGCTTCCATTGCTATAATAGAACCCATCCAACTTATTAAACACTCTTGTATTATCTCGTGCAACGCTAGAAATTGTAACGGCAATAACAGGTAACGTTATGTTTTGTGCTGGGTTTATAATATCATATAAAACTCTTTGTTTAGGTGAATATAAATACCGAACACTAATTTTATCTTCAACCTTTTTGTTAACATTATACCTATTGATAACAACATTATCAAACGCAGCAACAAACTGCGTAAGCATATCTTGTATTTCAAAATAGTAAGGTTGCTCTCTCATTACTTCAAATGCTTTGCAAGTACCTGCAATAATTCAACTTTAGGTTGTATTTCTGATTTTACTTTATTGTAAAGTTTTTTTATTTCTTTTTTTGGCATTTTACCAAACCCTTTAATTTCAATCTCCTCTTCATTATTTTCCCCAAAACCACTCATAGGAGCTAAGGCTCCTGGTTGATCAATCTTTTCACCACCAGTTGGTAAGGATGCAGTAGTAGGAGCTGTACTTAAACGATTAGCTGGTTTAGCTTTCCTAAATTTTGTCTGTGTTTTAGGCTGCATTTCATTACCGTAACCATATGAAAAGCTTGCTTCATTTACCAGTTTATACACCTCGTATATCTTCTTATACTCATCCATACATTTATTTAATAAAAA
>Ga0316230_1002570_pt1 | contig 15542 bp, 8 predicted proteins | sample TBH18025metaG_FD_206004 | JGI IMG/M metagenome (GOLD analysis project Ga0316230, IMG submission 206004) | Freshwater microbial communities from Trout Bog Lake, Wisconsin, USA - TBH18025 | ecosystem: Environmental > Aquatic > Freshwater > Lake > Hypolimnion/Profundal zone | place: USA: Wisconsin...
CGATAATAGCTGCCAGTGCAAGTACATAAACAGAAATAACAGATTCAATCTTCTTATCCTCTGTAAAATAGAGATAAAAAGCCACCGGTAAAAAACCTTTTGACATATCCAAAAGTTGGGTGATCAAAGCGATTTTTCTCCCGGCCACACGGCCTACATTGGTGGAACCCACATTGCCACTTCCCATTTTCAGGATATTTTTACCGGTATAAAACTTGGTTAACAGGTAGCCAACAGGTATTGAACCTATTAAATACGATAGCAAAACAAATAAAACTTCTAAGTTGAAATTCATCTCATTTTCTGAAGAATACATAAAGCCTCGTTATCATGCTTTTCGGCTAGCTCCGCGAATTAAACATGTAAACTACTTTTTCATTTTTATTAATCATTTAAAAAAGCAATGTACAAAATTAAATAGATAGTCAGATATTTTTATTAATAAGATTCATTGTCGTTTATTTCTTAGGGAACCACGGTAAAAAGGAACTGGTCTTTTGAATATATTCCCGGTATTCCGGTTTCGTATTGTTTAAGGTTTTTTCCAGCAGGGCGACCCCTGAGACTTTAATAATCAGTAAAGTCATCACTATGGAACCTGTAATTTGCCAATAACTTCCTGCTGCCAGACTAAAAAGGGCATAGGCCCACCAAACCGCCGAATCGCCAAAATAATTTGGATGCCTTGTGTATTTCCAAAACCCAGTATTTAGGACCTTACCTTTGTTTTGGGGATTTTTTTTAAAACGCGATAATTGTAAATCGCCACCGGCTTCAAATGTAAAACCAATCAGCCATATCAAAATTCCAAGATAATCCAGGGCATTAAGCCTATTTGAGTGAATGCTCACACAAACTCCTAATAATGGCAACGATACAATCATAATCAATACGGCCTGCAAAATAAAGGTTTGAAAAAAGCTGACCCACCAATAGCGGGCAGGGCCATATTTATTTCTGAATTCCCGGTATCTAAAATCCTCCCCTTTGCCAATGTTTCTCCATGCAAGATAGCTGGAAAGCCTTAGCCCCCAGATAGTAACCAATATTAACATTAGTATTTTTCTGGTATCCGGTTCTCCCGATCTCAATATGTAGAATGTATTGACAACTACAAACCCAAAGCCCCAGAAGAGATCAATAATGCTGACATTTGTTATTATGACACTCCAAAACCAAAGTAAGGTTACTAAAACCAAAATGATGAGCGAGGCTTGTAAAATTAACGTAACCATATCAAAAAGGATTAATTAGTAAATAAAAGGGAGATGGCTATCGCACCACTCCCGGCATGCATCCCAATTACAGGAGAAATATCGACAACTGAAACAGCGTCTTTCCCCGTCATCTGCCTCATCTTCTCTTCTGCTTTCTGAGCCCCGTCAGAATTATGGGCATGAAGAATAATATAGTTCCAAATTCTCTTTTCACTGATAATTTTTAAAATATGAGCATATATTTTATTCAAACTTGCTTCCTGACTAAAGGTTTTACCAAAAAGGTGGGATTTTCCATTTCCATCCATGGAAATTACCGGATTTAATCCCATTGCCATAGCGAATAAACCTTTAGGTTTGGAAACTCGTCCTCCCTTAATCATGTATTTTAAATTTCTTACACTGACAAATATTTTTGTTTGAATCACATCATTTTCAAGAGTTTTAACGATTGATTCCAAAGACTCACCGGCTTCAATGTTTTGCGCAGCTTTCAGCACAAGTAATCCAAGTGCTCCGGACAAATTTTTTGAGTCAATTACAAAAACCGGTTTGTTAAACTCTTTTGAAATGCGCATGCCGGCTTTTTGGCTATTTGCAAAAGTTCCGCTAAACTCACTCGTAAGATGGATGGCAATTATAGCATCAAAATGCGAAGCCAAATGTGAATACAAGTTAGTAAATGTTTGCTCGTTAATTTGAGATGTTTTGGGGAATTCGGCATGGGTTTCCAGCAAATCATAAAACTGATCGGGTTGAATGGTTACTTTATCCAAATAATGATTATCGCCAAAATTTAAATTAAGCGGAACAACATTTATTTGATAAAAATCGATTAGCTCCTGCGATAAATCACAAGTAGAATCAGTAACAAGAGCAATATTCCATTTTCTTTTAATAGCTGCTTCCTGTTGTCGGACCATATCATCTACTTTCTGGTATGTTATGGTTCCCACATATTGCAATTGATGAAAAAGTTCCGCCGGATTATTCGTATGCACATGAATGCGACAAATACTTTCAGATCCTGCAACAACAACCGAATCACCATTTTTGCTTAAGATTTTCTGAAGATCTGGCTTGCTTGTGACAACATTCTTTATAATCGCTTCTGTACAAAAACGATACCTGATTTCTTCGGCAGTTATTTCCTCTGAATGAATCAAGGAAATAATTTCCTGGGAGTCAAGTACCAGGCTACGGATATTTCTATTTTTTATAAAATCAATGATCCCTTTAATAAATAATACAAACCCTTTTGCTCCAGCATCAACAAAACCTGACCTGTTTAATGCTTTTAATTTTAAAGTAGTCTCTGCAAGTGATTTTTCCAACACTGCAAATGAATCAATTATCACACTTTTAAAATCGTGAATAGCTTCTTTTTTACCATTGATAAAATCCGACCACTCTTTAATAACCGTTAACATCGTCCCTTCAACAGGATTTGCAATGGCCTCATAAATGTAAGGAATTGATTTTCTTATACTTTCAGCGAGCTCGGGAAGAGTTATCACTGGTTTGCTGATGGTTTCACGACTCAATCCATACAAAAACTGAGCGAAAATAACTCCAGAATTACCTCTGGCGCCGATTAATGCTGCATCCGCAATATTATTTACAGTTGTTTTATATGATTTATTTGGTTTGATATTGTCGATTACAAAACGAATTGTTGAAGCAAGGTTTGTTCCAGTGTCTTTGTCATTTACCGGAAAAATATTTATTGCGTTGATTTGCATCTGATTTTGCAGTATTTGATTTCCACCCGCAACAAATGCATAGTAAAGAAATTTTCCGTTGATATAAGGTGCTTCAATTTTATACATTTCTATGCTTAACTAAACCATTTAACTAAGTGAAAACCAGAAAAACTAACTACTGCCGACAGAACTGCACCCCATAAAATATCAATAAGAACAATCGCTACTGGCCAGCCTTTGAGTGTAGCTAAATTTGTTAAATCATAGGTAGCATATGTGAAAATACCAAATAATGCCCCCATCAAAATTGCGTTAAAAGCAGAACCTCTGTTCACTGCAGGATAAATGGCAAAAATTGAAATCCCCAAAACGTAAATTAAGTAGAAGATAAAAGCGGCAGTCCAATTAATCCTATCCGTTAAAAAACTGCCCAGATATTTTTGGTAAAGGTCTTTAGCAATGAAGCCCAGCCACAACAAATCTACTATCAGAAATACGATAAAAGTAAGTAGATAACAAATAATTATGCTTTTTATTCTCATTTTGATTCTATGTTAAGATTTTTTGACTCCTTTTGCTCAACCATTATTATTTTTGAAATATCGTAACCTCTATTTCTCAGTCTTTCTAGCAATTAGCTATATAATTCAGTATTCATTTTTGATATGCGGCTCAAAATCCAAAGATATTTTTCAGAACTACTCCCAATTGAAGAAATAGATAAACCTTTAGCCATTTTAATCATTCAATGTCTTCAGAATAGATGAATATTAATCATTCGATATGAAGGCAAAACTGTTGCGTTCATCCAATAGAAAGATAACACAATTTAGCAACATAAGTTTTATTCCTGACGTTCTTATTTTTTTGAAGTGTGATAAAACCTGAATTATATCCCATCATTGAGGAACTCAAGGAAAAAGGCCAGCATGATTTGATCTGTCATGAAGCCTCATCCCCGATTGATCACTACAATTCAGAGAGTTTTGGAATCTGAGGAAATCGGAAGCAATGCTCCCATTATCTTGGATATAAATTACAAGTTATACACATATTCAATTAAATGGTACATATATTAAGATATAAGGCACATGTATTAAAAAACAAGGCACATCTGATTAATAAACATAATAACATATTATTGAAATTTTATTATGATATATATCATATATTTACAATATATTAAATTAATATAATATTATTTTTTTTTATAAATTTGTTCAGATAAAATCGAAAGGCAAACTAGATTTTGCTTGAACCTAATTAATAAACTGCCTTATCTTGAAATTATGAAAACTAAATCTGCGATTTATTTCTTAATTTATTCGGGATTGTTTTTACTCCTGTTTTTCAGTTGCACCAAAGAAAAGATAAAAACAATTCCTACTGTTACTGCGATAATTGCGACAAATATTACATCTACCACAGCTTCTTTAGGTGGAATTATCACTGCAAATGGTGGTGCAACAGTGACCACCAGTGGTGTGTGCTATAGCCTTAAACAGAATCCAACAACAATTGACAATAATAGTATTAATGGCGCTACTGCCGGGAGTTTTACAAACTCCTTAACCGGATTATCTCCAAATACGACTTATTATGTAGAAGCTTATGCCACTAATTCTGTTGGAACGGGTTATAGTAGTCAAATATCCTTTACTACACTTGCCAGTTTGCCGTCGATAACTACAACAGCAGCATCCTCTATTGGATCTGCAATTGCTATTTCAGGTGGAAATATTACTTCCAATGGTGGGGCTAATATTTCAGAAAGAGGAATTTATTGGGGAACAACGCAAAATCCCGAAACCGCCGGAACAAAATTAAAATCAGATTCTACAACAAATATTTTCAGTGTGACCCTAACTGGAATAATCCCAAATACAACATATTATATAAAAGCTTATGCCACGAATTCTGCTGGAACTATTTATGGAAATCAAATTAATTTTAAAACCTCTGATTTTCAAATGGCTGTTTTAAATGTTAGCCAAAGTACACCTTGGAATTTCTGGGCAATTGCAAAAGATGGCAGTAACTTTTTTATTAAATTTGACAACAATATACCTGTTTCTGCCTTTTTTCAACCCTCAATTGGTCAAAGTGGATATGTTGTTTACTTCGATACTAGAGGTCTACCATCAAAAATGGTGATTCAAAACTATGTATTTTTATTTGCAAACTTCAGATCTACGTTGGTCGATATTGCATCAATTGATCCAAATGGCAATATAAACATTTATAGAAATTTATCTGTGAATGTTGATCAAAACTTATTTCCATTGAAAAGTGCTTGGGCCTCTAGTAATGCAGTGCAGGAGTTGCATTGGGCTAGCCAAGCACTTGGATTAGCAAGTTGTGCCGTCGCACTTATTCCTACAGTATTAACCCCATTTGCATTGGTCGACTGCACCTCTACTATCTTAGGGATAGCTGCACAGGCACTTAATATAGAAGTTTATAATGTACCTGATGATGTTGGGTATATTTCAGGGATAATACAATGTAGTGTTGGCGATTTCGATGCTTGCATAACTACTGCCGCCGGTATAGCAATTGATGCTTCTGCGTATGCTTTGCAACAATTAAACACCCCAAACGCAGCAAATGCAACCTATCAACTTCAGATTCCCTCAGTTACAACGAATACTGTTTTATCCGTTTCAACTACCTCTGCAACGGGTGGAGGTAATATCACCAGCCAGGGTGGTTCACCCGTTTTAGCCTGTGGAGTTTGCTGGAGCACCTCTCCAACCCCGGCTATATCTGATGCTCATACCGTAGATGGATCAGGGATAGGAAGCTACACGAGTTTAATTACTAATTTGACACCAGGTGTGAACTATTATGTCCGTGCTTATGCAACCAACAGCCAAGGAACAGGTTATGGCTTGGCATTCAGTCTAAATGGATTATCCGCCGATATTAACAATCTTGTACCCCAAAGCATTCTTGATGCAATGCAAAACCTGGGAATGCCTGTTGCATCAGGCTTTACGCCGCCCATAATAAACGGAACTTTCAATATGTCACCTCTGGTTTTGTATTCAACAAACATCATAAATGACAACTATTATATTGGCGAGCAAATTTCCGATTTAGAAGTTCAATTTTATAATCAGGATAATGCTAAACTAACGGTAGAAACCAGTTACATCAACGGACCTGAAAGTGGATCAGGATTTGGCAGTTTTGTTGCCGGATCAGGGAATGATTTTACCGTCTTTGCAAAGGTAAATGCTGTGAGTCAAGGGTATCCTGTTATTATTGTGCAGGTTTACTCAGGAACAATTGGCCCAAATGGGATATACAATTTATTTGATGCCATTTTCATGATTGAAAATTATGGAATGGATTCAATCTTTATGTCAAATGGTTCAGGCCGGGTTTTCTATGACCAGGATGGATTCTCAGAAACAATCTCCTCTCTTAAGTCATTAAATATTAAGAATATAAAAAATCTTGGCAGTACTTCGTCTAAAAGAAATTAATTTGATTTAATTGCAATAATTAAATTTTAAGATCTCACCTTCAATGAATAGTCTTTAGATTACGATTTATTTTGATATGGAGTCCAGGAACCATTTTTAAAAACGGGGCGATACCGAAAAGCCAAATGAGTAGGACAACCAAATTTGCGCAACTATGAAAATGATTGATTTCCGAAGCTTAATGAATTCTATTTCAAAGAGCTTTGAATTTATGTTGGTTTTAGTATTTATTTTCTTTTCATCCCTTTCGGCCCGGGCTCAGTTTTTCGAAGAGATGACATGCCCGCAGGTAACAATCAATCTGACTCATCCGCCCGATCTTGGAATCAAGGTATCTAAAATTGCTTTTGGCCCGGCAACAGGGACATGTTCAGATCAGATTATTGATGCTATTCAAAGTGACTTTGTTTCCAATAATATTGAAGTTATCGACAGAGCAAATCTTACCGCCATTTTAGCTGAGCATCAGTTTACTTTTAGCGGATATGTGGATCAGACCAGCGCTGCAGCGATTGGTAAAATTTTAGGGCCATCGGCACTGGTCTTTGTAAAAGTACAGGTTTGTGAGACTAAGGTTGATAAACTTGTTGGCAAAAAAACAGTCTATTACAAGGATAAAACAACGGGTGAGGTTCCGGTATATTATGCCCGAACCCGGGTTAACCTCAGAGGTTCTATTCAGGCTGTTGATCTTGCCACAGGTAGAATCTTCGGTTCACAACCATTTGAATTTTCTCCGGAACGAACCAATGAGTCAGATCAGGGGTATCCCGATCCTCCTGCAGAATTCGACATTCAGAAAATGGCCTTCCAATCAGTGGTAAGTGAAATACATCAAATGTTTCTTCCTTGGACCGAGCCTCTTACATTATATTATTATGACAATAAAGATCACGACCTAAATCAGGCCTATCAGGCCATGAAGGCGGGAAATCTGGATTTAGCATTTGATTTATCAAAGAAAAATCTTGAATCATGCAAAAGCGATGCTCATATTAAAGATAAATTAAAATCACACGCTTATTATAATATGGGAATGTCATACCTGCTAAGGGAAGAGTATGATAAGGCCATGGAATTTTTTCAGGAGGCTGCAAAGTTACACTCCGGAAACATCATTACATCGGCAATGAGTAAATGCCAAAAGGCAAAAGAGATCCAGATTTCCAGACAACGTGTTGAACAAAAGGCCTCTTTTGAAGCTGAGAAAAAAATGGCAGAACAAAATAAAGCCGTCCAAGCAGAGCAGGCAAATACGATGACAAACAAGGATATCATAAAATTATCGCAAATGAAACTCTCAAAGGCAATTATTCTTCAGAAAATAAAGAGTTCGAAATGCAACTTTGATACATCTGCAGATGCTTTAGGCATTCTGACCAAAGCCGGAGTTAATGAAGATATTATTGTGGCTATGATGAGTAAGTAACTCACATATCGAATCAAAAGTAATTAGCCATAATTAATTAAAGAAGGGATGATTGGTGTTTTTAAAACCTCATCCCTCTTTTTTTACCTTTAATTCATTGATATATTGGTTTTAATGGTGATCCAATCCCCTTCGTTAAGGAGATAAAAACTGTTTACCTAAGATCAAAAAAAAATAAATGGATTTAAAAGATCATTTAGACCGCCTATAATTGGACAATTAAGTGGGCGGGTATACTAAGGATTATTAAATATATTATCGTGATCAAATCAACAGAATTATGCCGTTATAAATGCTTCTTAATTCGCTTGTTGCTTTTTGACAACCTTGCTATTATCCAAGATAACCCATGATCATCACTCAAAAAGGGAATTAACCTTTATCTGATCATACTCTAATTTCCATGATGAGCACATTTCTCCCGTTTTCATACTTATAATTCAGACTCTTGCACCTGTTCCTTAGAATATTTAAACCGATTGGATCCTCCAGGGCACCCTCTTTGAGTGGATTAAACGGTAATCCGGTACCTTCTAAAAGCAATTCAACACTCCCGTCTTTTTCAGTAAATGAAAGGCTGATGTCAATATCCTTAAAATCTTGCTGGAAAATTAATGCCTCTTCTGCTGCAAGGAGTATATATTCTGATATCTTACCGGTAAGCATATGCTTTTCGCAGAATATTTCAATTTCCGCATTCATGGCATAGAGATCATATTCCTTGCTGGAGATATGATAATACATACTCCGTATTCGATGGATAAATGCCTTTGTTTTTGCGCGCTTTGGGTTTCCAAAGATTACATCAGGAGCTCCTTCCTCGTAGATAATCCCTTCATCCATGTAAAAGACCCTGCTGGAAATATTCCGGGCAAATTCCATTTCATGGGTAACAATCACCATTGTCATCCCTTCTTTGGCCAACTTTCGGATAACTGCAAGGACTTCGCTGACCATTGTTGGATCGAGGGCAGATGTTGGTTCATCAAAAAGGAGGATCTCCGGGTCCATCGCCATGCAACGGGCGATTGCAACTCTTTGTTTTTGACCGCCTGAAAGTTCATCGGGAAAGCTGTGTGTTTTTTCGGCAAGCCCTACAAGCTTTAGTAATTCAATTGCTCTTTTATTGGCTTCTTCTTTCTGAATGCCCAGGAGTTTTATAGGCCCTATTGTCAGATTTTCAAGTACGGACAGATGGGCGTACAGGTTAAACGACTGGAATACCATTCCCATCTTCTGGCGCAGCTTAGGAACATCGGTATTTTTGTCCAAAAGTGCTATCCCATCAATAAAAATAGTTCCCCCGGTCGGGGTTTCAAGAAGGTTTAGGCATCTCAGGAAAGTGCTCTTACCCGTTCCTGAGGGCCCTATAACAGAAATAACTTCGCCTTTGTTAATCTCTGCATTTATATCACTTAGCACAACCAGGTCGCCAAAATGTTTAGACAGATTTTTTACACTTATCATTTTTATTTCTCCTTTATTTTTATCAGATGTCTTCTTTTAGGATCTACAGATACTTCTACGTAATCAAGCGCCCAGGTCAGCAGCCAGGCAATAGTCAGATATAGAACTGCTGCCATGATTAGCGGGAAAAATGCATCGAATGTACGGCTACGGATAATATCGCTTGCCTTGGTCAAATCCTGGACAGCAATGTACCCTACGATAGAAGTCATCTTTACCAGGGAAATGAACTCCCCTTTATAAACTGGCAAAACCTGACGAATGGCTTGTGGCATGATAATATGAATGAACGTCTGAATTTTGGTAAATCCGCCGGCAATGCCTGCTTCTTTTTGCCCCTTGTCTATACTTTCAATAGATGTTCTGAACATTTCAGAAACATAAGCTCCAAAATTTAGGCCAAATGCAAAAACTGCGACGGCCGCCGGATTGATGTTTACGGATGCAAATACCACATAATAGATAATCATCAACAAAACCAGAACTGGAGTGCCTCTGATGATTGTGATAAAGAACCTGGCAGTCATAGAGAGTAATTTTCTTTGGGACATCCGCATGAAACAAATAAGTCCGCCGATGATAGTTCCCACAAATGCCGCAAAGATGGAGATCAGTATTGTAAGTTTTAAACCATCAATAATTAAAAGATACCTTTTCTCCAGGACGATGTTATTATAAAAGCTCTCGGAGATTGCTTTTATAAATGTTTTTTTTACCTGTTTTTCTTCACCGGAACTATTAAATGCTAACAGATTTTTTTTCGAGGCAATTACAGCAGTCTTAAATTCAGTATAACTATCTGAAAAGTTAATTTTTTTTGCCCTTTCTTCGGTAATGGCAATTCCATCACTGATCAGATCTACCTTGCCTGAAGCGAGTGCCGGGATCAGTGAAGGAAATTGCATAGCAGCAAATTCAACTTTGTAGTTATGGTGCTGGGCAAAAGTTCGGATCATCTCAATGTCAAAACCTACGTAATCTCCGTTCATTAAGGCTACATAAGGAAGGTCATTTACGTTTGTTCCAACGGTTAGTTTTTTGCCGGCAGCGGGCACTTCAAACTTAGGCATTATAGCTTCCTCAGCATCCTCAACAAACCATCGTTTGTAAATCTTGTCGAAAGTTCCATCTTTCTTTGCCTCTTTCAGAAAATTATTGAACTCATTTCTCAGGTCGGGGTTATTTTTGTTAAAGCCAACACCCATGGGCATATTTAAGACATCATCAGTCAATAAACCGAGATCGTTATTCTTCTTCATGATTAGTCTGGCGGTAATGTGGTCAAGCATTGCAACATCTATTTTGTCACCAGAGAGTGCGGCCACCATATCGGTGCTCCCATCAAACCTGAATATCTGGGCCTTTGGATATTTTTTACTTACCAACACATCATGAACTGTCCCAGTGAAAACTCCTATTCTTTTATCTGCAATATCGTCAAGAACAGCCATTTTGTTTTTATCAGGGATGTCCATATTATCCTTACGGGCGAATAAGCTAATACCTGAATTGTAATAAGGATCTGAGAAGTCAACCTGTTTTTTCCGCTCCTCAGTGATCATTAGCTGGCAGGTGACAATATCTATTTTATTGGTTGAAAGTGATGCAAGCATACTGCCAAAGGGAATGTCAACCGCCTCAAATGTTTTTCCAAGATATGCCGCAAAGCGGGCAGGAAGTTCAATATCAAACCCTGCCAGCTTCCCATTTTCCCTTATAGTGGATGGAAGTCCCCCATCACCTACAACTCCTACTTTGAGTATTCCGTTTTTACCATCAGTTTTGATTTCTGGCAATACACTTTCTCCCTTTACCATCCAGCGGTCAACCATCTCATCGTAAACGCCGTTTTTTCGGATCACTTTCAGAAAGGTATTGAACTTGTCCTTAAGGTCACCTTTCCCCTTATTAAACGCAGCAGCGATGGGGACAGTATACATATTTGGAGCAAAAACACCCAGGTCCGGGTTTTTAGCAAAGATATCGTTCAAGGCAATATGGTCAGAAAATGCAACATCTATCTTGCTGGATTTTAATGCAGTAATAATATCCGGAACGTTCTGAAAAGTTAATATTTTAGCTTTGGGGAAATCGCGGTTCGCATAGGTGTCATGAATGGAGCCTAAAAGTACACCAATCCGCTTGTCACGGACATCATCGAGCTTACCCAATTTGGTCGGGTGAGACTTCTCCATATTCTTTTTCATCGCAATGATACACGCTGATGCGGAATAGTACGGATCTGAAAAGTTTATTTGTTTTTGCCGTTCCTCTGTAATCATCATACTACAAGCAGCCAGGTCAATCTTTCCGGTTTTTAACGAGGCAAGCATGCTGGAAAAGACCAGGTCAACAGGTTCAAATTTCTTGCCGAGAAAGGCTGCAAAACGTTTTGAAAGTTCGATATCAAATCCTGAATTTTTACCATTTTCGATTCCCGAATGCGGAAAACCGACACTGCTAACCACACCTACAGTAAGCTTTCCGTTTTTGCCCGGAGTATCTATTTGTGGTAATACATAGATGTCTTTTTTCATCCATCGGCTAATCATATCGTCATAAATCCCATTGGCTTTTATCTCTTTCAGAAATCCATTAAACTGATCTCTCAGATTAATATTTTCCTTATTGAATCCAACTCCAAGCGAATTGGAGTAAATATCACTTTCCAAAATGCCTATTTCAGGGTTTTTTTTCAGAATCTGCTTTAATGTGACGTTACCAATTAGAGTTACATCAATCTTATCCGAGATCAAGGCAGTTATCAGGTCTGGAACTGATTGATACTGAAATATTTTTGAATTCGGATAATTTTCCTGAGCATATTTGTCATGAACAGTCCCTAGCATCACCCCTATCCGCTTATCCGTAATATCTTTCCCCGATTTTAATTTAAGTGCAGATTCACCATCGCTTTTTTCAGGCAAACTTCTCACCAGGGCCGCTATTCCACTGGGATAATAGCTTTTTGAAAACAGCACTTTCTTTGCCCGTTCTTCAGTAATTGAAAGCCCGGCACCAATCATATCCACTTTGCCGGAGATCAGGGCAGGGAGCATAGCACCAAATTCCATATCCACAAACTCTATCTTTTTTCCCAAAAGGAGGGCAACCCGTGAGGCAAACTCAATGTCAAATCCAGCAAGTTTATGTTTGGAATCATAAAATGACATAGGTTCGGTAACTGCAGCCGTTCCAAACCTTAGAACTCCTTTCTCACCATTGAGTTTAAGTTCAGGCATTGGAGCTGGTTTCCCCTTCTCAGGGAACCACCGTTTCATCATATCGTTGTAAGTACCATCAGCTTTTAGGGCTGAAAGGACCGTGTCCATCGCAACCTTAAGGTCTTTGCTACTTAACTGAACAGCAAATCCATATTGATCACCCACAAGCAATTCGGACAGTACGTTAATTCCTTCGTTTTTTGCGGCAATATTTTTCAGGATAGGTAGGTCGTAGCAAGCAGCATCTGCTTTGCCATCTCTTACGGCTATCGCACAGTCAAGAACACTATTGTAGTATTTGATCCGGGCATTCGGAAATCTCTTCAGAACGAACTGATCGGCAACTGTGCCTGTGGGAACAGCAAAAGTCTTTCCCCCTTCAAGTTGGTTTAAACTTGTAATTTGGTTTTCCTTTTTATTGCATCCGTAAAAAGAGAGTATAGCAAGGAAAATGAAAAGAAATAAACGGTTTTTCATAAGAGTCTTTTTAACCAGGTAAGGGAAAAGGAATTCAAAATATTCCGCTTACCAAAAATAATTTATTTTTCTTCAATATCTAAAGGATTTATAAATATCCGGAGAGATAGATTAGGTGCCTTTTCCTTACTTTTGCTGCAAATAGATAATATATCCTTCTCATGATAAGAATTACATCAATTATTGCTGTTGCAATATTCCTGTTTGTTGCTTGTGCAGGACCTGCGGCTAAGGTCGTTCAGGAAGAGCGTCTGACTGATTCTGTTGATCCCTTTATCGGTACAGGCGATCACGGGCACACCTATCCGGGGGCTGCCTTTCCATTCGGACAGATCCAGCTGAGCCCGGACAATGGTACCCAGGGTTGGGACTGGTGTTCGGGTTATCATTACTCCGACAGTATTATAGCAGGATTTAGTCACCTCCATCTCAGTGGAACGGGGATAGGGGATCTTGCAGATATCTCATTCCTTCCGGTAACCTCAGATGTGACTTTTAAAAAAGGAGAAAAAAACAATGAATTTGTTTCCCGATATGCCGGAAAATATAAACACAATCAGGAGGTTGCAAAGGCTGGTTATTACAGTGTCATCCTGAAAAATGGCGGCATCAAGGCCGAATTTACCGTTACCGAACGGGCTGGATTGCATCGTTATACCTTTCCTGAAGGGGGAGAAAATAATTTACTGATCAATCTGGGATTTGCCATAAATTGGGATAAACCTTATCAGACATCCCTCAAGGTTGTAGACAGCCAATTGGTCACGGGCTCGCGTTTATCGCATGGCTGGGCTGCCGATCAGCATGTCTATTTTGCCGTTCGCTTTTCTGCACCTATATCAAAATCTGTAATTACCACCGTTGGCGGAGAAGATAGGAGTGTTGGTTTGCTGAAATTCAACAAGAAACAGGTCCTTGCCAAAGTCGGTATCTCTTCTGTAAGTATTGAAAATGCCCTGGCTAACCTGGATGGCTCATTACCTGGCTGGGACTTTGAGGCAACTCAGAAGGCAGCCTCAGATGCCTGGGAAAAAGAGTTGTCAAAAATCAGGATTCAATCGGTTGATCCGGCCCAAAAACGGATCTTTTACACAGCACTCTACCACACCATGGTGGCACCATCCTTATTCTCCGACTCAAACGGTGAATTTAAAGGAGTCAAGGGCGACGTTCAAAAGGCAAAGGACTACAAACGTTATACGGTTTTCTCTTTGTGGGATACTTACAGGGCTTTGCATCCATTATTTACTCTGACTCAACAGGAGAGGGTAAACGATATGGTGAAGACTTTTCTCGATCAATACAAACAAACCGGCATACTTCCTGTCTGGGAACTCGAAGGAAACGAAACCTTTTGTATGGTGGGGAATCATTCAATACCAGTGATTGCGGAAGCGCTTTTAAAAGGGATTGGAGATTTTGATCATCAACTTGCTTTTGAAGCGATGAAGGCAACCTCAATGCACGATCGCGACGGGATGGGACTCTATGATAAGCTGGGATATATGCCGGCCGATAAAATTTCGCAGTCGGTAGCTAAATCAATGGAAGTGGCTATCGACGACTGGTGCGTAGCCGAAGTCGCCAAAAAACTTGGCAAGACAGAAGATGCTGCCTATTTTAGCAAACGTGCTGAGAGCTTTAAGGCTTATTTTGATAAAGAAACCCGTTTCATGCGCGGCAAACTGAGCAATGGTCATTGGACTACTCCGTTTGACCCTTCCGCCTCACAACATGAGGGGAGCGATTATACCGAAGGAAATGGCTGGCAATATTTGTGGCTTGTTCCGCAAAATGTTCCGGCCCTGATTGAACTTCTGGGTGGAAAACAAGCCTTTGCCGATAAGCTCGATTCATTATTTGCGGTCAAACAAGGGGTTACCGGAAAGAATGCCTCTCCCGATATTTCGGGATTAATCGGGGCTTACGCGCATGGCAATGAACCAGGACATCAAACCACCTTCCTGTTCAACTACGCCGGAAGGGCATGGCGGACTCAGGAGCTAAACCGGCAGGTACAGACAACGCTCTACTTTGACAAACCCGAAGGTCTGAGCGGAAATGAGGATTGCGGACAGATGTCTGCCTGGTATGTTTTCAGTGCCATGGGATTCTATCCGGTTAACCCATCGGAACTTAAATACCAGTTTGGTTCTCCCATTGTTCAGGAAGCGAAACTGGAAGTTGCTCCCGGTAAGTTTTTTACAGTGAAAGCTCCCCTGGCTTCTGTGGCCAACAAATATATTCAGGAGGTAAAACTGAACGGACAGGCTCTCGACCGGACCTTTATCACTCACCAGGAAATTATGGACGGAGGAGTACTTGAGTTTACAATGGGTAGTGAACCAAATAAAGATTTGTTCAAATAGCGATATTTTAGTTGAAAAGAGGAGGTGTCACCTTCTCTTTTCCCTGGGAATTAGCTGTTAAATATAAACAGCTTTTAACTGGTTGCTGATATTCCGGTGCATTTAGCGGATGATTTTTAAAACTCCACTCGATTGCACCGTATTCCACACCGCTTTTTAGCCCCG
>Ga0316230_1002571_pt1 | contig 15542 bp, 18 predicted proteins | sample TBH18025metaG_FD_206004 | JGI IMG/M metagenome (GOLD analysis project Ga0316230, IMG submission 206004) | Freshwater microbial communities from Trout Bog Lake, Wisconsin, USA - TBH18025 | ecosystem: Environmental > Aquatic > Freshwater > Lake > Hypolimnion/Profundal zone | place: USA: Wisconsin...
TTGGCGTAGGTTTCCCGGACCTTCTCCAGGCCCTCGTTGAGGGCATCCAGGTCGAACGGGCGGACCTTGCCGCCGGGGCGTTCGGCGATGGACGGCTTCACGTTGAACCAGCGGGCCAGCCAGGAGCGGTTGTCCCGCTGGGCCTCGGCGATCTTCGTGCGGTAGAACTCGTCCCCCTTGACCCCCTTGTAGACCTTGTCGTTGCCTTCGATCTTGAAGGTGCCCTCCATGAACTGATCGCCTTCCAGGACCGGGATGGTGAGGGCGGCACGGAGATCGTATTTGGGGGATTTGCCCTGGGTGATGCGGGAGACGTTCTTCTTCTTCTGGCTTGCCGTCGTATGGTCCTCCACCTCGATGGTGGGCTTGCCGACGAAGACATCCTTGTAGCCGCGCTTCCAGTAATCGCGCTTGATGTTGATCATGTCCTCGTCGAGGTTCCTCTGCACCAGCAGGTCCTTCGATCCGATCCAGCTGAGGAACCCGTGGGTGCCGGTCTTGGCCAGGGCCGACTTCAGCCGGGAACTGCTGATGACCTTGTTGCCGCGGAAGGCGATCTTGTAGATCCTGACCTTGCCCCCCTCCTTGATGTCGAACACCAGGCGGGACATGGTCGGGCCCATGGGCTCCAGGGAAACCTCAATGACGGGGTTCATGAACCCCTTCTCCGCCGCCAGGTCCACCAGCAGGTCCTTGACCTTGCGCGTCGCCTCCGGATCGTAGACCGTATCCGGGTTGATGGTCAGCTTCCTTTCCTTGATCTTGTCCTTGATGGTGGAGAGGCCCAACTCGGTGCCGCCGTTGAAGGTGACCTCCTTGATCAGGGGCCGCTCCTTGACCCGGATGGTGAGCTTCTTGCCGTCCGCCTCGTCGCTCACCTCGAACTTGATGTCGTCGAACGAGCCGGTGGCCCAGAGCCGGTCCAGCACCTCGGTGAGGTCGACGGTGCGCAGGTCATCGCCGGGCTTCAGCCCCGCCTTGAACAGCACCGTCTCCGGGGTCTGCTTCTGGGTGCCGACCACCTCCAGCTTGGTGATCACTTCCGAATCCTGGGCCGCCGCCGGCAGGGCCTGCAGCCCGGCCAGCAGGACCAGGGGGATCAATCCACTCCGAAACCGGAAGCCAAGGTGTCCGTTCCGTCCTTTGTTATCCGATTTCATCCGCATCCACAGTCCGTAACAGGGGGTTGTACATTCAATGCCCAGGGCAGAGGCCTGCCCGGGTCAACTCGTCTATGCTCAGCGTGGCGATCAGGCGCCGCCCCGGTGGGCGGCGCCGGCAATTATCCTTGGACCCCGGTCAATTGGGACTCGGGGACGACATCAGGTGAAGGGGTATAGAGCGGAACCAGTTTCTCATCCACCAGGTCGAAATGCACCATGCCGGCCGGCACCGAATCCTGGGCCACCATGAGCTCGGCCAGGGGATCCTCCACCTGCTTCTGGATGGCCCGGCGCAGGGGGCGGGCCCCGTAGGCCCGGTCCTTGACGGTGGTCTTCACCAGCCAATCGCAGGCGTCGTCGGTGAGGGTGACCACCAGCTGGTGTTGCTGCAGGGTGACGTTGAGGTCCGCGATGAGCAGGCGGACGATCTTGCGCAGGTCCTCGTCGCCGAGCCGGTTGAACACGACGATCTCGTCGATGCGGTTCAGGAATTCGGGCGGGAAGGAGCGCTTGAGCACCTTGATGGCGTCGCCGGCCCCGGCGTCGGGCCGGGTGCTCTTTTCCACGAAGCCCAGGTTCTTGTCCGGCATCAGTTCCCGGCTGCCGACGTTGGAGGTCATGATGATGATGGTGTTCTTGAAGTCCACCTGGTTGCCGAAGGCGTCGGTGGCGATGCCGTCATCGAAGATCTGCAGCAGCACGTTCATCAGGTCCGGGTGGGCCTTCTCCATCTCGTCGAACAGGATGACGCAGTAGGGGTTGCGCCGGATCCGGTCGGTCAGCAGGCCGCCCTCCTCGTAGCCCACGTATCCCGGAGGCGCCCCGAGCAGCTTGGAGACTTCGTGCTTTTCCATGAACTCCGACATGTCGAAGCGGATCATCTTCTTGGGATCGCCGAACAGGAACCCGGCCAGGGTCTTGGCCAGTTCGGTCTTGCCCACGCCCGTGGGGCCCAGGAACAGGAAGGAACCCATGGGCCGGTTGGGGTTCTTGAGGCCGGTGCGGGCCCGCCGGGTCGCGCGGCTCACCGCGCTCACCGCTTCCTTCTGGCCGATGACCCGCTCGTTGATATGGTCTTCCATGTGGGACAGGTTGGCCTTTTCGTCGTTCTTCAGGGCCCGGACCGGGATGCCGGTCCAGGAGGCGACCACGTCCTCGATGTCCGATTCGTGGACTTCCGCGAACTTCTCGTAGTCCTCCTCGGACAGCTCGGCGGTGGAGCCCTGGAGCTGTTCCCGCAGCTGGACTTCCTTCTGGCGCAGGAGCACGGCCCGCTCGAAATCCCGGTTCAGCACCGCCTCGTTCATCTCGGTGATGACCCGGTGCAGTTCCTCCTCCGCCTTGTGGCTTTCGCCGACCGTGGCGCCGCCCCGGAGCTTCACCCGGGCACCCGCCTCGTCCAGCAGGTCGATGGCCTTGTCGGGCAGGAAGCGGTCGGTGATGTAGCGGTTGGACAGGTAGACCGCCGCGTGCAGCACGGCCGGGCTGTACTTGACCCGGTGGAACAGCTCGTAGCGGCTCTGGATGCCGTCCAGGATCTTCAGGGTTTCCGCTTCGTCCGGCGGATTCACGTTCACCGGCTGGAAGCGCCGCACCAGGCTGCGATCCTTGTCGATGTACTTGGCGAACTCCTTGTGGGTGGTGGCGCCGATGCACTGCACCTCGCCGCGCGACAGGGCCGGCTTGAGGATGTTGGCCGCGTCCAGGCTGCCTTCGGCGGCACCGGTGCCGATGATGCTGTGGATCTCGTCGATGAACAGCACCACGCTCGGGTCCTTGGAGGCCTCGGCGATGATCGACTTCAACCGCTCCTCGAACTGGCCGCGGTACTTGGTCCCGGCCACCACCAGGCTCAGGTCGAGCGCGTAGATCCGCTTGTCCTGCAGGCTCGGCGGCACCTGGCCCTCGAAGATCTTCTGGGCCAGGCCTTCGACGATGGCGGTCTTGCCCACGCCGGCCTCGCCCAGCAGGATCGGGTTGTTCTTGCGGCGCCGGCTGAGGATCTGGATGATGCGGTCCACTTCCAGGTCCCGGCCGATCAGATTGTCGAAGATGCCGCGCTCGGCCAGTTCCGACAGGTTGCGCGCGAACTCGGCCAGCAGCGGATGCTCCTTCTTCTTCTTGGCGATCTTCTCTTCCTTGGTGGCCTCGAGCAGGATCTCCTTGGCGGCGATGAGATCGGCGCCGGCTTCCTTGAGCAGCCGCCCGGCCAGGCTCTGCTCCTCCTTGAGCATCCCCAGCAGCAGGTGCTCGGCCCCCACGTGCTTGTGGTTGAGCTTGGCGCTTTCCTGGGTCGCGTGCTGCAGGATCCGCTTGACCTCCTCTTCCATGGGGATGTCGATGCTGGTGCTGCTGGGCGCGGCCTTCTTGTCCCTGGGGCTCAGGGCCGAGATGAGGCGCTCGCGCAGCAGGTTGGTCTGCACCCCCATGCGGTCCAGCAACTGGATCGAGGTCTTCTCTGCCTCGCGGAGCAGCCCCAGCAGCAGATGGCCGCTCTGGATACTCTCGGAGCCGAACTGGCTCGCTTCATAGCGGGCGAAGAACATGACACGACGGGCTTTTTCAGTGAACTTTTCGAACACGGCTTCCCCCTGGGGAAAAGTCCATCCCCGTTAGCCCTTATGGGGGACCGGGTAGGATAATCCAGGGTAGCGTCATCCGGCCCGGTTGTCCCCACTTGGTTCAAGCTGGGCGATGTTCGCCGGAGAGGCTAATCTGGAAGTTGGGGGTTATCCATGACAGGCGCAACGAATCTTGCCATTCTCGGACTGCAATGGGGCGATGAAGGCAAAGGCAAACTGGTGGATCTCCTCAGTGCCCGGTTCAAGAACGTGACGCGCTTCCAGGGCGGCAACAACGCCGGGCACACCGTCGTGGTGAACGGTCAGAGCATCGCCCTGCACCAGGTTCCCAGCGGCGCCCTCCACCCCGGCTGTTTCCTGGTGGTGGGTTCGGGCGTGGTCCTCAACCTGGAAGTCTTCTTGAAAGAGATCGAAAATTTACGCAGCCGCGGGTTCGACCTGACCGGACGGCTGCTCATTTCCGACCGGGCCCACGTCATCCTGCCCCACCACATCGCGCTGGACCAGTGGCGTGAAGGCGGCAGCGTCAAGATCGGCACCACCGGCCGGGGCATCGGCCCCGCCTATGAAATGAAGGCGGCCCGCAAGGGCATCCGCATGGGCGATCTGCTGCATCCGGAAACCCTGGCCGAGCGGATCCAGCCAGGCTACGACGAAGTCAAGATCCTGCTGGGCGCGACCGCCGCCCTCGCCCCCCTGGCCACCATCACCGAAGACCTGGTCCGGTTGTCCCAGCCGCTCCTGCCGCTCATCGGCAACGCCCAGGACTACCTCTGGCAGGCCTGGCGCGCCGGGGAATCCATCCTGTTCGAGGGGGCACAAGCCACCCTGCTGGATATCGACCACGGCACCTACCCCTACGTCACCAGCTCCAACTGCAGCATCGGCGGCCTGTTCACCGGCACCGGCCTGCCGCCGAAGGTCCTGGACCATGTGCTGGGCGTGGCCAAGGCCTACACCACCCGGGTGGGCGCCGGCCCCTTCCCGTCCGAACTGCTGGACGCCACCGGCGAGCAGCTGCGCCAGGTGGGCCGCGAGTTCGGCACCACCACCGGCCGGCCCCGGCGCTGCGGCTGGTTCGACGCGGTCATCACCCGCCACGCCTGCCGCACCAACGGCGCCGACGGCCTGGGCATCATGAAGCTGGATGTCATGGACGGGTTCAAGGAAGTGGGCATGGTGATCGGCTACCGGGACGGCGAAGGCGCCGTCAGCGGCCGGCTGCCGTCCTGCGCCTCCGACTGGGACCAGGTCCAGCCGGTGGTCAAGATGTTCAAGGGCTGGAGCGCGCCCACCCGGGGCATCACCAGCCCCCGGGATCTCCCCGTCGAGGCGCGCGACTACCTGGCCGCCCTCTGCGACGAGGTGGAGACCCCCATCGCCTACCTGAGCACCGGTCCGGACCGCAGCGAAGGCTACGTCCCCGCCGGCAGCTTCCTGGAACCGCTGCTGGGCTGATGTCCGCTTGGGCCCATGGGACCGGCCTTTCGGCTGGTCCCATGGGCGTCAATCCGGCAGCGCCAGGGCCTTGCCCTCCCGCCGGTGGTCGCTCACGGCCAGGTATGCCCCGCCCGCGCGCCAGACCCCCTGCACATCGGCGATCAGTTCGTGCTTGTCCTTGAGCGGATAGCCCATTCCGGCCAGGGTGGCGAGCAGTTCGGGGCGGTCGAAGCCGGGCTCATGGGCCAGCACGTCCGGCCAACCCTGATGGTGCAGCCGGCTGGCGCCGATGACCTCGTCGGGGCGTTTGCCGTGGACCAGGGTGGCCAGCAGCAGGTCCGCCATGGTCGTGGGGATGGTCGGCCCGCCCGGGGTGCCCAGCACCGCTTCCACGCCCGCGGGGCCGGTCACCAGGACCGGGGCCATGTTGCTGGCGGGTCGCTTGCCCGGCTCGAACAGGTTCGGCCGGTTGCCGATGACGCCGTAGTAGTTCTCCTGGCCTTCGATGAAGGAGAACGAATCGATGCTGCCGTTCAACAGGAAGCCCGCCCCGGCCACGGCCCACTTGGATCCATAGCGCAGGTTCATGGTGTAGGAGTTGGACACGGCGTTGCCTTCGGCGTCGATGACGGCGAAGTGGGTGGTGTGCTTGCCCGCATCCCGGCCTGGCGCCGTCCGGCCGGCGCGCATCCGGCCCGCCAGGACCTCGGTGGGGGTGTCCCGGGCCGGGTCGATCAGTTCGAACAGGTTCTCCCCGTATTCCCGGGTCAGCAGTTCCCGGTAGACCGGGTTGTCGGCCAGGGGCAGGTCGCCCATGTAGTCGAGGCGGTCGATGAAGGCCATCTTGCAGGCCTGGGCCAGATGGTGGTGGTAGGCCGGGCTGCCGTGGCCATGCCGGGTGACGGAAGGCCGGTTGAGGATGCTCAGGATTTCCAGCAGCATGGCGCCGCCGGCCTCGGGCGGCACGGTCCAGACCCGCCTGCCATCCAGGTCGAGGCCGATGGGGTCCAGTTCCCGGAAGCTGTAGCCGGCCAGGTCCTCGGCGGTCACGAAGCCGCCGTTGGCCGCGAGGTCGCCGACGATCTGTTCGGCGATCCGGCCCCGGTAGAAGGACGCCTCGCCTTCCCGCGCCAGGCGCTCGAACGTCCTGGCCAAGGGGGCGTTGAACAGCAGGTCGCCGGCCTGGAAGGGCACCGGGCGCACGTAGAGCCGCCTGGCCTCCGGGGAAACCGCCAGTTTGGGCGCCAACCGGTTCAGGCAGTCGGCCTCGTACTGGGTGACGACGGCCCCGGCCTCGGCCCGCCGGGCGATGGCCAGCAGCAGGTCCTTGGCCTTCAGCTTGCCGTAGCGCTTCTGCATGGCGAAGAACGCCTTGACCGTGCCCGGCACGCACACCGACGCGGGGCCGAAGGCGGTCTTGTCGGGATCCGGGGAGCCGTCGGGCAGCAGGAAGGCCTCGCGCCGGGCGCCGCCAGGCGCCTGCTCGCGGTAGCTGAACACCTTGGGCTGGGCGCCCTTCTCCTGGAACAGCAGGTAGCCGCCCCCGCCGATGTTGCCGGCCTGGGGGTGGTAGATGCAGAGGGAGAAGGCCAGGGCGAAGGCCGCGTCGAAGGCGTTGCCGCCGTCCTGCAGCACCTCCACCGCCAGTTCCGAAGCCTGCCGGGAGGCGGAAGCCACCGCCCCCCTGCCGCGGGCCGTGGAGACCTGCCCCGGGTTCCGGCCGGACATGGTGACCCTGAAGCTGTTGTAAGTGTTGGCCAAGCCGGCATCCTTTCGCGAAGGAAAATCCAAGATAGCACGACGAAGGGGCGCCCCTGGCGGGGCGCCCCTGGGGTGGCGTTGATCCCGTCTACTCGGCGGGTTCAGCTTCCTTCGGCTCGGGGAGAACGTAATCCACGAGCTCGATGATCGCCATGTCGGCCGCGTCGCCCAGACGATAGTCCGTCTTGAGGATGCGGGTGTAGCCGCCGGGGCGGCCGTCGAAACGGGCCCGGAAGGCGGCGTCGAACAGCTTGGCCACGGTGGCCTTGCTGCCCAGGCGGGCCATGGCGAGACGGCGGTTGGCCACCGTGTCGTTGCGGCCGAGGGTGATGAAGGGCTCCACGAACTTGCGGAGCTCCTTGGCCTTCACGAGCGTCGTTTGCAGACGCTCATGGGTGATGATCGAGATGGCCAGGCCCTTCATGAGAGCTTTGCGCTGGTTGGTGGTGCGGCCCAGGCGCTTGCCCGAAAGATTGTGACGCATGGGGTTGCTCCTATACTTCCTGTTCGATGCGCATACCGAGGGAAAGGCCGATGCGGGCGAGCTCGTCCTTGATCTCCTGCAGTGATTTCTTGCCAAAGTTCTTGGTTTTCATCAGTTCCGCTTCGGTGCGCTGAACCAGCTCACCGATCGTCGTGATGTTGGCGTTCCGCAGGCAGTTGTTGGCCCTGACGGACAGTTCCAGTTCTTCAACGGACTTGCTGAGCATGCCGTTGACGCCCTCGGTGGTGAGAATGGCCACGCCGGGTTCGGCTTCCACCGCATCCTCGTCCTGACGGGCGAAGATGAGGAAGTGCTCACGGAGGATCAGGGCCGAATCGCTGACAGCGTCCTTGGGATCGACGGTGCCGTTGCTCCAGACCTGCAGGGTGAGCTTCTCGTAGTCGGTGCTGTGGCCGACCCGGGCCGGTTCGACGATGTAGTTGACCCGGGTGATGGGGCTGTGGTTCGAGTCCAAGGGAATGAACCCGAGCCCGAGCCGTTCGTCCAGGTTGCGGTCGGCGGTGACGAACCCGCGGCCCATGCTGACCTGGATCTCCATTTCCAGCTCGCCGTCCTCGCCCAGGGTGGCGATGTGGACGTTGGGGTCCGTCACCTCCACGTTCTGGTTGCAACGGATCGAGCCGGAAGTCACCACGCCTTCGCCCTTGTGGCTGATCGTGACGATCTGGGGCTGGCTGGAGTGGAGCTTCAGGGGCACTTCCTTGAGGTTCAAGAGGATGTGCGTGACATCCTCCCAGACGCCGGGCATGGCGGTGAATTCGTGCTGCACACCCTTGATCCGGACATTGGTGATGGCCGCGCCTTCGATGCTGCTGAGCAGCACCCGGCGCAAGGCATGACCGCAGGTCGTGGCGAAACCGCGCTCGAATGGATAGGCGACGAATTCGCCGTAAGAGCCCGTCTTCGAGCTCGCACTGACTTCCGCGAAACGCGGACGCTGGAAATCGCTGATGTTCAGCATTCCTGTCCCCTTACTTGCTGTAGAGTTCGACGATCAGCTGCTCATTGATGTCAAGAGGCACATCTTCCCGGGAGGGAACCGCGATCACCGCGCCCTTGAAGGCGCTGGCATCGAGGGTGAGCCACTGGGGAATCCCGCGGCCAGCCGCGGTCTCCAGGGAGGACTTCACGAAATCGTTCTGCTGGGCCTTGGCGGAGATTTCGATGCTTTGGCCGGCCTTGGTCTGGTAGCTGGGAATATCGACCCGCTTGCCGTTGACCAGGATGTGGCCGTGCATCACCATCTGCCGGGCGGCGGCGCGGCTGGGGCAGAACCCGAGCCGGAACACCACGTTGTCCAGCCGGCTTTCCAGGAAGGAAAGCAGGTTGTGGCCGGTCACGCCCTTCTTGCTTTCGGCGTGTTTGAAATACAGGCTGAACTGCTTCTCAAGCACGCCATAGATGCGCTTGACCTTCTGCTTCTCGCGAAGCTGGAGGGCATAGCCGGTGGGTTTCTTGGCCTTGGCAGCACCGTGCTGTCCAGGAATCTTGCCTTTGCGGGTCTCGAAGGAGCACTTTTCCTTGAAGCAGCGTTCGCCCTTCAGGTAGAGCTTCATCCCCTCGCGACGGCAGAGGCGGCATACGGCATCACTATATCGAGCCATTGTTCTCCTCCTCTCTTAAACCCGGCGCCGCTTGGGAGGGCGGCAGCCATTATGGGGAATGGGGGTGACGTCGCGGATGCTGGTCACTGAAATACCGGCGGCGTTGAGGGCGCGGATGGCGCTCTCACGACCCGCGCCGGGCCCCTTGACACGGACGTCCACGGAACGGACGCCCTGCTCTTTGGCCGCTTCGGCGGCGACGCCGGCGGCGATCTGCGCGGCGAACGGCGTGCCCTTCCGGGTGCCCCGGAAGTTCTGGTTGCCGCTGGACGCCCAGGAGAGCATGTTCCCCAATGGGTCAGAGATGGAAATGATGGTGTTGTTGAACGAGGCCTGAATATGCGCCACGCCGTGGGGTACGTTACGTTTTTCTTTTTTCTTGACCACCTTCTTGCCGGCGGTCTTTGACTGAGTCTTTGCCATATCAGTTCCTCAACCCTTACTTCTTCTTGCCGGCGACGGTCTTGCGCTTGCCCTTGCGGGTGCGCGCGTTAGTGTGCGTGCGTTGACCGCGGACGGGCAGCCCCTTGCGGTGGCGGAGCCCACGGTAACATCCGATGTCCATCAGCCGCTTGATGTCCAGGCCGATGTTCTTGCGGAGGTCGCCTTCGACGGTTTCTTCGGAAGTGATGACCCGGCGGATGCGGCCGACCTCTTCCTCGGTGAGATCCCGCACCTTGGTGCCGAAATCCACCTTGGCCCGGGTCAGGATGCTCTGTGCCTTGGGCCGACCGATGCCAAAGATATACGTAAGCGCGATCTCGATGCGCTTGGCAATAGGCAGATCGATACCTGAGATGCGTGCCATGCTTACTCCTTAACCTTGGCGCTGTTTGTGCTTGGGGTTTTTCTTGCAGATGATCCGATTGATGCCTTCACGGCGGACCACCTTGCAGTGCTCGCACAATCTTTTGATAGACGGCCTGACTTTCATGAATTCCCCCGATGGGACATTTGTGAGCGTTACTTGAATCGGTAAATGATGCGGCCGCGGCTGAGATCGTAAGGCGTGACCTCGACCAGGACCCGGTCACCAGGAAGAATGCGGATGAAATTCTTTCTCATCTTGCCGCTGATATGTGCAAGCACCTGGTGCTTGTTCTCCAGCTCAACCCGGAACACGGCATTGGGCAATGACTCCACCACTGTGGCTTCGAGCTCAATGGCTTCTTCTTTGCTCAAGCTTGCTCCTGAAATAGTTGAACTAATTGGTCATGGATCTGTTCCGGAGGCCGGCTTCCATCCACGGACCGGTAATGGGGCATTCCCTGGTAGAAGGCCTGCAGGGGCTGGAAGGTCTTGTTGAATTCAACCATCCTGCTCTGGAAGGCCTCGGAGGTGTCATCCGCCCTGTGCTTCAGCGAACCGCCGCACAGATCGCAGATGCCCTCCACCTTGGGAGGCTTGCTGTTGAGGTTGTAGATTGCGCCGCAGGCATTGTTGCTGCATACCCGGCGGTTGACGACCCGCGCTTCCAGCTCCTGCCAGGGGACCTCGATGTCCATCACGTAGCCCAAAGCGATTCCTTGTGCGGAGAGGAAAGTCTGCAGGGATTCAGCTTGAAAAAGGGTTCGGGGATAACCATCGAACAACACGTCACCGGTTTCGTCCTGCAGCCGCGCGAAAACGATACCATTGACTGTGCTGTCATCCACTAGCTTGCCGCTGGCCATGAGGGCCTTGGCCCGAAGGCCGACTTCCGTTCCTTTCGAAACGGCATCTCTCAGAATATCACCCGTAGACAGGTGGATCAAAGACCTTTTTTCAACCAGGCGTTTGGCCTGGGTTCCTTTGCCGCAGCCGGGGGGTCCCAGCAGGATATGAACTTTCATTTGGTACGCCCTCCAGCTTTGGCGAGGCGCCCTCCGCGGAGCCGCCCCTGCTCTAGGAAACCATCGTAGCGGCGCATGACCTGGTAGCTTTCCAGCTGGGCCACGGTGTCCAGAGCGACGCCCACGACGATCAGGAGCGACGTCCCGCCGAAATAGAAGTTCAGACCCGGCATGCTGTTGGTGATCACCGTCGGCACGATCGAAACCACGGCGAGGTAGATGGCGCCGGCGAAGGTGAGCTTGGACAGGATGCTGTCCATGTAGATGCTGGTCTCCCGGCCCGGCCTGATGCCGGGGATGTAGCCGCCGGATTTCTTCATGTTGTCGGCGGTTTCATCGGGATTGAAGACGATGCTGGTGTAGAAGAAGGCGAAAAAGACCACCACGCCGACGAACACCGGCACATAGATCCAGAAGTGGGTCTGCGGGCTGATGTAGCTGGAGATCTTGGCCAGCCATTCCCACTTGGTGAACTGGGCGATGGTGGCGGGGAAGAAAATGACCGAACTGGCGAAGATCACCGGCATGACGCCCGCGGTGTTCACCTTGAGCGGCAGGTAGGAACTGCGCTGGCTGGCCATGCTGGAAGAATCCACCCGCCGGGCGTAATGGATGGGAATGCGGCGGTAGGCGTTCTCCACCAGGACCACGCCGAGCAGCACGGCGGTCATGGCCACCAGGAGCAGGAGGAACACGCCCGGAGGCGCCACGTTGCCCTTGTTCTGGATGGAATCGCGGAACATGGCGCCGATCGTCTGGGCTGCCCTGGGCAGTCCGGAGACGATGCCGGCGAAGATCAGCAGCGAGATGCCGTTGCCGATGCCCCGTTCGGTGATCTGCTCGCCGAGCCACATCACGAAGATGGAGCCGGTGGCGAGGGTGAAGGCGCAGAGCAGCTTGAACTCGACCCCGGGGATGATCACCACGTCGGGTCCCAGGCTCTGGGCCAGGGAGGCGATGCCGAAGCCCTGGATGAAGGCCAGGCCGACGGTCAGGTAACGGGTCCACTGGTTGATCTTCTCGCGGCCCGCTTCACCCTCCTTCTTCTGGAGGTTCTCGAGGGTCGGCACCACCGCCCCCATCAGCTGCAGCACGATGCTGGCGGTGATGTAGGGGGTGATGCCCAGGGCGAAGATGGAAAATTTCTTGAAGGCGCCGCCCGAGAAAAGATCGACGACGTTGAGCAGATCTCCGGCCTTGCCCAGGTTCTTGGCCAAGGCTTCGGCATTGACCCCCGGAACCGAAACGTGCACGCCGAGCCGGTAGATCACGAGCATGACCAACGTGAAAATCAGCCGCTTGCGCAGTTCGGGGTTGGTGAAGAGCTGTCGGATCTTTTCCATATCCTGGTTCGCCCTTTATTATTTGGCCGCCTGCTTGGCGCAGGGGTCTTGGATGGTGCCGCCGGCAGCCAGGATGGCTTCGCGGGCGCCCTTGGAAACGCGGTCCGCGACGATGGTGACCTTGTGGGCCAGTTCGCCGTTGTTGAGGACCACGATGCCGTTGGCGGAAGCATCCAGCAGCTTCTTGTCGCGCATGGATTCGAGGCAGACCGTCTCGCCTTCGGCGAAATGCGTGCTGATGAAGGTGAGGTTCAGTTCCTGCAGGTTGAGGGCGTGGACGTTGGTGAAGCCGCGCTTGGGCAGCCGGCGCACCAGGGACATCTGGCCGCCTTCAAAACCGCGCTTCGAGGAGTAGCCCCGGCGGGATTTCTGGCCCTTTTCGCCACGGCAGGAGGTCTTGCCATGGCCGGAGCCCTTGCCGCGACCGACGCGCTTGCGACCCTTGACGGCGCCCAATGCGGGCTGGAGTTCATTCAATTTCATGGCTTACCCCTTCACCGTGATGTCGATGAGGTAGGGAATGCGCTTGACCATGCCGTGCACGTTCGGCGTGTACTCGCACTCGCGGAAATCCCCGACCTTCTTGAGGTGCAGGGTCTGGAGAAAGGCACGGTGCTTGGGCACCATGCAGATCTTGGAGCGCTTCAGGGTCAGGATGACCTGCTTCCCGAGAATCTCTGACATGCTAGGCCTCCGCCTGGTCGAGACCACGATTGACCATGGTCTGGTAGGGGTCCATGAGTTCCTTGAACCCTTCGAAGGTGGCGCGAACCACGTTGTGCGGGTTGGACGAGCCCAGGCTCTTGGTCAGCACGTTCTTGACGCCGACCGCTTCCATGATGGCGCGCACCGCGGCGCCGGCGATCACGCCAGTGCCCTCCGGAGCGGGCTTCATCAGCACCGAGCCCGAACCGAACCGGCCGGTGATCGGGTGCGGCAGGCTGCCGTTGGCGGTGACGGGGACCTTGATCATGTTCCGCTTGGCGCTCTCGATGCCCTTCTTGATGGCCGAAGGTACTTCGAGGGCCTTGCCGAGGCCGAAACCGACCTTGCCGTTGCCGTCACCGACCACCACGAGCGCGGAGAAGGAGAAGTTCTTGCCCCCCTTCACGACCTTGGTGACCCGGCCGACGTAGATGACCTGGTCCTTCATTTCGCCCGACTGGGACGAATCCTGTGAGTGTCTGTTGTCTGTATATGCCATTGGCCCCTCCTTAGAACTGGAGCCCGGATTCGCGGGCGCTGTCAGCCAGCGCCTTGACGCGGCCGTGATAGACATATCCGTTGCGATCGAAGACGACGCTGGTGATGCCCTTCTCTTTGAGACGGGCGGCGACGGCTGCTCCGACGGCTTTGGCGGCGGCGATATTGGAGCCACTCTTCAGGGTCTCGCGCAGATCCTTTTCCAGGCTGCTGGCGGCGGCCAGGGTGATGCCCTGGGTGTCGTCCACGGCCTGCACATAGATGCGCTTGAGGCTCTTGAAGATGGTGAGACGAGGACGCTCGGGGGTCCCTGAAAGGCGGCCGCGGATGCGGGCCTTCGTCTGTTGACGGCGAAGTGTGAGATCTTTACCCATGGTTTCTCCTACTTCCCAGTCTTGCCGGCCTTGCGGCGGATGACTTCACCGGTGTACTGGACGCCCTTGCCCTTGTAGGGCTCCGGCTTGCGGAACTTGCGGATGTCGGCGGCCACCTGGCCGACCAGCTGCCGGTCGATTCCGATCACGGTGAGATGAGTGTTCTTTTCCACGCCGATCGTGATGCCCTCGGGGGCGATGTAGTGGATCGGGTGGCTGTAGCCGAGATCGAGACGAAGATTGGGGCCTTCCATCGCCGCTTTGTAGCCGACGCCGACGATATCCAGTTCCTTCTTCCAGCCCGTGGTCACGCCGAGGACGGCGTTGTTGATCAGGGCGCGGGTCAGGCCGTGGAAAGCCCGGTACTGGGCTTCGTCGGAGACGCGGGTCAGGTTGATGGAATCGGCCTGCACGTCGACGGTGATCCCAGCGTGGATCGGGCAGCGAAGCGTGCCCTTGCTTCCTTCGACGACGGCCTCAGCCCCGTGGATGGTCACTTTGACGCCTTGCGGCAGTGCCACTGGCTTTTTTCCGATGCGAGACATGATGGTTTCCTTGGAAAGGGTTTAAGGGCGGATGGCTACCAGACGTGGGCGAGGATTTCTCCGCCCAGGTTCTGCTTGCGGGCATCCTTGCCGGTCAACAGGCCTTTGGGGGTGGTGAGGATGGCGATGCCAAGCCCACCGTGCACTTCGGGGATCTCCTTGACGCCGGCGTAGATGCGCAGGCCGGGGCTGGAGATGCGCTTGAGTCCGTGGATGACCGGCTCGCCGGTCTTCACGTACTTGACGTTGACGATGAGGTAGTTGCGGCCCTCGTGCTCAACGGCCTTGAAGCCGTGGATGTAGCCTTCCTGCTTGAGGATGGCGGAGAGACGAACCTTCATGCTGCTGGCGGGGATGACCACGGAATCGTGGCCGGCCATGATGCCATTGCGCAGACGGGTGAGGTAATCAGCGATCGGATCAGTGTTCATGGGTAGCCTCTCCTCACCAGCTCGATTTCTGGACGCCCGGGAGCTCGCCGGCGAGGGCGTGCTTGCGGAAACAAAGGCGGCACAGTTCGAACTTGCGCATGTAGCCCCGGGGACGGCCGCAGACTTTGCAGCGGTTGCGGTGCTGGGTCGAGAACTTGGGTTTGATGCTGTCTTTATATCTTTTGCAGGTGCTGGCCATGTGGGCTCCTTGGCTACTTGCGGAAAGGCATGCCCAGATGGGCGAGGAGCGCGCGGGCCTCAGGGTCCGTGGGCGCCGACGTGACGAAGGTGATGTTCATGCCCTTGATCTTCTCGACCTTGGAGTAGTCGATCTCCTGGAAGATCAGCTGGTCCTTGAGGCCCAGGGTGTAGTTGCCCCGGCCGTCGAAGGACTTGGTGGGCACGCCGCGGAAATCCCGGACCCGGGGCAGGGACAGCGTCACCAGCCGGTCCAGGAACTCCCACATGCGGGGGCCGCGCAGGGTGACCATGCAGGCGATGGGCATGCCGGCGCGCAGCTTGAACTGGGCGACGCTCTTCTTGGCCTTGCGCACCACGGCCTTCTGGCCCGCGATGGCGGTCAGCTCGTCCACGGCGACGTCCAGGACCTTGATGTTCTGGATGGCGTCGCCGACGCCCATGTTGATAACGATCTTCTGAAGACGGGGCACTTGCATTTCAGAGGTGTACCCGAATTCGTCCTTGAGCTTAGCCGCCACTTCGGCGACATAGCGGGCCTTGATGCGGGGCTCCGCTTTG
>Ga0316230_1002572_pt1 | contig 15526 bp, 8 predicted proteins | sample TBH18025metaG_FD_206004 | JGI IMG/M metagenome (GOLD analysis project Ga0316230, IMG submission 206004) | Freshwater microbial communities from Trout Bog Lake, Wisconsin, USA - TBH18025 | ecosystem: Environmental > Aquatic > Freshwater > Lake > Hypolimnion/Profundal zone | place: USA: Wisconsin...
GGCATTGGACGCCAACTAGCTGGTAGCCAAGTTCCCTTGGTTGGAATCAATATGGGCCGCCTGGGATACATGACTGATATTCCCATTCAGGACGTCAAAGTCGTGCTTCCGAAAATCATTGCCGGTGAATATGAAGCGGATACCAGAACACTACTGGATGCCGTCGTATTACGAGGCAGCCAAATTATCAACCGCGCATTGGCTTTAAATGATGTGGTTGTTAACCGCTCCGGCATCTCTGGAATGGTTGAGCTCGCGGTGCGAGTCAATGGCTCCTTCATGTACAACCAGCGCTCTGACGGCTTAATTGTGTCAACCCCGACTGGCTCAACAGCCTATGCGCTGGCTGCCGGCGGCCCCATCCTTCACCCTCGCGTAGCCGGCATTCTCCTGGCGCCGATTGCACCACACTCCCTCTCGAATCGTCCGATTGTATTGCCGGAAGATTGCGTAACCAGCATTGAGGTGGTCGATGGTCGCGAGGTCATTGTAAATTTTGATATGCAGTCTCAAACCGACCTCCAGACTGGTGACAAGATTGAAGTGCGCCGATCTGAAAAATCTATCACTCTTTTGCATCCTCGCAGCCATAGTGACTACAAAACATTGCGCGAGAAATTGCATTGGAATGAGTACCCATCGACTTTCTAATGTCGTTTTCTTTGGTACCCTAATACACCATGCTTCAAACTCTGACCCTGCGCGACTTTGTGATTGTTGATCACCTAGATCTGGATTTCGCTTCGGGATTTACTGTTTTAACCGGCGAAACCGGCGCTGGAAAATCCATCCTCCTTGATGCCTTAAGCCTGGTGCTCGGAGAGCGCGCCGATAGCAGTCAAATTCGAGAAGGCAGTCAGCGCGCTGAAATCAGCGCCCAGTTTCAGATTGACTCACAACAGCTTCCTCAATTTACAAAATGGCTCGATGATCAAGGCTTTCCAATGGAAGAAGAGGGGCGCAGCCTTTTATTAAAACGATCTATTGAAAGCAGTGGACGCAGTCGGGCTTTCATCAATGGCAGTGTTGCCACCTTAGCTCAACTCCGCGAAGCCGGCGATCAGCTAGTAGATATTCATGGTCAACATGCCCATCAATTACTTTTAAAAAGTGGGGCACAACGCGAACTACTTGATCGACATGCAAATTTAACTTCCTTAGCCACAGAGGTTGCCAATGCATTTAAACAATTTAACGATTCACGTCGCAAGCTAATCCAAGCTGAAAATGCCGGACAAGATATTGAGCGTGAGCGTGAACGCTTAGAGTGGCAACTGGAGGAGTTAACTGAGCTATCCCCCCAGGAGGGTGAATGGATCCAAGTTCAAAGCGAACATAGTCGACTTGCCAATGGCGCAAAAATTTTAAGTGGTTGCCAAGAGGCCATTGAAGCACTCAGTGATGCAGAAAGCTCAGTGGACTCCACACTTTCTAAAATTAGCACCACTATCGCAGCCCTGGCTGAACATGACCCCGCACTAAAGAATGTTAGCGAAGCCCTCGCCTCTGCACAAATTCAAGTGGATGAGGCCGTGCATGGACTTAATCGCTACTTACAAAAAGCAGACCTCGACCCTGAGCGCCTACAACAAATAGAAGAGCGCATGCAGGCCTTGCATTCTGCTTCTCGCAAATACCGCGTTGAAACAGAGTCCCTACCGGCACTACTTCTAGAAACAAGTGAGCGCTTAGAAGGTTTGCTGGCCTCACAAAATATTGAGGCCTTACGCAAGCAAGTCAAAAACGAAGAAGCAACCTACCTAACGCTCGCTAAACAGCTGACTAAAAAACGGCTTGGTGCAGCATCCACATTAAGCAAGCTAATTACCGATGCCATGCAGGATCTTTCGATGGCGGGTGGAAAACTAGATATTGCATTAAACCCCTTGAGTGAGGGAGGGGCTTATGGTTTAGAGCAGATTGAGTTCTTGGTTGCCGGGCATGCTGGAAGTACTCCCAGACCGCTCTCAAAGGTGGCCTCGGGAGGCGAGCTAGCCCGCATTAGTCTGGCTATCAGCGTCATCACCAGCAAAGCTTCCTTCACTCCCACCCTCATTTTTGACGAAGTTGATGCCGGCATTGGTGGCGCAGTCGCCGAAATGGTAGGTAAATTACTCAGACAGCTAGGGCAATCGCACCAGGTCTTATGTGTCACCCACTTACCCCAAGTAGCGGCACAAGGTAACCACCACTTCAAAGTCAGTAAATCACAAATTGGAGACACCACCACTTCACAAGTAGATTCTCTTGCCAGAACGGAACGTGTTGAAGAGATTGCCAGAATGTTGGGTGGCGCAACCATTACAGATACCACTCGTCGCCATGCGCGCGAATTGTTGGAGCAAAACTAAATTGGCTTAGATGGTGCTTTAAAGATTTCTAGCCACAAGTCCAAGACCCACGATCTTGCCTCAATCAACTGCGGTTCAGCACCAATATCCACTCGAGTTTTCTCAGCACCATCTAAGCGCAAGCGATGTTGACGCGCTCTCAGTAAGCGGTATGCATTAGCAGCATTGAATGCAAGCACCTGATTAATCAAGCCCACCTTTCCAGCGATATCCAATAATGCAATATTGCCTAAATTGCTCACCAATTGCTCATGACTGTGGGCATATGCCAGAACCAAGAATTGCACCATAAATTCAATATCCACCATTCCACCAGCATCATGCTTTAAGTCAAACTGATCTGAATGATTGGGGTGGCCTGCATGCACCTTGCGCCGCATGTCCAAGATCTCGGCCCGCAATACCGCAGCATTGCGTTTTTGTCGCAACACCTCTGAGCGGACTGCCTCAAAGAAGTGACCCAGCTCAGGATTTCCGGCCGAATATCTAGCCCTCGTGAGAGCTTGATGCTCCCACACCCAAGCAGCGTTATCCCCTTCTCGCAATTGGTATTTTCTAAAAGCCTCTGCATTGGTAACTAAAAATCCCGCAGAACCATTTGGGCGTAAGCGCGTATCAATCTCGAAAAGAGTTCCAACTGCGGTATAGGTTGTTAGCCAATTAATCATGCGCTTGGCCAATAATCCATATACCTCCTGAGCGGCGTAATCTGAATCATCAGACTGGTATAAAAAAACGAGGTCTAAATCAGAGGCGTACCCCAACTCCTTTCCACCCAACTTCCCATACGCAATAACAGCAAAGGGTGGCAGACTCAAATCTAAGTCGAACTTTTTTGCAACATCTGGCCAGACCCGCTCAAAGGTCGTTTGCAACATTAAATCAGCCAATGCAGAAAGGTGGTCGCTGACCTTTTCCACCGGAAGCGGAGTTTCCATCCCAATTCCCAAGTCCGCCAACAGAGTAATAAATGTTTCAGTGTGATGCGTTACTCGCAACACATCCATTGCCTGCTCAACTCCATCTCCATGAGACAGAACATCGTCTAGCCGAATATTGAGGGTTGCCTGCACTTCCCGCCAATACCCCTGTGAATCATGAATCAATGCAAGCTCAACACGAGGACTTAACAAGTAATCCAATAAATGGGGATGTCGCGTAAGGTACTCGGCACCCCACTTGGACGTTCTAAGCAAAGCCAGCACATTGAACAATGCCTTGGGATACTCAGCCAAAATTGAGAGATAGGCATTGCGACGTGCAATCGCTTCTAGCAAGTCAAAACAGCGCAACAAAGTGATGTCTGCCATTGCGCCCGCGCGCTCTTGGTCGCCCGACAACTCGTCAGCAGCCTGGCGGAGCAGATTGCGCAAAATGAAACGGCTCTTTTCAGGCAACTGCTTTTGCTTGGGGCTCTCGAGCCAAGCACGCCAGCGGATAAGACTCTGTGGGAATATGAGTGGATCTGGCATCCAATCATCCTCCCATGGTGTCAGCTCCAAGCGCGCTCCTGCATCCAAAGCAAACGCCTCTCCAAATAACCGGGCCACTGCCGTTTGATGCCCCTCAAGCTCGGCCAAAAATGGGGCGCCCTCGAGGCTACCATGAGGCCCCAGCATCGCCGTAGCCAAACGCGCCTGCGCCACTTCACTCTCTGGCAAATAATGCGTCTGCTGATCCTCCCAAACCTGAATGCGGTGCTCTAAACGCCGGAGGAAGACGTAGGCCTCTTTTAAAGCGAGCACATCTTGCTTGGGCAATAAAGCAAGCTCTTGAATCAAATCCAAAACCTCCAAGGTGGGGCGCACACGAAAACGAGGGTCCGTACCCCCCCGCATCAGCTGAAACATTTGCGCTAAAAACTCGATCTCACGAATTCCACCACGCCCTAATTTAATGTCACGCGAGCGCCCAGAATGTTGAGAGGATCTTTTTTCCGCCTCAATCTGAATCTGAGCATGCAGTTCACGAATAGAGGCAATAACTCCATAATCCAAATGGCGTCTATAAACAAAAGGGCGAATCAATTGATCCAACTCTTTTTCGCAATACTCAAAACTGGGGGCCTCAGGCAATGGGGCAATAAGACGCCCTTTAATCCATGCATAGCGCTCCCACTCCCTGCCTTGGACCATAAGGTACTCTTCTAACATCCCCAAACTACATACCAATGGACCCGAATCGCCATTCGGGCGCAAGCGCATATCAACTCTAAAGACAAATCCATTCGCATCATGTTCAGCCAAAAGCCGAATCAAACGCCTACCCATGCGGGTAAACCACTCTTGGTGAGAAAGGCTCTGAGACGCACCTCTCGTTTCGCCATCGCGCTCATATAAAAATATCAAGTCGATATCAGAAGATAGATTAAGCTCTCGACCCCCCAACTTCCCCATGCCTACCACCATTAGTGGCATTTCAGCATCCCATTTCTCACTCCATGGAAGCCCAAAACGACCCTTTAAATCTGTCCGAATAAAGTCTATGCACAGTGAAATGCTCACCTCAGCAAAATCACTCATGCCCTGCGTAACTTCACCCAAGGATGCAAGGCCATTCAAATCACGGAAAGCGAGCCAAACCATCAGCTGCTGGCGCGCCAAGCGCAAATCAGCCATAAATTCAGACTCATCACACGCTGTGCCATGCTGCAACGCTGGATACCGGCGCAAAAGAGTCAAGATTGCCGCACGATTGATTTTTTGACTCCCATGCACCCTTAACCAATCTTGCCATTGAGGCTGAGCACTGAGCCAGCGCTGAGCATAGGTAGAGTGGGCAGTCAAAAAACCAATTTGCTGAGAAAAATCAATCATTTCACCATCTTAATCGGAGCCAGGAATATGACTCAAGTGCTTGGCGGACCGGGGGTAGCTGACGGATAATAGAGTCCATGGTTCGAAACATCATCCAGCGTCGCCTGCAGAGCGTGCTTCAAAAACGTCCTCAGGGTGCTGGTGGGGCATGGCGCAAACGCGCCATTATTCTGGGGGCGGTCATTTTTAGTACCATCGTCCTGGGCCATCTCGGCGTCCGCTTTTTACTCTGGCCACAAATAGAAAAGTCCAAGCCAGCCATTGAAAAATTATTAAGCGCCCGCCTGGGGGCAAACATCAGCATTGATGCATTGCAAGTTTCATGGACGGGTATGCGGCCTAGCTTTCAAATGACGGGGCTGCGCTTTAATACCCCGGACAAGACCGGCACCCCCTTACTCCAAATACAAAATATATGGGGCGAATTAAGTTGGGAGTCGTTTTATCACCTCGCCCCCTATTTTCATGATTTGCATTTCCAGGGCGCGCAAATCTATGCAGAGAGAAATGAAAAAGGGTCAATTTCTGTAGCCGGAATTCCTATTGACAGCAACAGCGATGACTTTTCTGCAGAGAACTGGCTGCTGGATCAAAGGGAAATTCAAGTCAAGGATGCCCAAATTGCTTGGCATGATGCCATCAATACAAAGCCCAATACCGCTATTCATGTTCAACAGCTTTACCTCAATAACGGAATCCGCAAACATCAGGCCGCCATCACCGTCAGTACACCGTGGTCGACCGATCCCATTGATATTGAGGCTAATTTTGTCCATCGCTTAAATGGTCAACCTGGCAACTGGCGCGATTGGATTGGGCGCTTTTCCTGGAATGTCTCTGACCTCCACCTCAATCAACTTGCCACAGACTTTTCTCTGCCCATTAACACGCTAACGGGCAACCTGAATTCTCACGGCGACCTTAATATTGAAAAGGGGTTAGCGGACGGTGGCCAACTGTACCTAGCTGCAGATCAATTTAGACTCCAACTCAATAAAGGAGAAGAGCCAGTAGAGTTTGGTCACCTGGAAACGAACTTGGTGCAAGCGAACGACAAAGGCATGCTTTCTGTTAGTACCAAACACTTCGCTTGGCGGGCCATTGATGCTGCAAATAATGCACCCCTCCAAACTTTAAGCCCCATGACCTTCCGCTGGCGCCCTCCTGCGCCCAATGAAGAAATCAAAGAGTTTGGCTTTTCTTCAAGCAATATTCAGGTAGCAGACGCAGCGCTATTTGCAATCAATCTTCCGTTACCAAAAAAAATTCACTCCTGGATCAAGGCTTCCGAAGCCAATGGCCAATTACAAGATTTAGACATCAACTGGTCTGAAAGCAAATCCGCCCTCGCGACCCTGCCGATTCCTGGTGCGTGGTTTAACTCGAACAAACTCGACTTTGCCATCAAAGCCAAATTAATTGACTTGAGTATGGCTGGAATAAATAAATCGATGCCCACGATTCGCCACCTCTCTGGAGTCGTGGATGCCGACCAAAATCAAGGTAACTTTTTACTAAACTCTAGCAACCTAGAAGTGGAAATACATGACTTCTTGGAAGAGCCTAAAATCCAGCTCGATAATGCAACCGGGGTAATTAGTTGGTCAAAACAACGCGGAAAATGGAACGTCTCCGCAAAACAAGTGGCAGTAAAAAATGCAGACCTCACTGCCAAAATTTCAGTGAACTACCTCTTGGGGAACTCCAAACAGCCCGACCAAATGACCTTGGATATGGACTTCCTTAAGGCCGGCCTAGCGACTGCTTATCGCTATCTGCCCGTTGAGATGGATAAGGACACAAGACAGTACCTCCAGAGCGCTTTTGAAGCTGGCGATATTGAAAAAGGCTCTCTCCACATTGAAGGCGACCCCAACGAAATCCCATTTTCAAAACCCCAAAGTGGGGAGTTCAGCCTTCAACTACCAATTATCAATGCCACATTCAAACCGGTACCCTTGATTCCAAGCAATCAAGGCATCTGGGGTGCCTTTACTAAGGTCAATGGCATGCTAAGCATGCAACAGTCAGCGCTGACTGTGGATATTCCTTCGGCCCATTACAAAACCGTTGCATTAAGTAATGTTCATGCTCAAATCCCAAATGTCAGCGCCAATCATCTGACTGCATCTGTTACAGGCACCGCGCAAGGGGATGCGCCAGAGATGCTGGAATATTTGAATGCCTCACCCTTTGGCAAGCAATATGCTGCCATAGGAAAAAATCTCAGAGTAACAGGGCCAGTGAATCTCAATCTTGCCCTCGACGTTCCTCTCTCTGGAACAGACAACCCCCACATCGATGCCCAGCTTGCACTTTCAGGAAACCGCGCCCAGTGGGGCAGCATTCCCCCTTTTGACAACCTCAAAGGCAAGATTCGCATTACTGAAGTACGTCCCGAGTTTGACAATGTCACCGCCAATTTTCTTGGTGGCTCTCTTAAAATTACACAGGCCCCATCTGAGTCCGGTAACACCAGCTTTCGCATAGCCGGCGACATCAATGCAAACTTCATCAAAGAGTACGCAAAAGAAAATATTGGCTCGCAATACAAACCGTTATTAACAGCAATGAGTGGCACAGCTAGCTACCAAGGGCTCTTAAACTTTAATAAAGCCGGTAGCGAAACCAATCTCAAATTTGATTTGCGTAATTGGGGAAGCGCCGCTCCAGTGCCAGCCAAAAAATCGCCAGGCACTCCCATGCTTGGTCAAGTCATCCTTCAAACCCACTCTAACGCCAAACCGAATCGCGTAGATTGGTCTGGAAAATTTGGAGACAGCTACTTTATACAGGGGGCACTTGCAGCGGATACTGGGATTCGCTTTGCGCTTGGCATTGGTGCTCCTGCCACACTTCCTCAGCAAGGATTTAACCTTAGCCTCATGAGCAACGAACTCAATTTGGACACGTGGCGTCAATTCCTGAACTCCGGGAACAATACTGCTAAAGCCACTTCCAATGCTAATCCAGAAGCAACTTTGAGCAATGCCCATATCAATGCTCAAATTAAAAACCTCACCGCGTTTAACCGCACCTGGACCAACTTCAGCCTCGACGCCACTGAGAAAAATGATGAGTGGAAGGCACGCTTAAACTCTCCCAATCTTGCTGGACAAGCATCTTGGCACTCACCATCGACTGACAACCCCAGTGGCTTAATCACGGCGCACCTCAATCGCCTGAAGATTTCAGAAGAAATTCCTGTAACGGATAGCACTCCAACTAGCAAAAAAGCTATTCAAAAATCTGGGACACCTAAAAGCACCCTACAACCAAATTCCATACCCAGCTTAGATGTCATCATTGATGATTTTTCTTGGCTCAAGGCTCAATTGGGGGCAGTAAAAATCAAAACCCGCACCAGCAACAACATCATGCAGGTGGATTCGATTCAAGTGAGCAATAATCAGGGCAATTCCACGGGGTCAGGGCAATGGAGCGTTAACCCAAAAGACGGCTCACAAAAGAGTGTTGTCAATCTTGATATGGACATTAAAAATGCCGGGGAAATCGTAGGACACTGGACCAATGCCAACTCAGTAGAAGGCGGAAAAGGTAAATTAAGCGGAAAAGTTCAATGGGATGGTTCACCATTTTCACCTCGCTATGAAACCCTGTCTGGAACAGTCGATCTGTATTTAGAAAAGGGGCGCCTACTAGAAGTCAATTCCGATGCTGCCAAATTACTCAATGTTTTAAGTCTGCAGAGTTTATTTCGATTTGCAACCTTAGATCTACAAGGCAGCTTGGGCAACATTGTCACCAAGGGAACGCCCTTCAATTCCATTGCGAGCACCTTCACCATCACCAATGGTGTCGCCAATACCAAGCAATTTACGATGGAACTAGATCAGGCCCGCGTTGCGATGAATGGCCAAATTAATATCCCGAATGAAACCCAAGATTTACGCGTCACTGTTTTCCCAACGTTAGATGCAACCGCCGGTTCAATCGTCGCTGCTTTCGTAGTAAACCCGATTGTGGGCTTAAGCGCGCTCGTCGGACAATACCTCATTACCAATCAAATTAATCGCAGTATGCAATCGGATTATTTAATCCAAGGCTCCTGGATTAACCCCGAGGTTATTCCGCTTGACCAAAAGGGACAACCCCTGGATCCAAAAACCCTTGAGACAATTCGGGCCAAAGGGCTATTAAAAGAGCAGAGCAAACCCAGTGCGCCTAACGCACCCAGCTCTCAACCATCCACAATGTCAACGACTACACCAGCGTAACGATATGAATCCGGAAAACCCTAGTGCAATCATCAAAATTGCGTCTGTTCAAATGGTCTCTTCACCGGACGTAGAGGAGAACCTAAACACCGCAAGCAAGCTCGTACGACTTGCTGCCGAGGATGGCGCGCAAGTGATCGTTCTGCCTGAATATTTTTGCCTAATGGGACTCCATGACACCGATAAACTTGCCATTAAAGAACGGTTTGGCAAGGGCCCCATCCAAGACCGCTTAGCAACTATTGCACAAGAAAATGCCATTTATTTGGTTGCCGGCACCATCCCCCTTGAGTCTATACAAGCAAATAAAGTTCTCAATACCACACTCATTTACAGCCCAGAAGGCAAATGCATCGGCCGCTATGACAAAATTCACTTGTTCGGATTTGCAACCCCAACCGAACGCTATGAAGAGTCACAAACTATTGAGGCAGGTCATCAACCCCAACGATTCTCACTTGAACTCAATGGCGTGGAATGGCAATTTGGTCTCAGCATTTGCTATGACCTGCGCTTTCCAGAGCTTTATAGGGCGCTAGGGGCGGTTGACTGCCACCTCATTCCAGCAGCCTTCACCTACACCACCGGCAAAGAGCATTGGGAGATCCTCTTGCGCGCTCGCGCGATTGAAAACCAGTGCTATGTACTGGCGTCTGCACAAGGGGGAAGCCATCAAAATAAACGTCGCACATGGGGACATAGCATGCTCATTGACCCATGGGGCAGTATTTTGGGCGACCTGCCAGAAGGAGAGGGATTTGTCTCAGGGACCCTCAGCAAAGATACATTAAACGCGGTACGCTCTAAGCTACCTGCCCTCAAACACCGTAAGCTTTGATACTGAAGAAATTCACAAATTGACATGAACGCACCAGAAGCGCTTTTTCCAGCCCATTGGAGTCAACCCAAAAAACAAGCCGATCTTCTTAAGTTGGCCAAATCCATTCTGCTCGAGCCTACTGGCCTTACAGAACAAGATCTACATCAAACTTTTGGCAACCTATTTACCCATCAACTAGATGATGCTGACTTGTATTTCCAACATACACGCAGTGAAAGTTGGAGTCTAGAAGAAGGCATTGTGAAGTCTGGGAGCTTTAGCATTGATCAGGGAGTGGGCGTGCGCGCTATCTTTGGAGACAAAACTGCCTTTGCGTACTCCGATGAAATCAATGCTGATGCCCTCCTGAAGGCCGCTACCGCCACTCGGGTGATTGGACCCCAAGGAGGAAAGCAACGAATTCAGCCCATTGCTTTTAGCCCCGCTTCAAAACAACTCTACTCTGACCTAAACCCTCTGGAGTCACTGGAGCCTAAACAGAAAATTGCCTTGCTAGAGGGCATTGAAAAGCGCGCTAAGGCACGCGATCCACGCATCATCCAAGTGATGGCTAGCTTGGCAGGCGAATTTGATGTGGTTATGGTGGTGCGTGCTGATGGATTACTGGCTGCCGATATTCGTCCTTTAGTACGCGTTTCTGTCCATGTTATTGCCGAGCAAAATGGACGCCGCGAGTCTGGCTCATCCGGCGGGGGAGCGCGCCATGATTATGGTTACTTTGACGCAGCCCTCATCAATCAGTACGTTGATGAGGCGGTGGATGGCGCCCTGATCAATCTAGAATCCCGACCCGCTCCTGCTGGTCCTATGACCGTTGTCATGGGGCCAGGATGGCCTGGAGTGCTCTTGCATGAAGCGGTAGGTCATGGCCTTGAGGGCGACTTTAATCGCAAGGGATCCTCTGCATTTGCTGGCTGCATTGGGCAACGCGTTGCTGCCAAAGGAGTAACAGTGGTTGATGACGGCACCTTATCAGGACGTCGAGGGTCACTCAATATCGACGATGAAGGCACACCCACGCAATGCACCACGCTGATTGAGGATGGCATCTTGAAAGGTTACATTCAAGACAGCTTAAATGCCCGCCTGATGAATATGCCCCGAACGGGCAATGGTCGACGCGAGAGTTTTGCGTCCCTACCCATGCCCCGCATGACTAATACCTATATGTTGGCAGGCAAAGATGATCCCCAGGAAATAGTAGCAAGCATCAAACGCGGTTTATATGCAGTCAATTTTGGCGGCGGGCAGGTAGACATTACCAGCGGGAAGTTTGTATTTTCTGCCTCAGAAGCGTACTGGGTAGAAAACGGCAAGATCCAATACCCAGTCAAAGGAGCCACCATCATCGGCAGTGGGCCAGAATCCCTAAAGCAGGTTTCCATGATTGGTAATGATCTAAAACTGGATGGCGGGGTTGGGGTGTGCGGTAAGGAAGGGCAAAGCGTTCCTGTAGGGGTTGGGCAGCCAACTTTACGGATTGACAGCTTAACTGTGGGTGGGACTGCCTGATACGGCTTAAAATAGCTGTATGAGCCAACAAAACACCAATCCAGCCAACTGGTATGCCGCCGTTGATAAAACGTCAGATACCGATGATCAACGCATTCATAACATTACCGTTCTGCCGCCACCAGAACATTTAATTCGCTTTTTTCCAATTTCTGGAACACCCACCGAATCGTTGATTAGCAAAACGCGCGCCAAGATTCGCAATATTATTCACGGCAAAGATGATCGCCTTCTCGTTATCATTGGCCCTTGCTCCATTCATGATCCCCGAGCAGCGCTTGAATACTGTCAGCGTCTTTTGGCAGAACGCGCACGTTTTGCTGGCGAGCTTGAAATCGTCATGCGTGTGTATTTTGAAAAGCCACGTACCACCGTTGGCTGGAAGGGCTTGATTAATGACCCTTATCTCGATGAAAGTTATCGCATTGAAGAAGGCCTGCGCATTGCACGCCAAGTCTTAATGGAAATCAACCGACTTGGAATGCCTGCTGGAAGTGAATTCCTGGATGTGATCTCCCCGCAATACATTGCCGACTTAATTTCATGGGGCGCCATTGGTGCCCGCACAACTGAAAGCCAAGTTCACCGCGAGCTTGCTTCGGGCCTGTCGGCACCAATCGGCTTTAAAAATGGTACCGATGGCAACATCAAAATTGCAACTGATGCCATTCAGGCGGCGAGTCGCCCCCACCACTTCCTCTCCGTTCATAAAAATGGACAAGTTTCTATCGTTGAGACAAAGGGAAACAAAGACTGCCATGTGATTCTGCGCGGCGGCAAAGAACCCAACTATGAAGCACAGTATGTCCAGGCAGCGTGTGCCGAACTAGAGGCAGCTAAATTACCAGGCAGCCTCATGGTAGACCTCTCTCATGCCAACTCCAGCAAGAAACATGAGCGTCAAATTGTTGTGGCAGAAAATATTGCCGAGCAAATTGAATCCGGATCCCATCAAATATTTGGCGTGATGATTGAAAGCCATTTACATGATGGCGCACAAAAATTTACGCCCGGAAAAGATGATCCGAATAAGCTGGAGTATGGGAAAAGCATTACGGATGCATGCATTAACTGGGAAGACTCAGTTAATGTCTTGCAGCGCCTAGCGCTAGCAGTCAAGAAGCGGCGCAATACAAAGAAATAACATATCCATACCACCTTACCGCCTATAAGAGGTAAGTTAATACAAAAGGGCTAATTAGTAATTAGCCCTTTTTATTTCGCCGCTGCTTTAGTGTGATTCCAAAGGATGTCGGATCCGCCAGCAGCTTGATTTAGTACTCTAGCCAAAACAAATAACAAGTCCGATAGGCGATTTAAGTATTGACGCGGAGCTTCATGAATATCAACCTCCCAACCTAGACGCACTACCGAGCGCTCTGCTCTTCTGCATACCGTTCGGCAAACATGTGCCTGAGCGGCCGCCCGAGTTCCACCCGGCAAAATAAATTCCGTCAAAGGTGCGAGTATTTCATTGTATTGAGCAAGCCAAGCATCAAGCCGCTCTACCTGCTCTGGTTTTAGAAGGGTGTAATTGGGGATACAGAGCTCACCTCCCAAGTCAAATAAATCATGCTGCACCTGCAGCAAAAGATCCAAAAGCACGTTTGCGACGCTATGGGGGAGGGGCTCAGTCAATAAAACGCCAATTTGAGAGTTCAGCTCATCCACGTCGCCCATGGCGCAAATTCGCAAATGATCCTTTTCCACGCGACTGCCGTCGCCCAAACCTGTCATCCCCGCATCACCGGTTCTAGTGGCAATTTTTGAAAGTCGATTTCCCATGAACTGATTATAGGTAAATGGCTAAAATGATCCACATGAATATGGTGACCCCACCCCCCGATCTAGCGGCTATTGCCACCCTTCAATCCCAGTTGGTCTCAGCGCTTCGACCCATCCTCCCTCAGGATGCACTGCTTTGGGAGCCTGAAGACACCATTCCCTATGAATGCGATGGATTGGCAGCGTACCGACGCATGCCACTGGCTGTAGCATTGCCTGAAACCGAGGCACAAGTGGCGCAAATTCTAAAAATTTGCTCTGAGATGGCTGTCCCGGTGGTGCCCCGCGGCTCGGGGACTGGCCTCTCCGGCGGCGCCATGCCGATCTCACAAGGATTGGTCCTCTCCTTAGCAAAACTGAAAAAAATTCTCAGTATTGATCCCTTTACCCGCACTGCTGTGGTTCAACCAGGCGTGCGAAACCTAGCCATTTCTGAGGCCGTTGCACACTTGGGTCTGTACTATGCCCCAGATCCCTCCTCGCAAATTGCTTGCTCGATTGGCGGAAACGTCAATGAGAACTCCGGGGGCGTGCATTGCCTTAAGTACGGGCTCACGCTTCACAATGTTCTGCGTGTGCGCGCAGTATTGATGAACGGTGAAATTGTTGAATTTGGCAGTCTTGCACCAGATTCACCCGGCTTAGATCTATTGGCTGTCCTAATGGGTAGCGAAGGAATGCTGGCAGTGGTCACTGAGGTGACAGTCAAGTTGATTGCCAAACCAAAGCTAGCGCGCGTCATCATGGCTAGTTTTGATGATATTGAAAAAGGTGGCAATGCCGTGGCTGCCATCATCGCAGCAGGCATCATTCCAGCTGGCCTAGAAATGATGGATAAAGCAACCACCCGTGCAGTAGAAGAATTTGTGCACGCTGGATATGACCTGAATGCCGAAGCAATTTTGCTTTGCGAATCAGATGGCACCCCGGAAGAGGTGGCCGAAGAAATTGAACGCATGACTGCTGTTTTAGAAAAGGCAGGTGCCAGCAGCATTCAAATTTCTCAAAATGATGCTGAAAGACTTCGCTTTTGGAGTGGTCGTAAGAATGCCTTTCCAGCGGCAGGCCGTTTGGCGCCTGATTACTACTGTATGGACGGCACCATTCCCCGCAGAAACATCGCCACATTATTGAAACGCATTCAGGGCATGGAACAGAAATATGGTTTGACCTGCCTCAATGTCTTTCATGCTGGAGATGGCAACATGCACCCGCTAATTCTCTTTAATGGGGCAGATCAAGAAGAGTGGCATCGAGCAGAAGATTTTGGCACAGAAATTCTAGAGGCCTGTGTGGAGCTTGGCGGCACCATTACGGGTGAACACGGTGTCGGCATCGAAAAAATTAATTCCATGTGCGTGCAATTTGGCGAAGGCGAACGTGAAATGTTTTGGGGTGTTAAAAGCGCATTTGATCCAGCAAAACTTCTCAATCCAGATAAAGCCATCCCCACCCTCAATCGCTGTGCCGAATATGGGCGCATGCGCATCACCGGCGGAATATTGCCTCACCCAGAGTTGGAGCGCTTCTAATGAATGGCCCTCTCTCAACCCCCCCATCGACCATGCAAATTACCGTATTTCGAGAGCAAATTCTGCAAGCCGCAAAATCGCACTCCACTCTTTCCATTGAGGGCGGAGGCACTAAATCGTGGTTTGGCAATCCAAATCAATTCACTAAATTGGATACCCGTCCGTATGCGGGAATTTTGGAATACCAGCCCGAAGAGCTGGTGATTACTGCATGCGCTGGAACACCCTTGAAAGAGATTGAAGCGGCATTAGCGGAAAGAAATCAAATCCTGCCATTTGAACCACCCCATTTTGGAGATACCGCAACCTTTGGTGGAGCGATTGTCGCTGGCTTAGCCGGTCCTGGCCGCATTAGCGCAGGCAACCTAAGAGATTTCATTCTGGGAGCTCGCATGATGGATGGTAGGGGGCAAGATCTCTCTTTTGGCGGCAAGGTGATGAAAAACGTTGC